>Ga0315298_1006133_pt1 | contig 16580 bp, 29 predicted proteins | sample WHS_1_MG_FD_203077 | JGI IMG/M metagenome (GOLD analysis project Ga0315298, IMG submission 203077) | Extremophilic microbial mat communities from Washburn Hot Springs, YNP, Wyoming, USA - WHS_1_MG | ecosystem: Environmental > Aquatic > Thermal springs > Hot (42-90C) | place: USA: Wyoming...
TAAAGTATCCACCCTTTAATTTTATAGGGGTTTTACCTAAAAATATTTGTTGTCTATATGTATACGGGCATACATTTATTGTTAGATTATTTTTGATAAGGTCTAACACTTTAAGTTCTTTTGTTCTAAGTTCTATTATCTTTTTTATTTCATTTTTCTTTTCCCTGATCATCTCTTTTATTACAGCCTTGGTGTACATTTTGAGCATAGTTTCGTCTGACTTTACATCATAAGAGTTTTCAAACCCGGTACCCCTGATTAGACCCTAACCCTTTTACGTACTGTTTCTTTTTTACCATTTACTGACGCCTATTGTTATCAAATACCTGATCGATTATCATGTCTTTATATAGACGATTTGAAACGTCCATTGTTTCTTTATCTAGTTTAGTAAACAATGGGATTTCGAAGGCTTTTCCTTCTTCAGTTATTAGAAAGTATGCAGTTCGTTTTGAATAAAGAGTCTCTGTTTCACATATAGTTTTTATTGTATACTTATTTAATTTCTTGTCATTGATTAATTGTTTTCTTGTTTCTTTTGGTATTTCCATTTTTCTAGTGCTTTTTTGAATGTCATATTTCCTCCTTTATGCTGTCTATAATTTTTACTTCTAGAGTATCCCCTCGTTGATCCAATAATGTACGAAAATGATATGGATTAGGGGAATCCATTCTTTTCAGATAGAATCCCACAAAATTAATCATATCTTTCGCCCATTTCCTTTCTACACTTGTTTTTCCATAACAAACAAGGTATTTTTCACCCCTGTACTCAAGGATATCTCCTTCGTATATCTCTTTCCCTTTCACATCCAAAAGCCCTGTGAATCTTTGACTTCTTTGCTGAACTGTTTAGAAGGGATACCCAGGGGCTATTGGGACTCCTATGAAGGAGCCATCGATGAATCCCCAGTATACACACTTATCTCCTCCTATCCACAGTCTGAATTTAATTTCTTTCATTTTACCTCCTTGAAGGTTTTTTCTATTAAATATTTTTTAATTATATTAGAGATTTCCTCTATAATTTCTTGAGTAGGTTTGTTTTCATCTATGATTATTTTCTTGTCAAGTACTAGTGTTAGTTGTTTGTCAGATATGTGTAGTTCGCAGTTTTCTATAGTGGTGTATAGTATTTTTTCAGGTGTATTCGATTTCCATTCCCATACTTCTACATTCCATTTTTCCCTTAATCCCCTTAAGATGTCCCCTCTCTTTTTATTTTTCCTGTAGGTTTCCCTTACCAGTCGGTCTACCATCATATCCCTTATTTCCGGTAGTCTTGGGTCGTTGCTTTTAATTTTTACATACCATTCTTTGTAGTCCTTGTAGATCTGGTTTCCTATTCCATTTTCTTCCTCACTCCAGATGTTTTCAGGATCGAAGAATTCCGCTATTATTCTTCCTTTTCCCTTTATTTTTATTATAGACGTTTCTTCTTCAGAGCCTATAGTATAGGTTGATATAGGTATTAGTCCTCTTTTTCTGAATATTTTTTTAATTCTTTTCATAATTAGTCTCCAGACTGCTTTCTATTAGATCCTTTTTGACGTTTAATAGTATTTCGTCTATTATTTTATCTACTGGTTTATTCATACTTATGTTGACGGTCTTGTTGTGCATTGCCAATTTAATATTTTTGTCATAGAAGTACAAGTCGTGGTCGTTTATAGCAGGTCTGATGACTACTTCAAAGGTTTCCCGTATTTCTACTTCCCCTTTTTTTGTTAATTCCTTTAGTATTTCCCCCTTCTTTTTGTTTTTTCTAGAGATTTCCCGTATCATTCTGTTTACTGTTAACCTTTTGATTTCCGGTAGTCTTATGTCGTTGTTTTTGATATTCACATACCATTCTTCTTTACCTGTATAGGTTTCCTCATCGTGTGATCTCCAAACGTTTTTAAATTCGAATTTGTTTGAGAGATTCCAGAATCTTCCCTGTATTCTGACTGTTGTTATTTCTTTATTTGAGTTCACGTTTAATGTTGCTATTGGGATTATTCCATTTTCTCTGAGTTCTCTTTCTATTTCACTTTCTTTTTTCATTTTTCCCTCTTGCAGTTTTTTTCTATTATATGTCTTTTAAGTAAGTTTGAGATTTCCTCTATAATTTCTTGAGTAGGTTTGTTTTCGTCTATTATTCTCGGTCTCCCGTCAAGATCTAGTACTAAGTTTTTCCCATGTACTTTGAGTTCGCAGTTTTCTACTGTAAAGTAGATTGACATTTCGTCTCCAGATACCCATTCCCATACTTCTACATTCCACTTTTTTCTGAGTTCTGTTATAATTTCTACTCTCTTTTCGTGTTTCTTCAAGATTCCATCTAATAGTCTGTCTACCATCATTTCCTTGATTCCCGGTAGTCTAGGATCGTTGTTCTTAAGTTTTACATACCAGTCTATATTTATACCGTATAATCGGTTTCTTCCTATTCTAAGTTCATCCTCGTTCCAAATATTTTCAAGGTCGAAGAATTTATCTAGATTCTCTTTTTTTCCATCTACTCTAAAGATAGTTATTCCATTCTCTGAATCTATATCGTGGATTGATATTGGTTTTATATTATTTTTCTTTAATTCACTTTTAATATTTTCCATATTTCTACTCTATTTAATTGCAAATTTATTATTGCAGCAAAGAATCCCATCATTCCCAATATTCCAGATGCCCACCCAATCAAGACAAGGTAGCTATATATGATTCCCCTAATTCATTCGTTTCTCCTTTAGGTTTAATTCTGTTTCCTACTAATAATACCCAGATATTATTTAAATATATTTGGTAGTTTCGTCGCCATATTTTTTGCCAATTCCATCTTTCCCTCCCTTAAATATTGTATATCTCCAGCCTCTTTTATTCAACGGAATCTTGCAGGATCCCTACTCAAGCTTTTCTCTCATTCCAAGGTTTCTCTAAAAAGATTCTCGGCCCCCTTATTTGTTTCTTTTATATTATCAAGATTCTTTTTCTCTATATATCTAAAAAACTTCTTCTTCTTTCTTCTTTTTTCTAAATACAGGATTCCCTATCCCTAATTTCTATCTTCTAGATTCCCTCTATCTATTTTCTATCCTCTGGGATCCCCTTCTTTCTATTTCTTGGATCCTCCCTATCTTTTGGGATTCTCCTATTTACTTCTATCCCTCTATTCTTCTTGGATTTCCCCATCAGTCTCCTCCTTTAAAATCTGGGATCCCTTATTTCTCCCTTCTTTTTCTGGGGATCCTCCGGTAGGGATTGTCCCCTTTCCTAGAGTGTATATTGTGCGTGTGTACACCCGTGTATGTAGATTTATATTTGGGGTTTTCCCGGTTTTGTTATTTGTGCGGATCCCGAGTTGTTGTTGAGATTTGGTGACTTGTGTGATGATGTTAAGCACCTATCCCCTCTAATCCAGGTTTAATGCAGGTGAATCTTTTGTGTATCCATGATAGAAAATATAAGGTCTATCTTTTTTGGTAACCTGGAGTGTCCTGGTTAATTTGAAGTAGAGAGTGAGAGAGCTATAATTAAAAGCTATAATATATTATTTAAATTTTAGTAGAATGTTTTCTTTTCTAGTGAACAAGTGGATAGGGAACCCGTTATTCTCGAATTCTTCTGGAGTTTTAGATTTAGCAAGGGTGTTTATTAGTCTGTATATTATTTTAAAGGCGTTCTTGTTTAGAGTCTTTTTAAGTTTGGGCGTATTTTTATTTAATATAGAGACGACTTTATCTTTTAGAGAATTGAAGTGTTTTGATCTCTGGTTTAGCGGATATCTATTCCAGGGTTTTGATAAGTCTATTATACATTTTGGTTTCATGGGGTTTCTCCTATTTATAAGTTTTTATCCAGATTTTGGTATTGTCTGCGAATTCGTAGAATCTATTCCAGTAATAATTAAAAGTATCTAGGGTTCTTGTCCTAGAGAGTTCTGATATTAATTCTTCGAATGTTGGTAGATAGACCTCTCCTAATCTGGAGACGACTGTAGATTTATAATTTTTTAATATAGAGACGATTTCCTTCTTTACTTCCTGGAAACGAGAAGGATCTGTCAGAGTGTCTTTTGGGTATTTATTCCAGGGTTTTGATACGTCTATTGTAAATTTCCAGTTCATATTTCCTCCTCACTTTTGTAGCGCGCGTCACGCGTATTATATGTCAATGACTTTGATTAAGGGAACCTTGAAAAAAGAGAGAACGATCATCTCTGGGCTATATGCCAGGGATGAATTTGCAACCCTATACTATGTATAGGGTTTAAAGGAGGATCCAGATACATAGGGGTTTTATGAATACTTTCGAGTCTAAAGTAAAGAGAGCAAATATCTGAATCCTCCCTAATAATATTATATATAAAGAGAACAAAACGTTCAATGCAATTTCAAAGTCCTTTTTACTATATGCCAGAGAGCGATGGGGCAACCCTATACTATGTATAGGGTTTAGCGGGAGGATCTAGACTTATTTGTTTAGGATGATAAAAACAATCTGGATCCTCCTTCAGAAAGCAAAGGTTATAAGGTGTCTACTAATACTTTTTTAAGATACATTCCAGGGTTAGGATTTACATATGAAGTATCTATCTTTAGATGGCAGAAAGATTGCTGATAGTATGGATATGCAGCCACAAACGATACAGTGTAGTGCTTACCAGTTTTATCTCCAGGATCGCGCCAGTATTTTTCCATTCCCAAATTATGCCAAAAATCCCCTCCGCTTCGCTACGGAATTGATGCCATTCATCCCCGGGCTTTTAAGCCCGGGGATTTCTGGCATATCTGCTAAATATTTTACTTTCATTTTTCCTCCTTTTATTTATTTTAAAATAACTTCTTTGTTGTAAGATTTTTTAAAATTATTCTATAATCCGGTAATCCAGAGTTCTCACATCCTTTATAAAAAAGTTGCCCTGGAAGTATTAAAAAAGTGCATCTCGGATGATATGGTGGAATTAAAAATTTTCTTGTCCCATCTGATTCTTTATACATACAGGGACCATCACATACATATAAATGATCCATTAATTTATCACCACATCCTATACCTGTAAAGATTTCTTCATCTTTCACAAATTCTTTTTTAATTTTTTTCTCTATATAATAACCTTCCTTAGTATATCTTATATTGATCACCCATTTTCCACTTTTAATTAAGTCAAATATTTTAGTATCTATGTCCATAATCATTACCTACTATTTACTAACTCCCTTTTTTTTTTATTTTCATTTTTCCTCCAGTTTTTTTAGTTTATTTTCAAAGAATAAAATATAATTTTCATATATTTTTTTCTCATTTTTTAATTTTTCCTCGATTTTTTCGATATCTTTTTTCTGTCTATCTAAGACCTTTTCTTTTAATACTTCATACGCTTTTTTCTCACTGGTATAATAAAAATCGCTATTATGATGATAATAGTGTATATTTTCGTCATCATCTGTCAGCATTTCTATGTATTTAAACCTTGTCCAAGTCCCATATCTTTTGTCCTTATCTTCACCTATTCGGACAAGACAGTTGTAACCGTGTTTACAATTCTGACATTCAACTACATAAGTTTCCAATATTGTGCCATTATCATCTTTCATTATACTAATTTCTTTGACTATATATTCATATATCCCCTCCGTCCCATATGGTCTAAATAATTTTTGACCTATATTTAATTTCATTTTTCCTCCTTTAAAAAACTATTTGTTTTATAAATATTATATAATTCTAAAAGTTTTGTGAAGCATTTTTTACAAATGTCCAAATCAACCTCTACTTCCGCCCTTCAAATATATTAACCGCTTCAGATACACTGTTCCTCGGCTTCAATTGAATCAGCAAATGCACATGGTCAGGCTGTATGTTTATCTCTTCCGTCCACCATTCATTCATCCGACACCCTTCGTATATCAATTCTTTCAGCCGAACGGCTATTTTGCCTCTCAATACCCTCTTCCGGTACTTAGGCGTCCAAACAAGATGATATTGTAATCTGTGTCTCGTATGCTCACCGCGCCAAGTATTTGGAGTAACACTGTATTCTAAAGAGAGCACCCATTCTATACGCTCTAATTCCTCTATGTCTATTATATTGCAGATTATGTATATGTCTGATCTAACCCTTTTAAACACTAAGGTGTCATCTAAGAAGATACCCTTGCTAGTTATGATATCTCTCTTCGTACCATCCTGTATTCACCCTTTCTGGGCTTTCCAAAGAAAGCGCGGATATCATTTAATAACTTAGTGATCTTTAGATTATAAAGTAGCTTTTTCCATAGGTATATTATATATCAAAAGTACAAGTGATTCAATGTGTTATTTAGAGAGGAAGTTAACTGCACTCATATACCTTTTAACTAGATCTTCCATAGAGAGCTTTGTCTTGTTGTTGCGGAGATACTCCTTTGCGAAGGCCCGAGCATCCCTTTCATACATCTGGAGTATCTCCTTCTTTGTTTTAGAAGACCCGTATATCTTGAAGTAGTTCTTCATGTTCACTCCTTGTTGTCATCTAATACCTGCAATTCTTTGTAGTTATAACTGCAGGTAGGACGTAATTTTAACTTATACATTCTAACTAGAGCCCTAACTGCATCGTCCTTATTAAGGGCTTTCACTATATATTTCTTGTATACATAGAATTTATAGTGATGATTCTTATTTCTTCTTTTCATTTCACTATCCCCTCTTTCAATTCTTCTATCCTTTCATCTATCATCCCTATTATTTCTTTAACTGCAGAAGGATTTACTTCAGACTCTACAGATACCCAGATGTCATACTTTGCTATTCCAACTAGATATCTATCACCATTCATTGCAGTCAACCACTCTTTAAGAGTAGAGTCGAACGTCTTCTGTGCAAGAGCTTTAGTATACTTTCCATGTATCTCTTTCACCTTCTCTTTCGTTATACCCACGAATCCTAAGCATCCAGAATCCCAGTGATCATTAAAAGAAGTACTACTGAAGTGGAGTTCTGAGTGATCTAGCATATAAATCCTAGAATATACTACACACCTCTTAGCTACTTCTTCTTCCATCTCGTCGAAAGAAGAGTAGTTTTCTGGATTTATACCTAGAGTATTTGGGAAGTTATATCTTTTGTGGAAGAGAGCGAAGGACAGTACATTTTCAGCATCTTCTATTATCATATCAATTGTATCAGTATCGTTGTCAGAATCGAACTCATACTTATTTTCTTGTATTTCCTTCTTTATCTTTTCCAGGTCAGCTATTTCCTCCTTTATTCTATTATTTACCTCTTTTACTAACTCCTTTGTACTTCTTTTCTTTACCTCTATGTTTACGTTCATACTTCCTCCTCCTTTTTATATTATATTTTCTAACAAAAATTTCTTTAACCTTCTTTCTAAACTATCTGAGTATCTGAATTTCCTATTCGTTACATTTATTTCAGTTAGATGATTTTTAGAGAGAGCAAATCTATATTTTCCAAATCTGAAGGAATCGTTTACTACAAAGCACCCGATTTCTTTTAGGATTCTAACTACTTCTGGATGACTGGACAAAAATTCTGATCTTTTGAATTCTAATTCATTTATTTCCTTTTTTATTTGTTCTTTATCAGTTATATCTATTCTTATTGTGTCATTCCTTAAGATTATGTCTCCTATCTTTTTAATATCTTCTACTGTTCCTTTCACATCTACAAATATTCTATTAATGTTTGTAAAGCTATCAGTTACTAAACCCACAATTACTACGTCATTCCAAAGAGGGTAAGATACTCTGTCGAAACTAGGGTTTTTACTACTTACGGTTAAAGAATATACTTCGTCATTTTTAGTTATTATCCAGAGTTCATCCCCTTGTAAGAAAGCTTTCCTAACCCCTTGAGGTAAAGCACTTCTTATCTCTTTTGCTTTTTGTCTGACCATCAATTTTATTATATCTGAATAAAAAGTTAAATCTTTTATCTCTTTTAATTTCATATTACTCTCCTATTTTAGATATTTGTCAAGAGTCTTTTCTATATTATTACAAGGTATGTCTTTATTATATATCCTTATATACCGTTTACAATAATCTATTTCTGCTCTTATCTTTTTGTTTATTATTAATTCGTTTCTGCCGATATATATTTTATTATATTTCTCTAGTTCCGGAATTTCAACGGATTCTTTTTCATACCATTCAGAAATTAACGGAAGTAAGAAGGAGTCGTCTATATTTGTATATATTCTTATTCCATTTTCAGATACCTCAATTTTGTTGTCTGCATAATATGGAAGAAGTCTTTTTATTAATATATTATGTGTTCCTTTTATTTCTATAGCAATTCTAAGACTATTTGAAAACCAGAAGTTAGTTATCCACAGTCCATTTATTACTTTTTTACTTTCCCAGTCATAAAGTTCATCTAATTCACCGTCTTTTATAATGTAACATTTATTTTCCGTTATTAACCTAGGTTCAGTATCTTTTATAACAAGATCATATACTTTTTCATCAGTTAATTGAGGGATCATTTTCCCTTTAAGTTCCTTTAGGATCATCTCCTTTTTTATTTCAGGGAGTAAGTCATTAACGTTCATTTTATCCTCCTATGCTTATATCTATTATTGCTTTCTTGAATTTACTTTCGAAGTCCTTTCCTCTGGGTATTCTCACTGTTCTGTTGTCGAGTACGATTATGAACGAGCTATCAGTTATTCTTATTCTGTTATCTTTATATTTTATTCCGTCGTTGTATATCCAGAATCCATTTTCTTTTAGCAGTTTCTTTTCTGTTTCAGTTAAATTATATTTTTCACTTCCAAGATCGACTGATCTATTTTGCATAACACCAATTAATTCCTGATTATCTGTGATGTCTAGAGCCAATTGACCGAATGCTACAGTACAGAGAGGTATCCCTAAAGCTAGGATATCTTTTATCATTCCTTTTACTATAACACATATATGACCGTCATGTCTGAGTATATCCTTTATTATTACATCTTTATATAAAAAATGTGATACTTCATAGTCACGAATGATGAAATACCCTTGAACGTCCGTTTCTATACTGAATTCCATCGCTTTAGAATCCTGAGTTATTATGTATATACTATTTTCTTCTAAGAATGCTTTCCTTATTTTATACTTATCTAATTTTGCTTTTATTTCTTTAGCATATTTTCTTATTAACGCCCTATTTACTTCAAGATCGCTAGTTTCTATTTCTATTTTATTTTTCAGGCATTCATCTATTATGTTCATTTTACCTCCTTTATGAATTTTGGAATATTTGCTAATTTTATTGATTTATATCTAGTTCCTATCCACGTTTTTGCAGTTTTCCCATTTCTATTTAAGGTGAATTTGTATCCTTTTATCCAGAGATTTGAATCATGTAACACATAATCTAATCCTTTTAGTATTTCAGCTAGTTTAGGATTCTTTTGTTTGTGAATCTCTGTTATTTTAGGTAGTAGTATCTTATCAGTAGCAGGGATTCTAAACTCAATTTCTTTCTTTATCCATCTGATTCTAGCTTCAATACCTAGATTCTTTAATATTCTTAGGATTTTCTCTGGTGTTCCTAATACTGTTATGTCGAATACCTGTTTTCCGTCATGTTCTTTTGTATGGTATACGCGTGTTATCATTAATCCTTCGACTACAGTATGGTATGTTCCTTCCCATATTTCTGGTTTTCCATCAGCGATATCCGTATAATTCATTCTCCAGTATTTATTTTTAGTTATAATGTAGGCATTTTTGAAGTCGTCGTCATCATACAATATATCTATTATTCCGTCTTTCTTAGGCTCATCTAGTATATTAGGATTTTCTAATAATACTTCCCTCAATCTATTCATTTTACTTCTTTTAAATGCTTCATATGACGAGATGGTTCCATCTATTCTTTTTAGGTGTTTTGTTATTTCTTCCATAATTCCTCCTTTTTTAATTCTTCTATAAAGTCGAATTCTGTTGTTATTCCTAGTTCATATAGGGAATATACGACTATGTCTATATGAGGATATATTTGGTGGTGTTTTAATCTATTTATTGTTCGTACTACATTACCCTCAATATAGTAAAGATTTTCATTATCATCTTTCGATATGGATAATCCATTTATTGTTTCTTTACGGCGTATCCATTCCAGTGAACTGAGGTGTAGTATATATTTAGCATCTTTTGTTGTACAAGATATGGTTAGTCCTAGAAGGTCATCTTCTGGAAATATGTCATATATAGGACCAATTTCTTTCTTTAATTCTAGTATTTTGTTCTTGTATTTTATAACTACATCTTTGAATTTATTTTGAAGTTCTATATTATATATTATATATGGATTCCAGTACATATTCAATACCTCCTTTAAGATATTATTAATTTCTTTATTATTTTTTCTATTCTTTCTATGCTAGTTATATTAAGGTCTATCACCGTTACTTTATTTCCTTTTGTTAACCGCAGTTCTTGACTTAAGAGAGAGCACTTTATTGTCCCATATAGATATAGGTTGAAGTCGTATACTTTAACCTCGAATTTCTTTATTAATTCAAATACTTCAGGATGACATTCTATTTTATCTTGATTTATATCTTCATACCTTTTAAGAATTATTTCATTGACTTCATCCCTTATTTCTTTCTTATCTGTTATATCTATTTTGACTTCATATTCATCTATGATATAAGGAAGACCTAGTGCTTTTATATCATCCATCCTTCCGTGTACAAATAGATATATTCTGTTATTCTCTTTTATTACCTTTGCTATCTTAAGATCTTTGTATAGAAAATTATCTGTTATTTTATACTCCTTAGGATTATCTATTGGGATTTCTATTAATAGGTTCGTATCTGTGATTGCATACCAGAAGTATTTATTTCTAAAGATCTTTCTTACTAGATGTTGCCCTATTACCATACTAAGTTGATTTAATCTCTTTCTGGATACTTCTAGTGCTACTAGTCTTTTATTGTTTAGCATTTCCTTCATTAGTATATCGAACTTATTCATTTTTTCCTCCTATATACTTAACTCTATTAGTACTTTTTGTAATTTCCTCATGAAGTTAGGTTGATCCACTTTTACCTTTCTAATTTTATTTACCGAGGAGAAGCTTATGAATTTGGGAGTTTTATCTACACTTATTTCTCCACATCTCATCCCAAATCTATAAGGTACGAATCCTATTTCATACAGGATATTTGCAGTTCCAGACGGGATTCTATTTACTCTATAGTCTTTATACGCCTCGTATAACTTGTCCATGAATTCCTTTTTAGGAAGAAAGTATATTGAATGATAGCGTATAAAGGCATCTTTGACTACTTCAAGTATATCTTTGTTATCTCCTATCAATTTGTAATATACCTTGTTGTTTCTTCGTGCTTCCTCGAAGTCACATATTATTTTGTTGTCTATTAATCCCGCTAGATGCGAGTAGCCGTAGTGAAGATTTACCTTTTTTACACTTCCGTCAGTATATATTATATGAAGATACCCGGTGTATAGATTTATATAGGTCTTTCTAGGTTTATCCCTTATAATATATTTTAGATTCGTGTGACCTTGGCGTATGACTTTATTTACAGCCTCAAACGTGCTCTGTGTCTTTATTACTTCTTCATACGTTATATTTTCTCGCCTAAGTCCGTATGATTTACCAAAGGTATATACTCCTCCTTCTGCCTTTATTGCTACATCGTTGAATCCCAGGTTATATATATTATATATCTTACCTGTCTGTTTTTCAACCTGTGTGTCTGTGATGAATCTAGCTAGTTCATAATCCTCTAGCAATTTTACTGCCTGGAATGTATTTTCTGTTCTTTCCATTGCTTCTTGTATAGTCATGTTATCCTCCTATATACTTAACTCTATCATTAACTTCTTGAACTTATGTTCAAAGTTTGGAGATGTGAACTTTATCCGTTCATATCTCGTATTATTTGATAGGGTTATATACTGCTTAGACCATGATACTTCTATGCTTCCCTTTTTCAGACTATCCCCATATGGTTCGAATCCATTTTCCAATAGCATTGGTTTTATAGATTCAGGGATACCCATCATTGGAATCACTACATCTATGACTCTTTTATTGTATTCCTCCTTAGGGATAATCGAAACACGGGCTATCCCATTTACTCTCTTAGCTATCTTGAATATATTCTCTTTCCTTCCCATTACTTCGTAGAATACTTCATCATCATTGATACTCATCTCTCCTGTTATTATTATATTTTCTATAACAGGACATTTGACACTTTTTATTCTATATTCGCCTATATCTAAACACTTTGCTGTTCCATCCTCGAATAGTAGATATAACGTGTCTATGTATTCGTTTATGAACGTTGCCTTTAATTTCCTGTCGACCTCCCTTCTGATTTGTCTTCTTAGTTTTAACACCCTCGACTTGAAGGATTTCATCTTTATCTCTTCTACTATCTCCTTGAATGGTTTTTCTAGAGGAAACGCTGCACTATATCCTACTTCGAAGTCTCCTTTTTGTGCTCTGACAAACCATCCGTCAGGAGTTGTTATCTTGTCGTATACCTCCCCTAATCTGCTTTTAAACCAGGGGTCAGACAGCCTGTCATTGAATATTGATTCATCTATTAGCTTTAATGCATCGTTAACTGTCTCAGACTTTTCTAATGCTTCTTTCATTTCTATTCTCATACTTTTCCTCCTTCTATTTAGGAACTTCTACTTTTAGCCCAAAGGGCGGTTTTACTTCATTTCCTTCATATGTAACCCATATAACCTTCGCTTTGGGGATCCATTCTGGATATTCTCCTTCCAGATCAGACAGATATATCACTACATCTGCTCTTAATTGATCTGCTCTTTCTAAAGCAGGGATGAAGGAGGTACCCCCTCCTGTTTCTATTTCTTTTATTCTGTTAGCAGAAGACAGAGGATACTCTTTATATATCCTGTCATGCGCTTCTATAACTCTTACCTCCTTTTCTTCTTTGAGTATCCCTTTGAGTTCTCCTATTAGTTCAGTTATAAAGAAACTCATTGATCCAGATACATCTATTGCTACTACTATATTGGTTCCTTTATTCTTTATTCTGCCTGCTATGAGGTCAGATGATCTATTTTCTCTGCTCCAACTTCTCGATCTTCTCAGAGGCTTGCTATTCCTGATATATTTTTTCAGGATAGCTCTCCAGTTGCATTTGCTGATCATCTCAAGGATTTTCTTTCCTAGATCAGGTTGACCTCCTGTTCCGTATTTCCTTATATTTTCCTCTATACGGTCTCTTATTTTGTCTGCCAACTCTTTGTCTATCTCATTTATGCTAACCTCCGTCGTCTTTCCGTTGGCATCCGTTATTCTTATTCTTTTAACCTCTTTTCCTCTTTTACCGTCTCCTTGACCTATGACTACCGTTATAGTCTCGAACTTCATATTGCTGTTCTTCAACAGCTTTATGTAGTCCTCCATGCTTAGGCCTTTTGGGAAGTCCTTGAACATTCCCCATCCTGGAGCTATTCCTAAGTCATTATCAAGGAGAGATTTAAGTTGATCTTCTATCATTGTATTGATAGCAAGATCACCAGCGACGTTATTCAACTCATGGTTTTCTGTTCCTCTGCTGAAGTGATCAAGTAGATAGTGCATTAACTCATGGGTCAATACACCAGTCATCTCCTTCATAGGCAGATATTTCAGGAATGTTTCACTGATGCATATGGTGGAATTATTTATTCCTGCCGTATCTACTTCATTCCCTATTTTCTCCTTGAAATCCAGGATCGTTATTGCAAATCCTGGATTGTCTTTCAGGTAGAAGGCCTTAATTGTCTCCCACCTTTTCTGGAGATCCTCTGTCGTAGGAACTCCGTATATCTTTTTTAGTTCTTCTTCCATTATCCCTCCTTGTTTATTTTCTGGAAGATCGGAAATAGCATATCCATTAACTCCTTGTTATTAAGGATTCGGGATCTCACCGTATCCTTAAGCTTCTTTACGAAGGCCACCTTCATCTCTTCCCTTAGATCCGGTACTAGTCTCAAGGTAAGTTTTATTAGATCATTCGTGACCTTCTCGTTTAAGGCTAAGGCTGCCTGATTTACTATATCTAATTGTTTCTCAGGAGTCAAGGTCTTAACCCCATACTTATCGTAGTTATTTATCAGGTCCTTTATCTTAACCCTTTCGAATCTTTCCTTAGCATATCCCTCAAAGGTATATGCTATTTCTGTTCCTACTATTCCTTTCGTGAACTTTCCTTCATAGTACCCTAATTCCAGGAGATGGGATATCCTTTCCCATCCTCTTGGTGTAGGAGCTATTTTATCTGCCTTACTATTAGGGCAGAAGGATTCAGGATATTGAGTCAGGAAAGATATGATCACATCATTTATTCCTGACTTTACAGCCCAAGCTTTCCAGTCCTCCAGATCTGGTTCTATTTCTATAGGTACTACTCTATCCCATAGAGCTGGGTCTAGATCCCCTACTTTATATACCCCATTGTCTGGATTGATTGCTATTGTGATTCTCGCTTTCTCGTCTATCTTGAATCCATGGATACTCCTATAAAGAGGAATTTCCATAAAGGCATTCAACGTCTCCGATGATGCTCTATTTAATTCGTCGAAGAAGAGCCCATCCGATCCAAACCAGAAGGGCTTAAGCCATTCCACTATATTATTTATTGACCCTCTTTGAGGCATACCTCCTACGTCCTCAGGAAGGACTTGGGCAAGCATTATCTGTTCGATCTTTTGGCATCCTACCTCCTTTAGGGCGTCCATTGTTATAGCTGATTTACCAATCCCGTGCTTTCCTATTAGCATCGGGACCATCTTATTCTGCTTGAGTACATCAAGCAGGAATTTCTTTGTTTCTCCTATTTTCATCTTTCCTCCGTTTCCATGCCTTCCTTTTCAGGTAAGGACTTACAGGAATTTACTTCTCTATTACTGCTCTTTTAATTCTTTCTTCTAATATTTTTTCTAGGTTTGGAGTATTTAGATCGAAATACTCCTCGTCCCCGTCCTTGTCGTACATTTTCATTGTTATTTCTTCTGTGTAGTCGTAGACGTATACAGCCACACTTTCAAACACCGGTCTATATACTGGTGAAGGGTTCATAGCGCTATCGTTCCAGTCCTCAACGACGGTAGTGTCAAACTTTGAATAGAGAAATTTGATTATCTCTTTATGCCTTTCGATTTTCACCTCCTTTAGCATCCTCTCAAACATTGCCTTTTTCAATGCTGGAACTAACGGATCTTCTAGTGGAATTGTCTGCATACCAACTTGCAAGTCCGTCTAGTATGAATTCAGGACCGACCCAACCTCCGTATATTTTATACTTAGGGAATAAACCGTTTGAAGGCCTCTAGGTGATTCTTTTTTCCTTCAAACTGAAAGTAATACTTCTCTATTTAATTTTTGTTCTTCGTTCATTTTTTCTCCTTATTTTGACTGTGCTTCTATTATTGCTTTCTTAATTATTTTTACTACTTCTTCGACAGGGGTATTCTCGTCGATCTCAATGTCATCCCCTGTCATAAAAGTAGGAGAGTCGAAGAGGTCAGGATCGACCGCAAAGCAGAATCCTTCAATCCAGGGATCTATTGCAATCTCATAATTGTCGGAACCGTCTTCTATTATCTCTATGTTGAAATGATGCCTGAGAGCTTTCAACATTTCAGCTCTCTTTTCGTTCTTCTCTTTCAACTTCTCTATGTAGAGATCTAACATCATTCTCTTCAATGTAGGGATTCTGGGATCATCTTTATCCAGCAGAATGAATCCCTCTGCTTCTCCGTAGAAGGATATTTCCTCATTACTCTCTACATCAGCGCCATGAGGAAACAATCTCTAGTTGTAAACATCTTTGAAGAAAGTTTTCAGGACGTCTTGTTCGCCTGGATTCGAATGATCAATTTCCCGTTCTTTTTTCTTGTCAAGCAGGGCGACAGGATATATCCCTGCTTTCTTGAGTTCTTCTTCTAGGTTCATCTTTTCCTCCTTATTTGACCCGAATGATACGGGTCTTTATCAAGATTATTCCAGGGATTTTTATTCCATTCTTTACGTCCTGGAAGATCTTACCTCTATCAGGGGAGCAGTACTCTCTTGGCACCACTTTTTCATCTTCCACCCTGTATGTAAGGTGGTTCATTACTGAATGGTGAACACCCATAGGAGGTTCCCCGTAGTCTCCATATATGGACAGGAGACTTATCTTCAAGGCCTCTATCTTATTCTCTATTTCTTTCTTGGCTTCTTCGAGTTTATTGAGACTCTCGAAGAAGGAAGCATTCTGAGCTGTTAGAAGGTCTTTCTGCAATTCGACCTCCTTTTTAGCGACTGACTCCCTAAACAACTGGGAGTCTATTTTTCTAATCTCTTTCTCCATTATTCCTCCTTTTCCTGCCTGCTCTTATAAGTCAGGACTTACAGGTTCACTTCTTCGTCTTTCACCTCAAAGGTCCACTTTTTAGTATCTATTATGCTTCTCTGTTCCGATAAGGCATAGAGTGCTGGAGCACGATGACTGTCCTTCGTCTTGAATTTTATTATTATTCCACTCTTTCTGAGTACATCTAGGATGGTCCACCCATCATTCGGACTAATGCCAACTCTCTTCTCGACTTCGA
>Ga0315298_1006135_pt1 | contig 16575 bp, 18 predicted proteins | sample WHS_1_MG_FD_203077 | JGI IMG/M metagenome (GOLD analysis project Ga0315298, IMG submission 203077) | Extremophilic microbial mat communities from Washburn Hot Springs, YNP, Wyoming, USA - WHS_1_MG | ecosystem: Environmental > Aquatic > Thermal springs > Hot (42-90C) | place: USA: Wyoming...
GGATAATCATCAACATTTCTATGTTTGTCTTTAGAAAAATCTCTGATATTAAAAAGATTAACTTTTAAAATATCATTTTTAATAGCACGTTTTAATATACTACTATTTAAAATACCATTAAACATTTCAGGAAATAGTGTTAAAACATCAAAAATCATTACAGCCCCTCCAAAAGATGTACAATCATAACTTTTGAATCTACATCAACTTTTTTAATAACATCTTTAATTGCGGGTAGGAGCTTCTCACCATTTTCTTGCTTAACAACATAAACATCATTTGCCCCTGTGCTTATAACATTAATAAGGGTACCTATTAAAATCCCATCCTCAGTATATACCTTCATATTTATCAAATCACTAATAAAATATTCATTTTCTTCTAGTTCAATAACATTTTTTTCATCTACTTTTATTAAATTGCCTTTAAATACTTCTGCAGCATTTCTATCATTAACATCTTTAAGTTTTAAAAGTAGTTTGTTTGAAATAAAACGTACATTTTCTACAAAGAATTCTTTTCCTTCTGAAGAATTATTATTAAAAATCCATATTTTATTTAGTTTATAAAATCTATCTAATTTACTTGTTAAGGGGATCACTTTAATTTCGCCTTTAACGCCATAAGCAGAAGCAATTTCACCAATTGTATAAAAAATCATATTACCACCTAAATTATCTCAACAACAACATGTTTCTTTTCTTTAACTGCAGCAGCCTTAACAAGTGTTCTAATAGCCTGAGCTATTCTCCCTTGTTTCCCAATAATTTTTCCCATATCTTCAGGTGCAACTTTTAGTTCAATAATAACTGACTGCTGTCCGTTAATTTCTTTAACTTCAACTGCATCTGGATTATCAACAAGTGCTTTTGCAATTACCTTAACTAATTCTCCCATGTTAATGCCCCCTTTTTAGAGGATTATTGAAGATTAGAACTTCCAATTATACCTTCTTTTTTAAATAAAGATCTTACAGTATCTGAAGGTTGTGCACCAACATTAAGCCACTTTTTAGCCTTTTCAGAATCAATTTTAATTTCAACTGGTTGTGAAATTGGATTATAATAGCCAATTTCATCAATAAATTTACCATCTCTTGGCGATTTTGAATCAGCTACAACAATTCTATAAAATGGACTCTTTTTTGCCCCAAACCTTTTTAATCTAATCTTAACTGCCACATTATCACCTCCTTTTAAAGTCAACCCTTCTGTGATTTATTTAAAAAAGGGCAGTCTCATTTTGCCTTTTTTAATATCTTTATCAAAATCAGCAAATTTTCTCATCATTTTTCTTGTTTCTTCAAATTGTTTCATTAAACTATTAACCTGTTGTATGCTCGTTCCACTACCTTTTGCAATTCTCTTTTTTCTGCTACCATTAATAATAGAGGGATTTTTCCTTTCTTCTAATGTCATTGATTGTATAATAGCTTCTATTCTTTTAATATCCCTATCATCTATTTTTAATCCCTTAAGTTTATTATTACCAAGCCCTGGAATCATACTAAAAATTTGCTCAATAGAACCCATATTTCTAATACTTTGCAGCTGGTCTAAAAAATCCTCAAAAGTAAATTGTTTTGATAAAAGTTTTTGCTCTAATTCACGGGCTTTTTTTTCATCAAAAGCTGATTGAGCTTTTTCAATAAGGCTTAAAACATCACCCATTCCTAAAATACGTGATGCCATTCTATCTGGATAAAATGGCTCAAGCTCATTAATCTTTTCACCTGTCCCAACAAATTTTATAGGCTTTTCAGTAACAGCTCTTATAGATAAAGCAGCACCTCCACGTGTATCACCATCAAGTTTTGTAAGAATTATACCATTTATATCAAGTTTCTCATTAAATGAAGATGCCACATTTACAGCATCCTGACCAGTCATTGAATCAACAACAAGTAAAATTTCATCAGGATTTACAGCTTTTTTAATATTTACTAATTCATCCATAAGTTCGGAATCAATATGAAGTCTTCCTGCTGTATCTATTATCAAAACATCATTGTTATTTTTTTTAGCATAATCTAAAGCGGCTTTTGCAATATCAGAAGGAGTAACTTTGTCACCCATTGTAAAAACAGGCACATTTGCATTGCTTCCAATTACTTGAAGCTGTTTAATAGCTGCAGGCCTATATACATCACAGGCTACTAAAAGAGGGTTTTTACCCTGTTTTTTTAACATATTTGAAAGTTTCCCGCTAGCAGTTGTTTTACCTGCTCCTTGAAGCCCAACCATCATAATTATAAAAGGCGCTTTACCTGTAAAATTGATTCTACTTTGTGTAGTACCCATCAATTTAGTAAGTTCTTCATTTACAATTTTGATAACTTGCTGAGCAGGTGTGAGACTTGTCATAACTTCTTGACCTACAGCTTTTTCTGTAACTGCATTTATAAAATCTTTTACAACTTTAAAATTTACGTCAGCCTCTAAAAGAGCAATTTTTACTTCTCTCATTGCCTCTTTTATATCTTTTTCATTTAATTTGCCCTTGCCTTTTAATTTTTTAAAAACTTCTTGCAGCTTGCCTGACAGGCCTTCAAAAGCCATTAGATTACCTCCTATGGATTTAAATCAGATAATTTTCCCAAAACTTTAATAAATTTTTTTTCGGCATCAGGATCTATAATATAAGGTTTTATTTCTAATAAAATATTTCTTATGTTATCAATTTTCAATTTAATTTCATTATGTTTTTTTAATAAATTAAGCTTATCTTCAAAAAACTCTAAAGATGACTCTGCTCTTTTTAATGTATCATATACCCCTTGTCTTGATATATCCAATATTTCTGATATTTCACCCAAAGAATAGTCATTAAAATAATACATCTCAAAGATTTCTCTCTGCTTATCTGTTAAAAGTGAACCATAAAAATCATATAAAAGGTTCATTAAAAGCATATCATCGCTCACAAAAATCCCACCCGTTAAGGTTTTGGCCTTTACATTAAGATTTTATATGAATATATATTATTTGTCAAGGGGTTGCTTAAAATAGTTATTCAAATAAAGCTGATATAAAATCTTCTGATTTAAATTCCTGTAAATCATCAACACCTTCACCAACACCAATATATCTTATAGGTATATTAAGTTCTGATTTTATAGATACAATAATTCCACCTTTTGCTGTCCCATCAAGCTTTGTTAATATAATACCTGAAACATCAACTACTTCTTTAAAGAGTTTTGCTTGTTGAACAGCATTTTGTCCTGTTGTTGCATCAAGCACAAGAAAAGTTTCTAATTTAGCCTCACTATAATCTCTTTTTATAATTCTATGAATTTTTCTTAATTCCTCCATTAGATTTTTTTTGTTATGAAGTCGCCCTGCTGTATCACAAATTAACACATCTATATTTCTTGCCTTTGAAGCTTGTATAGCATCAAAAATAACAGCAGCAGGATCGGAACCTTCTCCATGTTTAATTAAAGGACAATTTACTCTTTGTGCCCAAATTTCTAGTTGATCAACAGCCGCTGCTCTAAAAGTATCAGCTGCAGCTATAAGTATTTTTTTCCCTTGCTTTTTATACTTATTTGCTAATTTACCAATTGTCGTTGTTTTACCTACTCCATTAACGCCTACAATAAGAATAATTGTTGGTGTAGTTATAGAGAACGGTTCTACATCTTTTTCTAATATTTCATATATTTCTTCTGCTAACAACTCTTTTATCTTTTCAGCATCTGAAATTTTTCTTTCTTTGGCTTTTTTCCTAATACCATTTATTATAAAATTAGTAGCTAAAACACCAACATCAGATAATATGAGTATTTCTTCAAGTTCTTCCAGAAGATCTTCATCAATTTTTCTTCCTATAAAAGAGATATTTTCTATCTTAGAAGTCAGATTTTCTCTGGTTTTATTAAGTCCTTCTTTTATTTTTTGAAACATTCCTTTTTTATTTTCTGTTATTTCATCATCTGCTTTATTTTTTTTAAAAAAGTTAAACATCATCTATCAATCCTTTCATAGCTTTGTCTTTGTTTAAAATAATTGAGAGTAGCTTTGAAACACCTTTCTCCTGCATTGTAACACCATATATAATATCTGATACCATCATAGTTCCTTTTCTATGTGTTACAACAATAAATTGAGTATTTTTTGAAAGGTCTTTAAGATACTGTGCAAATCTATCAACATTTGCATCATCTAAAGCTGCATCAATTTCATCCAGAATACAAAAAGGCGTAGGACGTATTAAAATCATTGCAAACAGTAATGATATTGCAACTAAAGCTTTTTCTCCTCCTGATAATAATGTAAGATTCTGCAGCTTCTTACCAGGTGGCTGTACATGGATATCAACTCCAGTATTTAAAATATCATTTTCATTTGTTAAAACTAGTTGTGCATTACCTCCTCCAAACAGTCTTTTAAAGGTCTCTTTAAATTGTATATGTATCAATTCAAAACTGTCTTTAAATTTAGATTTTATTATCTTGTTTGTATCATCTATCATCATAATAAGCGAATCCTTAGCTTTTAAAACATCTTCTAATTGAATTTTCAGAAAGTCATATCTTTCTTTAACCTCTTTATATTCGCGTATAGCCTCTAAATTTACATTCCCTAAATCTTTTAAAACATTACCTAATTGACTTGATTTTTCTTTTAAATAGTCAATATTTTCATCAATCATATATTTTTGAGCATTATTAAATGTTAATTCAAACTCTTCCCATAATCTATTTTTTAAATTTTCAAGTTCAATCTGAATTTTTTGAATATTTAATTCAAGATTATTATATTTTTGTTGTTCTTTTACAAAGTTTTTTTGTTTTATTGAAAAATTAATTTTAAAGTCAGAAAACAAATTTTCCTTTTTTAAAATTTCACTTTCTAAAAATTTGATTTCACTTTCTAAATCCTTTATTTCTTTTTTAATATTATTAATATAATAATTTTTCTCGTTCTTATCCTTTTCTAAATTATCTTTTTCTATAATCAGTTCTTTAATAGTTTCTTCTTTGATGGAAATGTAATTTTTTTCTCCTTTAATACTTTTTTGTTTTTCTTTTAAAATTAAAATCTCGTTTTCCAGTTTTTCTTCACTTTTTGCAATAAAAACTTTTAAATCAGTGATATCTTTTTCTAATGCTTTCGAAGTATTACTTTCCACTTCTTGATCTTCTTTAAATTCTGCTATAATATTTTCTATATCAACCTTCTGTTTTTGTAAAGAATCCTGCTCACGATATTTATCATTTATCTCCTTTTCATAATTTTGAATATTATCATAAATTTGACTGTTTTCAAATCTAAAACCCTCTATTTGTTCCTTTAATTTATGTTTATCTTCAGCAATTCTCTGAATATCTAAAATGCTTTTATCTTTGTTCAAATTCAGGTTACTAATAGAACTATCAAGATTTTCAATTTCATTTAGCGACTTGTTTAATTTTTTTTCAGTTTTTATTATCATATCAGATATTTCAGATATTTCTTTTTCTAAATTTTTTATCTCAGTTTTTAAATGTAATATTTCATCTTTTCTTCTTAGAATATTTGAAGATTTCGATTTTAAACTTCCTCCAGTAATTGGCCCACCAATATTTATTATTTCTCCTTCTAAAGTTACAATTTTATATTGATATTCAAATTTTTTCGCTATTTCATTCGCATTATTTAGTGTGTCAACTACTATTACCCTCCCTAAAAGAAAAGTAAATATACTTTCTAGCTTTTCATCATAATAAATAAGATCTGAAGCCAAACCTATAATACCATTAACTTTTAACATTTTTGGATCAAAAAATTTTTTACTTTTTATTGAATCAAGGGGTAAGAAAGTTACTCTTCCAAGATTATTAACTTTAAGAATATCTATAAGCTTTTGCACCCCTGATGAAAATTTAACAACAATATTCTGTATAGAAGACCCTAAAGCAATTTCAATAGCAGTTGCATATATATTATCAACTTTTATTAATTCACCAACTATGCCTATAATATTATCCTGTACTGATTTATTATCTTTGGTATACTTCAACAAATTTTTTACCGAACTATTGTAACCTTCATAATTTTTATCCATTTCTTCTAAAGCATATAAACGGGACTTTTTTTCATTATATATTCTTTTTTTATTATCAAGGACTAATACTAAATTTTCTTTTTCCTTGGCTAATAAGTTATAATTTTTTTCTTCATCACTCTTTAATTTGCTAATTTTTTTTAATTGATCAGTAATTTCTTCTATTTGATTGTAAATAGAGGATGACTTTTGTTCTAACATATCAATCTCTGTATTTAATTTTTCAATACGATCATTAATATTTTTTTGTCTTAATAAAGCTTCTTCTTTTAAAGAATTATAAAAATTTATCTTACTCTTTATTTCAGCTAAATTATTCAAAATTTCTACAATATCTTCTTTGGCCTGTTCTACCTGTAATTTCCTTGTAAATTCAGATTTCTGAATTGATTCATATTTTTCAACTAATAAAGCCAGTTTTTTAGTAGCATTATTTTTTTCATTTGATATTTGATAAACATTTTGTTTTGCTTTTTTTAATTCTTCAACTAGAATATTAATTTTATTCTCTACCTTTTTTACTTCTTCTCTGTATAATTTTATTGTATTTAAATTATTTTTAAGTTTTTCATCAATTAGTTGGAGACTGCCATTATATATCTCAATTTCATTTGATTTTTTAAAAAATTCTTCTTTTTTTAAATCTAATTTCGATTTTTCTTTATTTATTTCATTTTCCTGGTTGTTTATAAAAATTTCTTCCTTATCTATTTGATCTTTTTCATGTTTTTGAATATCTTCAAATTTTTTTAACTCCACAAAATTTTTTTCATATTCTTCAGTAAGTTTCTTAATTCTTTTTACGTATAAACTTATATCTAATTCTTTTTTTTCTTTTGAAACTGCTAAATATTTTTCTGCTTTTTCTTTTTGAATTATCAACGGATTTAGCTGATTCTCTATTTCAAAAATTATATCTTTTAATCTACTAATATTATCATTAACTGAAATAAGTTTCTTTTCTGCTTCCTCTTTTTTATATCTATATTTAGAAATTCCTGAAGCTTCTTCAAAAATCTGTCTGCGATCTTCTGGTTTTGCTGATAAAATCTCGTCTATTTTACCTTGGCCAATAATAGAATAGCCATCACGACCAATTCCTGTATCCAAAAAAAGCTCATAAATATCTTTTAATCTACATGATGTTTTATTTATATAAAATTCACTTTCCCCTGATCTAAAAATTTTTCTTGTTATTACAACTTCACTAAAATCAAAAGGGAAAACATAATCACTATTATCCAGAGTAAGATTTATTTCGCAAAAACCTAATGGTTTTCTTTTTTCACTTCCAGCAAAAATAACATCTTCTAATCTTGTTCCTCTTAAGCTTTTTATGCTTTGCTCCCCTAAAACAAGACGGATAGCATCAGAAATATTACTTTTGCCACTTCCATTAGGACCTATTATTGCTGTAATTCCTGGTTTAAAATCTAATGAAACTTTGTCAGCAAAAGATTTAAAACCTTGGATGTCTAATTTTTTCAGGTACATATAACCACTCCTTATGCACCATAAATTTTATCACAATTTCTATCATATTTCATCTTTATTTTCTCTTACATTAGTTAATATCTTTTGTATTTCTTCTTTATATTCTTCAGGAGCTGCTATATATCCCCATCCTCTGATCATCTGATATAAACCATCATATGCCATATCATGATAAGACATAAGTACATGAGGAATTTCTTTTTCTTTTAGTATAACATCAATAAGCTGTGCTTCAATTTCATTTTCTAAAACAGCAACTTTAATAAACTCATCCATATATTTTTCTCCTTTATTTAAAAATTTAAAAAATAATACCTGCAAAATGCAGGTAAAAATCACCTTGGTTCAACTATAAATTTTATCGCTGTCCTCATTTCGCCATCTATCTCAATTTCTGAAAAGGCAGGTATAGCTATTAAATCAATTCCATTTGGAGCAACAAAGCCTCTTGCAATAGCTATTGCCTTTACTGCTTGATTTACTGCTCCAGCTCCTACTGCCTGTATTTCTGCCGAAGATTTTTCTCTTAATACGGCTGATAATGCTCCTGCTACAGATTTAGGTTTGGATTTAGCTGATACTTTTAGAACTTCCACTATAAAATACCCTCCTTCAAATATTATGAAAATGAATACATATATATATATTCGATAAAAATAAATTTTTTCCTTCTTTATTACTATAAAAATTTACAACTTTCTTTTTAAATAATTGATTTTTGAAAATCTAACAATCTTTTTATCAAAGATTAAAGCAAAATCCTCAATATTTAGTTTATTGGATGTTCTGAAAAATAAATCTATATTAAATTCTTTTTCCAGTAGATATTTGTTGACTTTTTTTTGTCCTATAACTGTAGAAAGAAATTTAGGATTTGTTATAATAGTTAAAACTTTTTCTTTTATATTTAGTTTTTCAAAAATATCTTTTAATATATCATATATTACTGCTGATTCAACTAATTGACCAATAGATGGATGGAATGGTCCAGCAACTACATCACCATTATAATTAATATTTTCCGTTGGCTGTAACCCAATCCTTATTACATCTATATCATTTTTAATAAAATTAATGTATAATTCCTTAGAAATATTTATTGCTTCATCAAGTGTCAAAGGAATATAATCTCCTTTTTCATACATCTTTTCAAGATATGTGCCCTTAACAACTAAAGTTGGATAAATCCTAACAAATTCTGGTTTAAGTTTAATAACCTTATTGCACGTTGTTCTTATCCTATCCAAATTATCGCCCGGAAGACCTGGCATTATCTGTAATCCTAATTTAAAGTCATATTCTCTTATTAATTTAACTGCATTTTCGACATCCATACTAGTGTGTCCTCTATGGCTTTTATTTAACACATCGTCTACCATTGATTGGACACCAAGCTCTATTATAGATACGTCAAATCTTTTTAAATTATCTAATATTTCATTATTTATATAATCGGGTCTTGTTGACAATCTTATAGCATCTATTCTTTTCTCTTTCAAATATTCATTTGCAATACCCAAATATAAATTTTGCATTTCCATAGGTATCCCTGTAAAACTACCCCCAAAAAAAGAAACCTCTTTTTTGGCTTTAAAAGGTATAGTATTTAAGTGACTATTAATAGTATATCTCACAAATTTTTCATCTATTTTTAAATTCTGTCCCGTAATAGCATTTTGATTGCAAAATACACATTTAAACGGACATCCCATATGTGGTATAAAAATCGGTATAATATACATATCTTTCATTTTGTAATCCCCAATTTATTTAGTGCCTCCATGGCAGCATACTGTTCAGATTCTTTTTTGCTTTTTCCATAACCCTGTCCAAGTTTTGTTTCACCTATTTGTACAACAGTAATAAATGTTTTATTATGGTCAGGTCCCATTTCTTTAATTAATTCATAATTTATCTTTCCAATTCCCATGCTTTGAACAACTTCTTGCAGTTTCGTTTTATAATCTCTATATATTATTCCATCAAGAACTTTATCTATAATATTATCAAAAAGAGACAAAATTACTTTACTGACAACATTAAGATCAGAATCTAAATAAACTGCAGCTATTAAAGCTTCTACAGCATCTGCAAGAATCGAATCCCTGTCTCTTCCTCCTGTAGCTTCTTCTCCTTTGCCCATTATAAGATAATGTCCTAAATTTATATTCCTTGCACATTGTGCTAATGAAGGTTCACAGACAATTTCGGCCCTGTATTTAGAAAGAGAGCCTTCTTCTAAATCCTTTCTCTTTTTATATAGATATTCACTTATAACGAGACTTAAAACAGCATCTCCTAAAAACTCTAATCTTTCATTGCTTATACCATTGTTTTTGCTTTCATTAGCCCAAGAACTATGAGTCATTGCTTGTAAAAGAAGAGATTTATTTTTAAAAAAATACTTAATATGTCCTTGCAACTTTTGAAAATTGTCATTTGCCATTTTTATACCTCTTACTTATATTTTTTAAAAATCAATGTAGCATTATGTCCGCCAAAACCAAATGAATTAGACAAAGCTAAATTTATATCATGTTTTAAAGCTTTATTAGGCACATAATTTAAATCGCAATTTGGATCTTTAGTTTCATAATTAATAGTAGGTGGTATAATACTGTTTTCCAAACTAAGAACAGTAGCAATTGCTTCAACAGCACCTGATGCACCAAGCAGATGTCCAGTCATGGATTTAGTAGAACTTATATAAAGGTCATATGCGTGATCCTTAAATACGTTTTTAATTGCCATTGTTTCAAATTGATCATTATATTCTGTAGATGTACCATGAGCATTTATATAATCTACATCATTATATTCAATTCCTGCATCATCCAAAGCCTTCTTCATAGCACGTGAAGCTCCTTCACCTTCAGGAGCAGGTGCTGTTATATGATAAGCATCGTCTGTGGCTCCATAACCAATTATTTCTGCATAAATATGTGCTCCTCTTTTTAAAGCACTATCTAAAGATTCTAAAACTAAAGTACCTGAACCTTCACCCATAACAAAACCATCTCTATTTAAATCAAAGGGTCTAGAAGCCTTATTTGGATCAGGGTTTGAAGTCATTGCTTTCATTGCACAAAATCCAGCAAATGCCATTGGTGTAACAGATGCCTCTGTGCCTCCTGTAATAACTATATCAGCATCATTCCTTTGTATTATCCTGAATGCTTCACCTATTGCATTTGAGCTTGAAGCACATGCATTTACTATTGTTTCATTAATTCCTTTTAATCCAAAAGTAATAGCTATCTGTCCTGCAGCCATATTTGCAATCATCATTGGTATGAAAAATGGACTTACTCTCCCTGGTCCCTTTTCATACATAACTTTGTTCTGAGCCTCAAAAGTTTCAATTCCTCCAATACCAGTTCCATAAATAACTCCAACTTTATTTAAATCTATATCTGCAAGATTTAATTTTGAATCTTCTAATGCAATTTTAGTACTAGCAACAGCAAATTGTGTAAATCTATCCATTCTTTTTGCTTCTTTTTTATCTATATACAAAGTTGGATCAAAGTCTTTAACTTCTGCCGCAACCTTAGTTGAATAATCAGATATATCAAATTTCGTAACTATATCTATACCAGATTTACCTTTTACAAGATTGTCCCAAAATTCATTTATTTTGCTTCCAATGGGCGAAATTACTCCTATACCAGTTACTACAACTCTATTCATAAATTTAACCTCCAAATACTAAAAAAATTAATCGTACAAAGTCCCGCAAAGCGGGACTTTACTTCTTTTATTCAAGATTATTTAAGTACTCTACTACATCTCCAACTGTCTTAATTTTTTCTGCATCTTCATCAGGAATTTCAATATCAAATTCTTCCTCAAGAGCCATTACTAGCTCCACTATGTCTAAAGAGTCAGCACCTAAATCATCTATAAAAGATGATTCCATTGTAACTTCATCAGGGTCAACACCCAATTGTTCAACAATAATATCTCTAACTTTATCAAAAACCATGTCCAATTCACCTCCTCTCAGAGATATACATTATGATAATATTACATAACCATTCCGCCGTCAACATTTATTACTTGACCTGTAATATAATCAGAGTCCTCACTAGCCAGAAAAGATACCATATTTGCTATATCTTCAGGCTTCCCAATTTTTTTTAAAGGAATATTTTTTATCATATTTTCTTTTACTTCATCATTTAAAATATTTGTCATATCTGTATCAATAAATCCAGGTGCTACTGCATTAACATTTATCCCTCGTCCAGCAAGTTCTTTAGCAACAGACTTCGTGAGCCCAATTAAACCTGCTTTAGATGCTGCATAGTTAGTTTGACCAGCGTTTCCCATTATCCCAACAACAGAAGTAATATTTATTATTTTCCCTTTTCTTTTTTTTATCATATACTTTGAAGCAAATTTTATTACATTAAATGCACCTTTTAAATTTATATTTAATACTAAATCCCAGTCTTCTTCTGACATTTTAAGAATTAAATTATCTTTAGTAATACCCGCATTATTAACTACAACATCTATACTTCCAAAAGTATCAATTATAGTTTTAATTGCATTTTCTACTTCATTGTATTTTGATACATCACATTTAATAGCTTTAGCTTGTACCCCAAAACTTCTAATTTCGTCTAATACAGTTTTTGCACTATCTTCACTTTTAGTATAATTTATAACAATATTAAATCCATCTTTTGCAAGCTTTAAAGCTATTGCTTTGCCAATACCCCTTGATCCTCCTGTTATAAATGCAATTTTATTATTATTGCTATTCACAAATTCATACCCCCAAAAAAGATAAAGTTTTTAAAAGAGAACTTTCATCTTCAAAATTTAAAGCTGTTTTTGATTTGTCAATTTTTTTCAGAAAACCTGTTAATGTTTTTCCGGGTCCTATTTCAATAAAAGTATCCACTTCATCCTTTATCATTTTTCTTATTGATTGTTCCCATAAAACAGGATGACTAACCTGTGAAACTAATAGATTTTTAATTTCTTCTTTTTTTACATAATCGGCAGTGACATTAGAAATAACAGGCATAGCCAAATCATAAACCGGTATATTCTCCAAGTCTTTTTCTAACAGTTTACCTGCCATAATCAGCATACTGCTATGAAAAGGAGCACTAACTGACAATACTACTGCTCTTTTGGCACCTTTTTCTTTTGCAAGTTCAACTGCTCTTTTGACAGCATCTACTTCTCCAGAAATTACTAGTTGCCCTGGACAATTATAATTTGCAGGTTCAACAATTCCCATATTAGAAGATATTTTACATATTTCTTCAACAATTTCATTATCAAGTCCCATTATTGCTGCCATTGTACCTTTCCCTTCAGGTACTACACTTTGCATATATTTACCCCTGTTTTTTACGATTTTAACAGCATGTTCGAAATCTATTGCACCTGCTAAGACTAATGATGCATATTCTCCTAAACTCAGGCCAGCAGAAACATCAGAATTTACTCCCTTTTTCTGCAAGACCTTTGTAAGTGCAATACTGACTGTTAAAATTGCAGGTTGGGTATTTTCTGTTTTTATCAGCTCCTCCTCAGGACCTTCAAAACAAAGTTTTGCCAAATCAAATCCTAAAGAATCACTAGCTTGTTCAAAAACTCTTTTTGCCTCAGTATAGTTTTCATAAACTTCTTTTCCCATTCCAACATATTGAGCTCCTTGACCAGGATATATAAATGCAATTTTCAAAATATCACCTCAATTTTAACAAATTATCAATAGTCTTATTAGCATCATTTATTATTTCCTCTATTATCTTTTTAACAGGTTTTATATCATTTATAAGTCCAGATATCTGTCCTGCCATAACAGAGCCAAATTCTATATCACCATCTACCACTGCAGCCTTAAGTTTGCCTTCACCTAATTTTTCAATTTCTTCTTTTGTTGCACCTCTTGCTTCAGCTTTTTCAAATTCTCTTGTTAATCTATTCTTTAATGATCTTACAGGATGCCCAGTAGTCCTTCCAGAAACAACCGCATCTCGGTCTTTTGCTTTTACTATAAATTCTTTATAATTTTTATGAGCTGTGCATTCATCCGAACATACAAATCTTGTACCCATCTGTACCCCTGAAGCTCCTAAACATAATGCTGCCGCAAAACCTCGACCATCTGCAATACCTCCAGCCGCTATAACAGGAATCTTCACTGCATCAACAACCTGTGGTACTAAAGCAAAAGTTGTAAGCTCGCCCACATGACCTCCAGATTCAGTTCCTTCAGCAATTACAGCATCAACTCCTATTTCTTCCATCCTTTTAGCAAGAGCAACTGAAGGGACAACTGGAATTACTTTTATTTTTTTTTCTTTTAACATATGTATATACTTGCCAGGATTTCCTGCGCCTGTAGTAATTACATCAACTCCACTCTCTAAAATCACCTCCATTACCTCATCAACAAAAGGTGACATAAGCATAACATTGACACCAAAAGGTTTATTAGTTAATTCTTTAGCTTTCAGTATTTGCTGTTTAACAAAACTTGCTGGTGCATTACCAGCCCCTATAATTCCTAGACCACCCGCATTAGAAACCGCTGCAGCTAATTCAGCAGTAGCTACCCATGCCATTCCTCCTTGAAATATCGGGTATTCTATATCTAGTAAATCTAATATATCAGTTTTAAACATTTTATCACTCCTTATTTGCTCCATTTAATTACTGCAGCGCCCCATGTTAATCCTGCTCCAAAAGCAACTACAGGCACAATATAGCCTTTTTTTATTAAACCATTTCTATAAGCTTCATCTAAAGCAATTACAACAGAAGCTGCAGACGTATTACCATACTTATCAAGATTTATATACACTTTGTCTTTTGTTAATTTTAGCCTTTTCATAGCAGAATCAATAATACGTGTATTAGCTTGATGAGGAATAAGCAGATCAATGTCCTCTGCTTTTAATCCACATCTATTTAATGCCTCAATTGTTGCACTATCCATTATTTTAACTGCAAATTTAAAAACTTCTTGACCTTCCATAAAAATAGTGTGAAGTTTTTTGTTAACAGTTTCTTCACTGGCAGGCATCTTAGAACCTCCAGCAGGCATATAGAGATATTTCCCACCTTCACCATCTGCCCCTAAAAATGAACTAAGTATTCCATATCCTTTTTCTACTTTACCTATAACAGCCGCACCAGCTCCATCGCCAAAAAGCACACATGTATTCCTATCTTCCCAATTAGTGATTTTCGACAAAGTTTCGGCTCCAATAACTAAAACATTATTATAAATGCCATTTTCAATAAATTGTTGAGCTATTGTAATACCATAAATAAATCCAGAACAGCCAACTGATATATCAAAAGCTGGAATATTTTTTGCACCTAAATTTGACTGAACAATACAAGCTGTGGAAGGAAAATTCATATCAGGAGTAACTGTAGCAACAATTATCAAATCTATATCTGATGCTTTTAAATTTGCATCTGCTAAAGCTTTTTCTGCAGCAGCAGTTGCTAGATCTGATGTGGCAACAGATTTATCTGCAATACGTCTTTCTTTTATTCCTGTTCTTGTTGTAATCCACTCATCAGATGTATCAACTATTTTTTCTAAATCAAAATTTGTGAGAATTTTTTCAGGTACAAAGCTTCCTATACCTAAAATTCCAGCATAAACCTTATTTTCACTCAACTACATCATCTCCTATTAATTCAATTTCTTTCTCGATATGACTCAAAACATCATTATCAACAAAATTTTTTGCTTGCCTTATTGCATTAAATATTGCTTTTGCTTTTGAACTGCCATGGGCTTTAATTACAGGTTTTTTTATTCCAAGTAAAGGAGCTCCCCCATGCTCTGTATAATCCATTTTCTTAGTTATTCTTTTAAGCCCATTCATAATAAAAAGTGCGCCGAATTTAGTAAATATATTTCTTTTTAATTCTTCTTTCAATAAATGAGATATTACAGAAGCCGTACCTTCCATAGATTTTAAAATTGCATTGCCAACAAAGCCATCACAGGAGACAACTTCAGCAACGCCTAAAGGTATATCTCTGCCTTCAACATTACCAATAAAATTCAAATTTGAACTTTTTAAAAGTTCAAATGCCCCCTTAACAACATCATTACCCTTTTCTTCTTCAGCTCCAATATTAAAAAGTCCAACACGTGGTTTTTCTATATTAAACATTTTTTGTGCATATACTGAGCCCATTATTGCAAATTGTCTAAGGTTTTCAGCTTGACAATTTGTATTAGAACCTGCATCTAAAAGAACAACTGAACCATTTAATGCTGGAAGTATAGGAGCTAATGCAGGTCTATCAATTCCCTTAATTCTACCAACCATTAAAAGTGCTCCAGCCATAAGAGCACCAGTATTCCCTGCCGATAAAAAAGCATCAGCTTCACCATCTTTCAGAAGTCTTAAACCTACAGCCATTGAAGAATCCTTCTTTTTTCTAATAGCAGCAACTGGTGATTCATTATTTGTTATAACTTCTTTTGTATATATTATTTTTAAACGTTCAAATTTCCCTTCATAAGATTTTAAAGTTTCTTCATTGCCAATTAATATTATATTTATATCATTAAAATATTTAAGAGCATCAATACAACCTTTTATAATTTCTCCTGGGGCATTATCCCCACCCATTGCATCAATTGCTAATTTCAAAAGTGTCACTCCTTTTTATATGTCACTTTAATATAGAGTTTTCGTTTAAAGATACGAGTATAAATTTACCTCTAAAAACTTCATTATTTTTTACTTTTATTTTTACCCACACAAAAAATTTATTTCCCCTTTGCCTTATAACCTCTGCTTTTGCAACTAATTTATCTCCAATTTTTACCGGAAGTTTATACTTTATATTTGCAACACCAATTAAAGCTGCTGAAGCATCTATAACAGACATAGCAAGTGATTCCGCCTGTGAGTATATATACTGACCTTTTACTATTTTAGTTTTAACAAAAACCATTTCCTCAGTTGGATCAAAAATAGAAATACCACTTTTACCTAAATCTAAATCTATTAATTCTCCAACAAC
>Ga0315298_1006137_pt1 | contig 16571 bp, 13 predicted proteins | sample WHS_1_MG_FD_203077 | JGI IMG/M metagenome (GOLD analysis project Ga0315298, IMG submission 203077) | Extremophilic microbial mat communities from Washburn Hot Springs, YNP, Wyoming, USA - WHS_1_MG | ecosystem: Environmental > Aquatic > Thermal springs > Hot (42-90C) | place: USA: Wyoming...
TCTTTTACCTTATTCCCGATAGTGATGATGACGCTTTTCGGCTATATGTTCCCCTCGATAACCTCGGCGAATCCATACGCCGGCAAGTTCTCGAGCCCTTACGGCCGTTTGCCGATCGCCATCGTCAACGAGGACGGCGGGCAGGCGGCTGAAGGGATCGCGGACCAATTCACCCAGCTATCCTCTTCGACGGGCCTATTCGCCGTTCGGAATTTCGCCAGCCTGGAGGTGGCCAAGAACGGGATAACGGAGGGAAGGTTGAAGGGCGTCTTGGTGATCCCACAAGGTTTCGCCGAATCCCTATCCTCCGGCCGCCAGGCCACCTTGACCATAATAGTCGACGACACAAACCCCCAAGCGGCTTCGGCGATATTTGGGCAAGCCTCTTCCTTGGTAAGGATTATATCGGAGGAAGTGGCCGCATCGAGGATATCCGGCCTCGGCGCCGGTGCCGATCCGATGGCCCTCTTGGAGCCGATCAGCTTGGAGAGGAAGCCCTTCGTGAAGGGGAGCGCGACGACGTTCCAATTCCTAGCGCCTGGGTTCATGGCGCTCACGATCACCATGGGCACCCTTTCCGGATTGGCGGCGACGATATCGCGGGAGAGGGAGCAGGGCACCTTGGATGGGATAATGGTCTCCCCGGTCCCCAGGTATACCGTGGTGGTCAGCAAGGTGCTGGCGCAAACCGCGAGGGGCCTAACCCAGAGCTTCATAATCTTGGCGATATCCATGCTCTTCTTCGGGGTGAGGGTATACGGCAACCCGCTCCTCATGCTCTTGACCATGTTCCTGGCCGTGATGAGCTTCTCCGGGGTAGGCATAATAATAACCTCGATAGCCGGGGAGCAGGAAACGGCCATGACGTCGCTCATGCTGATAAATATGCCCATGATGTTCCTTTCGAACGTAGTGTTCCCAATAGAGCAGTTGCCTTGGTGGCTGCAGGCCATAGGGAAGTCCCTACCGTTGTATTACGCGGCAGATGCGCTCAGGAAGATAATAGTCCTGAATGCCCAGATCGCCCAGATAGTCCCCGACCTGATCGTGCTCGCTTCATACTCGCTCTTGACGCTCTCCATAGCCATCCCCGTCTTCGTAAAATCCGTTTCGAGGTGATGCCATATGAGCGAAAGGCTTCGATGCGTTGGGCTCGAACGGGCCCTATTCCTGCTCGCCTTGACGGTCGCATGCGCCATGCTTCCGATGCCGCTCCACGAGGCCAGAGGCCTGGGGGTCGCGAACCTCGTTCCGGCTAGCGTATACTGGGGATCGAACCCAGCCGTGCCAATGACGGTGAAGCCTGGGGATGAGGGCGTTACGCTCTCCCTGGTCGTCGCGAACGCCGGCGACGATTTCGCCCGCGATGTGGTAGGGATCTTATGGCTGGAGTACCCCTTCGGGCATAGATACCGCTCCAGCAACGAATGGAGATCGGCGGAGAACGTGACCCAGAGCGCGGGCGATATGCCGCCCGGGGGGACCTTCACCTTCAGGTACATCCTCAACGTCGATGCCGGCGCGGAGGAGGGCGTTTATCGGCTGCGATTGGAGCTGAGGTATAGGAGCGCCAGGGAGCTGCAGACCGTCTCCAAGATCGCCTATGTGGACGTGGCCGTCTGGACCGGGGATATCCGAATCCATAGGGTCCTCACCGTACCGGCCAAGATATTCCCGGGCGATTCCCAAGTGACCGTTAAGGTCTTCGCCATAAACTCGGGCCAAGGGGGGGTGAAGGACCTCGAGCTGCGGCTCGGCATCGAGTGGCCCTTCAGGATGGCATCGAGCTCCTCGGACAGGGCCTTCTTGGGAACGCTCCAGCCCCAGCAGATAGCCGAGGCGGATTTCCTCCTCGACGTCGATGCGAAGGCGGGGCCCGGGAACTATAGCCTCCCGGTCTACGCCCTCAGCCCGAGCCGCCCTTCGGCGCCCATAGGCCAGATCCAGCTGACGGTGGCCGAGAAGGCGAAGTTCGAGATATTGGAGATATCGCCATCGAAGATCCGGGCCGGGGACTCGGGGGTCACATTGGCCATCAGGATAAGGAACGTTTCTAATGTAAAGGCGGAAACGGTCAGGGTCCGCCTCTTGGCCGGGAACTTCTTCTCCGGGACCTTGGCGGACCTGATGGGCACTATGAACCCCGGCGATGTCCGAACGGCCTTCTTCACGCTGGACGTGGATGGGAAGGCCGTCCCGCAAACCTATTCGATGGACCTCAAGTTCGACTGGGTGCAGGATAGCAGATACAGCTTGGACGACACCGTCCGGATCGAGATGGAAGTGCTCCCGTCCCTATACCCGGTCATCATGGCGCTGGTGCTCTTTGGGATCGCGGCCCTCGCGGCCCTGACGGTCTGGAGGCGGAGGCGGAAGCGCCCCTCTAAGTAGAGCGCGGGCCTTCGAGCCTCGAGGGGGTGAGCCGAGATCGCTCGAATGCTCGCGAAGGGCCTATGGCTGACCGCCCTCCTTTTGGCCGCGATCCCCCATTCGGCGGCCCACACCACCTTGGGCCATCCCGACTCGAGCCCTCCCCTCTTCAGGTCCGATGACCACGAGCTGAACCCCCGGAACTCGTTCGGCCGCGCGCATGTGCCGGGCCCGCTCGCCCACCTTTGGCCGGGGGCCGGCCAAGGCTTCTACTTGGGCGATCGGTCGCTCCCCCCGGGATATCAATCCCCCTTCACGACCTTTGAGCGCCCCCTGCAGGTCGAGGGCTGCTCCTATTCGCCCGAGGGGGCGATAATGGCATCAGAGGCGCACTGGGACAGCGTCGGAGACTTCATCCTAGCCATAAACTTCTCCCAACCCTCCTTCTTCGCCGGACCCTCGAACCCGGCCCCGGCCTTTCGCTACAAGAACCTGACCATCTACATACCGGCCCCGGTGGTCGGCAAAGGTGGCGAACTGATCCAAGACGGGTTCGAGCCCGCCGGGACCATAAGGTGGGATCTGGGCGATTCCTCCAACATAGTCACGACCCTGACCGATGATTACGGCAAGATATTCGTTTCGAGGGCGGAGGAGCTGGATCCCTTCGGCCCGGGCTGGTGGGTGATAAGGATAGAGGCCTCAGGGAGGGGCATGGAGTTCACGCCCGAGAGGGGTTGGGGGGAATGGTACTACGTAAGGATGAACCAGATCAGGGCCCCCCTCGTGGCGGGCAGGTACTTCTTCAAGGTCTTCCTAGGCGATCGCTATCCGATCGCCTCCCAGTCCGCATCGGCCCCGATCGGCGCCGCGATGCCAGCCGAGAACTGGCCCGTGGTGCTCGTCAAGGCCGATCCCGATCCCGCCATAATCTACGGGACCGTCAGGTATGGCAGAGGGGCGGCCCCCGGCCTCTACGGCGAGCCCATCCGCCTCGCCGGCAGGGTCAGGGCCGTTGGGCTGGCCGGGGATCCGGCATCCGGCGAGCTCACGAAGAGGCCCGTGGAGGCCAGGGCCTACTTCAATGCGAGCTCCCAGGGGCGCTTCGAGCTGGAGGGCTTGGCCCCAGGGCTCTACGATATCTACGCCAGCGCCGCTGGATTCCCGGAACAAAAGGTCGCGGAGGGCATAAGGGTCCATCGGGGGCAATCCCTCAGCCTCGACGCCTACCTGAGCCCCGGGCCCCAGCTGGCGGGGATCGTCCGCTCCGAGGGGCCGACGGGCCCGACGCCATGGAGTTCCCAATCGCCGATAACCGTGGCCATATACGACAGCGATCATTACATAGAGCAGAACGCCGTCGGCCAATCCCCGATCAACCTGACCCATGCGCCCTATGTCTCCTACGTCTATGGGAACGTCGCGTTCGGGCCCTCCGGCCTAGCGCCCCCGAACTCCCCGAAGCCCGTCGCATTCCCCTGGGAGGGGCCACCGCATAAGGACCCCTTCGGCATCTTCAACGGGGTCGGCCCGGCCCAGAAGTGGTGGGTCGGGCCGAATGAGTCCATCGATCCCGCCACGGGCTTGGGATCAGACCCTTACGAGTTCAGGTTCCAGTTCGGAGCGAAGGGATACTTCGGGATCCCGAAGAGGCTGAGCGGTATGGCCCCGCAGGCATTCGCGACCTGGATCGATGGCCTCGGGCCCGGGAACTACTTCGTAAGGGCCTTCGTCAACGGCTACGTGCAAACGGATGCGAGCGGGACGCGCTTCAAGCATTCCTACTTCACGGTCCCGGAGGGGGCGCTTTCGAGCGATTACGAAGTCCGCATAGGGCTCAGGCGCTCCGGGCTCATCAACGCCACGATCCACTTCCACGACCGGCCCGGGCAGGCCGCGGGCGGCCCGATCGGCGGCCCGGATCCCCTCAGGTTCGTCCTAGTGGAAGCGCTCGACTACGATGGCTCGCTCGCGGCGTTCAATTTCACTTACGTCCGCTCGAGCGCCTCCTCGGCGACGATAACGCTGAACGGGTTGGGGATGGCCGGACCGACTTCGCCCCTCGATCCCAGGAGGGGCATCAAGTACTCCCTCTTCAGGTATCGCGGCCTGAGGGACTACGGCCTATATCCAGGGCCCTATATGATCAGGGCGTACGTCCGCGGCTACATACAGGCCCTCCCCCCGGGCGCCGAGCTCAGGGCCCTCGATCAGCCGCTCCAAGCCTCCGCGGGCATGTACGGCTCCATATCCCATGCGAGCCTCCATATGTATAGGGGGGCCGGGCTGAACGTCACCGTCAGATCCCTCGATGCCCAAAGGCCCGCCGTAGGGAGGCCCTGGGCTTGGAACGCCTCCAAGGTGGCCGTCTTGGCGTACGATGTGGCCTCCAAGGCCTTCGCCGACGTCGTCTATTTTTGGAACTCCTCCGCCAGCTCTTGGAGCTTGCCGATGACCAACTCGGCCCATTCCACGGTCCCCTGGCCGGGCTGGAGGGGCTCCGCGCTCTTGACGAACGGATCGGCCCTCGTGGACCGGATCGGCCCGGACCTCCCCTACCCGACCTCTCCCGCCTTCGAGCCGAGCCCTAAGACGAACCTCTTCCTCCAAGCCCACCTCAAGCTCGGCTTCCTATATTCGGAATCGTACTACAGAGGAGCCGGCTACAAGTCCTCCCTAGCCTTATACCCGGGCCAATACGCGATCAACGCCTGGACCTATGGGTATGTCCAAGAGGGCATTACGACCTTGGGGGACCTGGGGAGGCGCGTGGTGAGCGCGTCGATGGGTTCGATCTCCGATGTGAGCATCGAGCTGGTCAGGGGGGTCGAATTCAACCTCACGATCCTATTCAGGAAGGAGGGCATCTTCACGGCGTTGCCCTTCAACGCATCGATGCGGATAAGGATATACGACGATAGGGACCTATTGGTGGCGGCCGCCTCGACCTCGAGCGATCCGGGCGGCTATCTGGGGGCGGGCTCGGGGTTCTTCGCCGACGGGGCCAAGGTGGCCTTCGCGGGTTGCTCCGTCCCGCCGATCCCGGCGGGCGCCAAGAGGGTGGAGTATTTGAGGCTGGCGGGGCTGTTCGGCTATACGGATCCGAGTTCGGGGGCCGAGAGGAGGAGGGCGGCGACGCTCTTCCCGACGGACCAAGGCGTTTGGGGCAGGGCCCGCGCGCCGATGGCCGGGTCCTATGGGGGCGGATGGACCGTCGTGGTCGAACTGACGAATTGGTACAGGCCCTCCGGCTTCTACCCACCCGTCCCGGGCCTCCTCCAAGGCGAGCTCCACCTCACGAACCTCACGGCCCTCCTGCCCTACAATCACCTGGGCCCATTCGAGCTGAGGCATAGGGCGAGGATCGAGGGGGCCGACCTCGGGTCGGGGGCGAGCCTGGCGATCGTATTGGATGAGAGGGCATACCTATCGGGCTTGGTCTATGGTTTCAACTGGAAGGGGCTGCCGAGGACCGCGAGCTGGGCCGCGATATCGATCGAATCGATCGAGGCCGGGGGCCCCAAACGCCATGTCTATACATTCGACGGCTTCTTCGATTCCTATGTGGAGCCCGGGATCCTAAGGGCAACTGTGAGCGCCCGCGGCCATCGCTTGGGATGGGCCTCGGTCTCCGCGAGCGAGGGCTCGAGTACCCGATACGACTTCTACTTGGAGCCCGCGTGAAGAGTCCTTTATATTCTATAAAGGCAACAAAATTATCTATAGAGAACTTTTAAGAGGGGGGCAACGGCTTTCGGGAGGGCTAGGTGCCGCCGATGGAGAGGGAGCCGGGACTACCGGATTCGCTGAAGGCCGTCTCCACGGCGCTCTGCGCCGCGCTATATGCCATCGGCTCCTATGCGACCTCCTACATCCAGTCGCCATGGGGGATGGGGCAGTTCCGACCGGCGGTGGTCATTCCAGCGCTCTTCGCCACGGTGTTCGGGCCTTGGACGGGCGGGGTCGGGGCGGCCTTGGGTACCTTGATATGCGATTCGGCGAAGCACGGGGGCCTTTACATGGGCAGCCTCCTAGCCGCCGTGCCCGGCAACTTCATGGGCTTCTTCCTCTTCGGCCACATCATCAAGAGGGGATTCTCATGGAGGCGCTTCATATTGGCGTCGAACGCATCGCTGGCCATTGGAAACCTGATCGTGGCCTTCCTATATGTCTTCGCGTACAAAGCGCTCTATGCGCAGGCCCTTCCAATGTCAACGGAGGCATTAACTTTGCTCTCGGTCGGTCTAACGATTTTCTGGTTTATAACGATGCTCCCCTTCGTCCTCCTGATCGCCCCGCCGATCATACGGGCGGTCGCCATATCCTTCCCGGGCATCGTGCCAGAGGGCATGAGGGCCCACTCCATAAGGGAGGAGATGCCCCATAGGGCATTCGGTTTGTCGTTGGCGATCCCAGGGATTATAATGCTCCTCATAGGGTTGTCGACGAGCACGGCGTTCGGGGACTACTTGGCGACGAACTTCTCGAAGACCTTCACGCCAATGATCATGGAGCTCCTCAGGATATTGTTTTACGGAAGCGGCATCGCGCTTTCGGCCCTAGGCTTTGCCGTCCTGGGAGCGATGCCGATTGGGAAGCGGAGGTAAGGATTTCAAGCCATTTTCATGATCGCCCCTATGGGCCAGCCATCCCTTAAGAGGGCTCCCAATCATCAGGATGATCCTCCAACATTCGGAGGATTTCTCATCAACTTGGAAAAAGGTTGGAGATAATCGTTCCGCCTAGGGGCTTCAGGGGGTCAATGGGATGGTTCTTCAGATTTGAAGGGCTCCAATGGTCCCAAGGGATCCGTACGCTATTCAGCCCTGCTTGGAGAACTCCTCCAAGGCCTTCCTGAACTCCGTCGCATAGGTCCGGGCCGGCCCGCCCCCCATTAGGACCGCCACATCGGCGGCCTCGAGCATCTCCTCCCTCGTGGCGCCGGCCTTCATCGCAGATCGCGTATGGATCGCTATGCAGTATTTACATCTGATGGCTATGGCGATCCCGAGGGCTATCAACTCCTTCACCTTGTTGCTCAGGGCGCCGTCCTTGGTCACGGCCTTTGAGAAGGCCGAGAAGGCCTCGGCGGCCTCCGGGTTGTTCTGCGCCAAGAGGGCGGATGTCTTCTTATACTCCCTAATCAGTTCTTCCATCTCCCCCATCATGAATCACCGAAATTCTGCTCCATCCGGGCACTTCTAATTAATCTAACCCATACGCCGCCTCGGGCGCTCCGGCACCGGCTACCGCGGGCCCAAAGGCCTGCGATGATTTTTATACGCGGCCGGGAGATCGGCCTCGGGTTGATAGCCCAAGTCGCGGCCGCGGCATTGCTGGGGGCGATCCAAGGGGTAACGGAGTGGCTCCCGATCTCCAGCTCGGGCCATCTGGCCTTGGCCCAGAATTTCCTAGGCCTAGGCGCTCCCATCGCCTTCGATGCCCTCCTCCACTTGGCCACCTTGCTCGTCGCCGTGGTCAAGTTCAGGGGAGATTTGAACTCGATCTTGGGCAGCTTGTTGAGGCTCGACCTCGCCTCGCCGCCCGCCAAGTTGGGCCTGATGGTCGCGGTGGGAAATATCCCGACGCTCCTCTTGGGCCTAGCTTTGCGGGGCGCCTTCGAGGCCATGTATTCCGATCCGCGGGCGATCGGGCTCGCGTTCCTATCGACCGGCTTCCTCCTCCGTGCCTCCAAGCGCCCGGGCGGCAATAAGGGAGTCGGGTATACGGAGGCGATGTTGATCGGCCTATCCCAAGGGCTCTCCATAGCCCCCGGGGCCTCGAGGAGCGGCTTGACCATAGCCACCGCCCTCCTCCTAGGGGTCGAGCGAGGGGAGGCCCTGAGGTTCTCCTTCCTCCTGATGATGCCGGCCGTATTGGGGGCCCTCGCCTTGGAGGCGGGGGGGCTCGCCGTTGGCATGGGGCCTTTGGAGGCCCTCGCGGGCTTCTCGGCCGCCCTGATCGCCGGCTACTTATCGCTGGGGCTGCTCATGAGATCGGTTTCGGAGGGCAAGTTCCACCTCTTCTCCCATTACTGCTGGTGCGCGGGGGCGGCCGCCCTGGCCTATTCCGCCATGATCCATCCATAACCCGTCGCGGTTATATAGGGCCCAAAGGGAGAGGTGTGCGGGCGATGTTCCGCTCGAAGAAAGGCCTCATAGTGGCCTGCGATGTCGGCGACCTAGGGCTCCTCGAGGGGCTGGTCGAAGCCACCCGGGATCTGGAGCCGATTCAAGGATATAAGATCGGGGCGAGCCTAGCGCTCAGGTATGGGATCGGAAGGGCCGTGGAAACGATACGGAAAAGATCGGATCTACCGATAATCTACGATCATCAAAAGTTCGGCACGGATATACCGGAGGTATGCAGCGGGTTGCTCGGGGCCTTGAGGGACTCCGGGATAGACTCTTTAATAATGTTCCCGCAGGCCGGCGTGGAGACCCTTAGGGCCTCCGTGAGGGCTTGCGTGGAGGAGGGCATAGTCCCCATGGTGGGCGGCGAGATGACCCATAGGGGATACTTGGTCAGCGAAGGGGGATATATCGAGAATAAGGGGCCCGAGAGGATCTACAGGGATGCGGCCGCCATGGGGGTCGAATACTTCGTCCTGCCGGGCAATAGGCCGGCCCCGATGGAGAGATACCGCGACCTACTGGGCAAGGCCGCGGCCAGCCCCAAGTTCCTCTTCCCCGGCGTCGGGGGAGGCCAAGGAGGCGATATGGCCAAGGCGTTCTCGATCCTCAAGGGGTACCCCGCCTACGCGATCGTGGGCAGGGGGATATATTCTCGATCGGACATGAGGGGCGCGGTCTTGGAGATGTGGGATCGGGCAGAATCGGGGGTCGGATGACCGATCCCGAGGGAGCGCCGGTGCTGAGCTCAACGAGTTGGCTCCATTTGCCGATTGGCCTCAACATATAGGTTTTTATAACATCCAACCGCATCCCACCTCAAGATGGCCAAAAAGTGTATTGTCGGAGCCACCGCCATAGCGATCGGGCTCTTGATCATAGCCCTGATCCTCTCATACCCAAGGCCTACGCCGACCATCCAAACGGTCGCCGTTACGGAAACGCGGACCCTTACATTGACCCTCATAAGGACCGAGACGAAGTTCCAAACGATCGCGCAGAGCGAGGCGCCTAGCTACGAGGTCTATTTCTCGCCGAGGGGCGGCTGTGAGGCCCGCCTCCTCCATTGGCTGAGTAGGGCGAACTCCTCCATCCACGTCCTGATCTACTCCTTCACCTTGGACCGCGTGGGGGATGCGCTGGTCGCGGCCCATAACCGCGGCCTCGATGTCCGCGTAGTCATGGAGAAAGAGGAGGTCGAGCGGGGGAGCGAGTATGGAAGGCTCAAGAGGGCTGGCGTCCCGGTTAGGCTCGATACGAACCCCGCCCTGATGCATAACAAAGTGGCCATCATAGATGGCTTGATCGTCATAACGGGCAGCTTCAATTGGTCCACGAGCGCGGAGAACTGGAACAACGAGAACATGATCATAATCAGGAGCGCCCAAGTAGCGGGCCTTTATGAAGGGGAGTTTCAGAGGATCTGGAGCCGGAGCGCGCCCTGATGCCCCCTCGAGCCCTGCGGGGCCGGCGATGCTATCGGAGCGATGGGCCAGCCAAGAACGCCACCATGCCCAAGGCCATCCAGAGTAAGGCCAAGTTCTTGGCCTTGAGGGCTTCATCCCTCGCGGGATTCCGGATGAGCCTGAGCGAGGAGTGAAGGAACCCTAGGTCCGCCGCGGCGACCGGCGGGATGTACCAGGGCGAGACCAGCCCTAGGAGGGGCGGGATCGCGCTCAAGGCCACGGCCATCCCAAAGAGGGCCGAGGCGAGCGCGGCGGCGGCCCGGCCCCCCCGCGCGACCGCGACCGTCCTCACGCCCCTCGTCCTATCCCCTTCCACATCCGCTATGCCCTTCGTCACCTCCCTGCCGGCGTTCGAGAGGAACGCCATCGAGGCGAATATGCCCAGCAGGGGCCCTAGGCCTCGACCGGCCGCGAAGCCCCCATATATGAACGGGATGGCCACGCATGCGCTGACCAGCAGGTTCCCCGCCAGCCCGGTCCTCTTCCCCTTTGTGGAATAGGAGAAGGATACCGCGATCGAGAGGAGGGCCATTGCCAAGCAATTGGGGCCGGTCAGATGGGCGGCCGAGAGGCCGAGCGCCGCCAGAGCGGCCGTGAGGACGAGGGCCTCCCGAGGCTTGACCAACCCGCTCGGTATGGGGCGCCCGGGTTCGTTTATGGCATCGATATCCCTATCGTAGTAGTCGTTAATGGCCATGGAGGCGCCCGTGAGCAGGAAGCCCGTCGAGAAGCCCAAGAGGAGGCGGGGCCCCATGCCCTCGGGCTTGGACCCGGCCAGCGCTATAGAAGCCCCGACCAAGACCGCGAAGCCCATCATGAGGCAATTGATCGGCCTAATTAGCCTCAGGAATGCCCACAGCCGCTCGGGTCCCCTGCCCCGCTCTCGCCCGCCGTTCTTCAAGGCGATCCCGAACCCCGATGCCCTCCGAGGGTCTTAAGGATTGAGCCCATAAGCCGCCACCTTCGGTTTCATCGCGGATTGTGCCCAATCCTGCCTTTGGATCGAAAGCGGATCGCAGTGCGGCCCCGGGGAGCTGAACCTCAGGGGGCCAAGAGGAACCTGTTCCCTATGTTGACCCTCTCCAGCCCCGCCCCCTCGGCCGCCCTCTTGCAGGCCTCGGCCAGCTTCGCAGGCGTGAGCGGCAGATCGTCCATCTCGAACTGCGGGGAGTAGGCCAGCAAGGAGTAGGGTATCGTGGGATCGACGCTCGCCAGATATTCCGCTATTCCCCTCACTTCTTCCTCGTCCACGTAGCCCGGGACCAATAAGGTGCTCGCCCTTATGAAGGGGACCTCCGGCCTTTCCTTGTGGAGCCCGGATAGCCTCCTAAGGTTCTCGAGGGCTTGCCTATTGCTGACGCCCGTCAGGGCTATGTGGAGGCTCTCGTTGTGGCATTTCAGGTCGAACTTTATGCCGCCCCCGGATTCCCAGCTAATGCGCGCGATCTCGTCCAGCCAGCCCGAGGCCATGTTGCCGTTCGTCTCCAAGCAGATCCTGAGCGGGCGATCCCGCCGGCGCCTCGCGATCTTGGCCGCCTCTATGGCGTGGTGGATCTGGGGGGTCGGATCGCCCCCGAAGAAGCATATGCAGGTGACCTTGGGGCCGGCCTTCGAGGCAAGCTCTTCGGAGCTCATCCGCCTCCCCTCGGCGATCATCTCCCTGAAGTGCCAGTTTTGGCAGTAGAGGCAATCGTAGGAGCAGGCGCCGTAGAAGACCGCTAGGTTGTAAAAGCCATACTCGGGCCCCTTCGCCAATGAGTACTTCGGATAGCCCGCGCCGCTCCCGCCGGCGCAGGCCCAAGCCGCGACGCAGTTTGTGGGATGCGGATCCAAGTAGGCGCTGACGATGGCCCCTTCTGGCGTACCGGCGATCCTCGCCAATCTCCCCCCTCGGTTCTCGACGAGGCCGCAGAAACCCCTCCCCCCTTCCCCGATCCTGCAATCGTTGCCGCACCAGCCGCACCCGATGCCCGAGGGGTCCTTGGGCGGCCTCGGGGGGAGGCCGAACCTCGCCCTGGACCGGGCGTGGGCTTCCAAGGCGATCCGGAGGGCCTCATCGGACCCCCTCTTGGCGCAATCGCCGCAGATCCCCAAGAACCCGGAGATGGCCTTGGCCCTCCGGCCGCACAGCTTGCATTCGGATTCCCGGGCCATGAGCCCCCATAGGAGGTCGCGGGCCATCGGGCCCATTGGATGCCGCCGGGATATTAAACCTGACTCCGGATCTAGGCATTGAACGCCCTATGCCCTAGACGGCCTCGACCCTCTTTATCTCGGGGATCCTGCTCTTCAGGAACCTAGCGATGCCGAATTGAAGCGTCAGCTGCGACATGGGGCAGCCGGCGCAGGCGCCCACCAGCCTGACCTTGACCACGCCGTCCTCGACGTCGACGAGCTCGACGTTCCCCCCGTCCGCCTGTATCCGAGGCCTTACCTCCTCAAGGACCTCCTCGACCTTTTCCCTCGTCAGAGACATGGCTGGGCCTTGGATAACGTCATTATATTAAATACTTTCCGGACTTGGCGCAAAGGGGATCCGGACGCTTGGCTCCCGGGCTCGCTATCCCCCCCACCCGTTCGTGAGGGCGGCACCTCGGGCGGACCCAATAGCTTTTAAGGCCGATTATGCGGATGGGCCATGGAGGATCGCAAGTGATCTGGGATCCGTTGGCGTTGCCCTTTCCGGTCATATACTTGATCCCGATCGTCGCCTGGTCCCTTTTCTGGGAGGCCTTGGGCCTCTGGTCCTCCGCTAGGAATGGCGATAGGGCTTGGTTCGCGTTCTTCCTCTTGGTCCACTTGATCGGGATCCCGGAGATATACTACCTCCGCAAGCGCCGCTGCTGGCCCTTCGCCCCCAAGGCCTGAGCGGGCGATCCCCGCTCCCACCGGGATAGTTCGCGGCCATTCATAAAGCCTAAAAGGCCCCTCGATGGGCCAATGAGGATTTGCGTTGTATGGTTGGAGCGGCGCGATACTGAGGGTGGACTTGGCTAGGGGGAAGTCCGCCCTCGGGCGGCTCGATGGGGAGATTGCCCTGAAGTTCTTGGGCGGGAGGGGTTTCGCCGCCAAGATCCTCTGGGACGACCTAGCCCGGGGGATCGACCCGCTCTCCCCTGAGAACGAGTTGGTAATCGCGGCTGGCCCCCTGACCGGCCTACCGGTCCCCAGCAGCGGCAAGCTCGTCGTGGCCGCGAAGAGCCCCTTGACCGAAGGGTATGGCGATGGGAGCATCGGGACGATGGCATCGGTCCAGATGCGCAGGGCCGGCCTCGATGCGGCCGTCATTCGCGGAAGGGCGGAGCGGCCGAGCTACCTCCTAATAGAGGATGGCGAGGCGGGGATCCTGAGCGCCGAGGGCCTCTGGGGCCTCGGGACCTTCGAGGCCGAGCGGAGGCTGAGGGAGGAGCATGGTAAAGATGCGGGGATCCTGAGCATAGGCCAAGCGGGCGAGAACCTAGTCTCCTATGCCATCATCGCCTCCCAAGAGGGGCGGTCCGGTGGGAGGGCCGGGATGGGGGCCGTGATGGGTTCTAAGAACCTCAAGGCCATAGTCATCAGGGGCTCGAGGGAGGTGCCGCTCGCGGATCCGAGGGGCCTCAGGGAGCTCGGCGGCGAGGCCTACAGGGAGATCTTGGAGAAGCCCAACTACGGGTTCTGGAAGCGCCAAGGGACGATGGCGACCCTAGCTTGGAGCCAAGCCAATGGGGTCCTGCCGACGAGGAACTTCAGGGAGGGCTCCTTCGAGGGGGCCGATGGGATAAACGGCGATGCGATGGAGGCGATCAAGGTCTCCCAAAGGGGCTGCCCCAATTGCAATATGACGTGCGGCAACGTGGTCGAGGATTCCAATGGGCGGCAATCGGAGCTGGATTATGAGAACGTCGCCATGCTGGGCTCGGATATAGGCCTAGGGGACTTGAGGAGGGTGGCGGCGCTCAACAGGCTGGCCGACGAGTACGGGGTCGATACGATATCCCTAGGCAACGCGATCGGGTTCGCGATGGAGTGCTCCGAGAGGGGCCTCGTAAAGGAGCGGATCGAGTGGGGCGATTTCGACGGCGCGAAGGGGTTGGCCGAGGACGTAGTCCACAGGCGAGGGCTGGGCGGGCTGTTGGCGAATGGCGTCAAGGACGCGGCCGCGGCCATAGGCAAGGGGAGCGAGAGGTGGGCCATGCACGTCAAGGGCCTCGAGATATCCGCCTACGATTGCCATTCGATGCCCGGGATGGCCCTGGCCTACGGTACATCGCCGATAGGGGCCCACCATAAGGATGCCTGGGTCATATCCTGGGAGGCGGCCTCAGGCCTCAGGGGCTATGAGGAGCAGAAGGTCGACAAGGTCATAGAGCTGCAGCGCCTCAGGGGCGGGTTGTTCGAATGCCTTACGACTTGTAGGCTGCCCTGGGTCGAGGTGGGATTCGATCTGGCGTGGTATCCGAAGTTCCTAGAGGCGGCTACGGGCATTGGGATGGGCTTCGAGGAGCTTTATGGGGTCGCCGACAGGGTCTACGCCCTCATTAGGGCCTTCTGGGTTAGGGAGTACGGGGATCGCTGGGGTCCCCACATGGATACGCCGCCGGCCAGATGGTTCGAGGAGGTGCCGAGCGGAGGCCCCTCCAAGGGGGCGAGGCTGGATCGAGCGAGATACGCCGATATGCTCCAGCGCTATTATTCGAAGCGCGGATGGGATGGGCAAGGGATCCCCAAGGCCGAAACCTTGGGGGGGCTCGGCCTTGGGGATGTGGCGAGGGCCTTGGAGGGGGTTGGCGCCCGATAGCGACCGCTATGGCGATCTTGAAAAAAGGAGGGGTTTTCCTAATCGATCAATCCTAGCCGGCGTAGGGGCTCTGCGGGGGCAGCGGTATCACGGCGGGCTTGTAAGCGAACTTATCGGGCCATACAACTACCAATTTTCCACCCGGGTACCATTGGGCCACCACGGGGAACGTCTTGACGTTTTGGTTGACGTGGAGCTGGGGCTTGTCGGCCCTTATTATCTTCCCGATATCCGTATCCTCGGGCTTCTCCGGCGTCGAGAACCTCACGCCCCACCCGAGTATTGTGCCACCCTCGGGCACGTTGGTCTCGTAGGCGGCCTTCCTCACGTTCTCGGCGTTTACCGCGCCGTACTTCTCGATCGTCCTAGGGAGGATGTCCGTCATGAGTAACCAAGTATGCCCAAAGGCGATCATCGCCTCCACCAAGGGATCCTTCCCGAACTTCTTCTGCCAACGGTCTATGTATTCCTTCAATATCTTCCCAACCTCCGGCAGGAGCGCATCTGGGTTTATCCAGCAAGTAGTCACCCCAACGTTGAAGACATAGGTTATATCCTCCCCCAATGTCTTGTAGGTGGCCGGGTCCGCATAGCCAGCGCTGTGGCCTATGAAGGCCTTGACCTTCAGTCCCAATTCTTTGGCTTGCCTGAATATGAGGGCCGCGTCGGTGAAGTAGCTCGTCGCCATGATCACATGGGGCTTCTCCGCGATCAGCTTCAATATGAGATAGGAGAGATCCGTGGCCTTGGTCGAGTACCCTTCCTTCAGGACTACGTTCAAGCCTTCCTTCTTGCACATGAACTCGTTCCCATCCGCGACGCTGACGCCATAGGGCCCGTCCTCGTGGATTATCGCTACCCGGATCTCGCTGGGCTTCAAGCCTATGGCCGGCGCGATCTTCTCGACCACGAACTTGGCCGATATGTAGCCGTAGTCGGATCCTATTATCTCTGGCCTGAAGAGGTACTTATAGCCCCTCAGGGTGGCCTGTTCTGTGATCGCGCCGACCTCCCAATAGATCGTCTTATACTTCTCGGCGACCTCGCTCGCCGCCAGCAGAAGGGCGCTGGAGTAGGTCCCGACTATTATCGGGACCTTCTCAATCGTGCAGAGCCTCTCCGCCTCCGATGCGGCTACCTTTGGATCGCTCTTGGCATCGGCCACTACGTAGGAAACCTTGTAGCCCTTGATGCCGCCCCTCTCGTTGATCATATCGATGGCCATCTTGCTGGCATCGCACTCTTCGGTGCCCAAGGTGGCGAGGGGCCCCGTCAATGGATAGAGCAGGCCGATTTTGATCTCCTTCACTTCTGGGGCCCTAGGGACTGAGTAGTAGTATCCCACAGCGCCCACTACAACCACTATGAGGACCAATAGGATCGTTGCTTGGACCTTTGTGATCCCTTTTTTGGAGATCCGCAATCCCAAAACCTCCGAGGAATTTTCAGCCAAGATTGACAGCGACCCACTAATAAGCTTAACTGAGCGGGCGATCCGGAGCCCAATCGAAGTGGGCTCGGCCCCTGAGGGCGATATAGATATCGCATCGCCCACTGGGGCATCAAGCCCATCGCCCAGTCTTCGATAGGACCATTGCGGAGTTCGCCGCGATCGAGCTCATGATCTCCAATTTGTTAGGGTCGACGTTGATGACCCTATCGTCGGGCGTGTGATAGAACGGATCGTCCATCCACCTCAACAACGAGGCGTCGATGCCCGCCCGCAAAAAAGGCACGTGATCCGACAGCCCCACCTCCTCCAAGCGCCTCAGAGCGACGCCCAACTCCCCGGCGACCCTTAGGATCGCGGAGTCCAACCGCTTT
>Ga0315298_1006138_pt1 | contig 16567 bp, 19 predicted proteins | sample WHS_1_MG_FD_203077 | JGI IMG/M metagenome (GOLD analysis project Ga0315298, IMG submission 203077) | Extremophilic microbial mat communities from Washburn Hot Springs, YNP, Wyoming, USA - WHS_1_MG | ecosystem: Environmental > Aquatic > Thermal springs > Hot (42-90C) | place: USA: Wyoming...
AAACGTTTAAGCAAGCGAGGGAACTCCTTTACCACGTGATCGAGCTGATATTGGTCAGGCACGGAGACGCTGAGCCCAAGGCCGAGGGGAAGGAGGACAGGGAGAGGAGGCTTGTGGATAAGGGAGTCGTCCAAATGAGGAGGGTCGCTAACCTCGTTGAGCTCCTGGGGTTCAGGCTCGATAGGATCCTCGCGAGCCCCTACGTCAGGGCGATCCAATCCGCGCAAGCCATAAGTGAAGAGCTTGAGGACGACGTTAAGGTCGAGACTATTAAGGAGCTCGAGCCCGACCAGGATCCCTCCGCGCTCCTGAACAGGCTGAGGGGGATGGACGAGAAGGGGTGTAATACTACCATACTCGTAGTGGGGCACGAGCCGTACCTATCGAGGTTCATCAAGCTCGTAACGGGAGGCGAAGTCGAGCTGAAGAAAGGTGGGTTAGCGGTGATAAAGATGAGCGCTACGGAAGGAAAGGGATCCCTCGAGCTCCTCCTGAACCAGAAGGTGCTGAAGCGGCTCTGAACCGTTAGATTAATGTTCGATATTATGGAAGTTCCCAGGAATTTGAGATGAACTCCTAAAGGCAGTGGCTGGTTAGGGAGGTAAAACTCACTTATCGCCTCTGAGGGGGGCCCTCCTCCTTCCCACCTCCGAAAGGATCTCCTCGCTGTCGGGGAACCTCCTGGTCTGGAACCTGGAGTGCACTAACTCGTCGTTCACGAAAACGTCGAAAACCCCATTGTCTCCCGGGACTAGCTCAACTGCCACGTCGTCGAAGAAAGTTATAATGTCCCTGGCGAGTTCGAGGGCTCTATCTTGATAGCCGCACCTCCTACAGTAGACTATTCTAACCCTCATGGCCCTCTACGTCTTCACTCCATGTGGTGCTCCTCGGCGTAAACTTCCTCCTCGAGCTCCTCAGTTGCCTTGCCCTTGAGTTCTTCGAGGTTGTCTATGACCTCCTTGAGGTTGTTCTCTTTCGCAACAATGTACTTCATCTGGCCCACGCTCATCATGTACGAACCGGGGCAGAGGAAGCCGGGCTTGACTATTATCGCGTCGGGCTGTAGTTGAAGGATCACGTGCATCGTGGCCTCCTTGCTCATACCGTAGGCGGGGTTCTCGTACCTCTCTACTACCCTCTCGTCCTCCTTTATCAGGACTATGTAAGGCGCTTCGTCCAGAGGCTTGAGGTTGAGCTCTTCGTCCACCGTCGCGGCTATGTTCATGAGGATCAAGTCAGTGTTTTTCATATCGATAATAAACGCCTTTTCTTAACTTTCTATTTTATCTCAAAATTAGTGAATAATCTTCGAGGCTGAATGAAACGGAGCACAGTCGAAGAACCGAAGACTTAGCCCAGTTTCAGGATTCTAGGAAGGCTGGACATCGGAACGAGTTTAGTCACACATCATTGTTAGGGCTGGAGAGCTAAGTAAATTGAGTTACTAACAGCTACCCGCTCAGGGACGTCTCAAGGCCCCGCAACATACCCTCGATCATCAACTCGCAAAGGCCTCTCGCTTCCTCGTCAACGTAGTACCTACCGTCCTTTTCCTCCACGATCCCCGTATCGGAGAGGAGCCTCAACGTTAGCTCGACGTACATGGGCTTGATCCCCGTCTCCTCCGATATCTCCTTGGCTGTCTTTCCGTTGGCGTTGGCCACGACCATTAGCATGATTTGCAACAATCCCCTCATTTTGACGGCGAAGAGCCAGAGCTTGAAGTGGGTAGGGGATTCTTCTTGAAGCATTCCAGTAACACATCTTCTATAACTCGTTGACTTTAAAACCTTAGTCCTCCTGATCGATACAAGCTTCTGTTTCAGGTTTTTCGAGAAACCGAAGGAGGCGTGTATCCTTAGGTTATTCGGGAGTGCCTGAGACGCGATAGGCCGGCTCTGAGGATCCAGACGCCGCGTCCCTAGGGCTCGATCTCTATCGATGATCTCGCACGGAGTCTCACTGCTGAGGCTTCACGACCGCTATGAAGAACCCGTCGGTCCCGTTAGTCTCAGGGTAAAGCCTCCTCGTATCGACTTCTCTTCCTCCCTTTACAACCGCCCTTATAACGTCCTCCCCTTCGTCGGGGAACAGAGAACACACCGAGTAGACCACTTTTTCAGGCATCAGCCTCATGACCTCCACCAGAATCCCCTTTTGTATCCTCGAGAGCCTCCTCAAGTCCCTGGGAGTGACCCTGAGGAAGACCGAGGGGTCCTCAACGTAAGTCCCCGAGTTAGAGCAGGGGGCGTCCACGAGGACTTTAGTCAACTTCCTGAAGGGGAGGTGGGCCCCGTCAGCCACGATGAGCTCCACGTTCTTTACCCCGAGCCACCGTAGTACCTTCCTCTCGTCCTCGACCCTTTTGACCGATAGGTCCACCGCCACTATTTCGCCCCTGTTCTCCCTCAACTGCTGTATTAAGGAGGCCTTCATCCCCGGGGCGGAGCCGATGTCGAAGATCAGCTCCCCCTCCTTGGGGTCCAACGCAGATACCACGAAAGCGGCGCTCTTGTCCTGGGGTACTACCCTACCCTCCTGGAAGGGCTTAAGCCCCTTGAGCTCGGGCTTGGCCTCGAGCCTGAGCATGAATGGAAAGTCCTCGTCCTCCTCGAACTCTACCCCTAACTCCCTCAGCTCCTTCTTGGCCTCCTCTAAGTTGACCTTGAGGGTGTTCACCCTGAGCCAGTATGGCTTCCTCGGGGACAGCTTCCTCCTGGCCCTCTCCTCAACCCATCTGGGAGGAACGAAGGGATAGCTGCCCTTGAGTGAGAGCTCGAAAAGCTCCTCGAACCCCCTCCCCGGGTAAGCCGCGGACAAATAATAGTAGTCCCTCAGGAACTTGAGGAAGGCCCTTAAGTCGCCTCTCTTTCCCGTCCTCCTCACGGCCTCCTTAAACGCCTTCTCTGGGGAGAGCTTCCGTTGAACGACGTAACGGAACGCCAGCCTCTCGGTCTCCCAGGACACGCCCTTACCTCCTGAGAAGCCTCCCTCTCGAGGAAATAAAGGAAGCCGTCCTCGGCTACGGCTTAAGGAATTGTCGTGTCATAGCATGACGCCGCCTGAGTATTTCCCGTTGTAGGGCTTGATCGTGGGCTCGTCTAGCCTCAGGAATATCAGGTGGTTCGTCCTCATGCCTTTAGCCAGCTTGACCCTGTGGACCGCTGTCAGGCTTATCGTTATCTTCCCCCTGTAACCCGCGTCTATCACGGTGGGGGGCGCCACGATGCCGTTCCTAGCCAGGGTACTCCTCAGTGTCATGAGAGCTATTAGGTCGTTCGGCATCTCCAGCTCCTCGCAGGACTCGAAGAGGTAGGTGTTCAGCGGCTCGAGCTCCACGTGGTCACCGAACTCGACCTCCTCGTATTCCGAGGGCTTCTCGGGGAGGAAGGCGTTTCCCCTTAGCTTCAACGCCCTCCCGCCGCAGATCCTCAGGTCGTAGCCGTTCTCCCTGACCGACTCCTCGCTATAGTTCTTAATCACGATCCCCAGGAGCCCCTTTATCGACTGGTGGCTGAGCGTCACGTAGGTTATGCTTGATCAAACAAAGCGTAAAAAGGGAAAAGCGGCTCAGCAGGGCTCGCCGTTACTCGTCCCTTTCCTCCTCTCGTACTCCTTCAGCAGCGCGTTGAAGATCCTCCTTATGCACTCCACGTCGTTCACCTCCGACAGGACCTCGTTTATGGTCTCCTTATACTTCTCCCTGACCGTCTCCAGGACGGCTCTACCCCTGTCCGTTATGGTCACGTAGGTCACCCTCCTGTCCTCAACGTCCTTAGTCCTCTCCAGTAAGCCGTTCCTCACGAGCTTGTCTATCATCTCCACAACGCTCGACTTGCTCACGTCGAGATACTTGGCCAACGTCGTTACGTTCGCCTTCCCGTTGGCGTTAACGAAGAAGAGCAGCGAGGTCTCGTTGAACGTTAGTCCCTCCCTCACGGCCTCCTCCTGGAGGATCTTCCTCATTAGCTTGTAGGACTTCAAAAGCATCTCCCAGGGGTCAAGCTGTCTCTGCTCCACTCACCTCACCTCCTTCGTTACGACGTACAGGAGCACGGCGCTGACCGCCGCGTTGACCGGGCCCAGGAAAGACACGGACAGCGGCATCGTTGCCGCAACGAAATAATAAAACAGGAGAGCCAAGGTCGAGTAGGTGGCGAGCCTGTTCTCTAGGGCCTCCCTCATGATTATGGAGAAAATCGAGCCTCCGGCTATGATCGCGACGCCTGAAGTAACGCTCAGCATGTTGAGACCGAGGGGGTTTGAGTAAACGAAGGAACTAAAGCCGAAGAACTGTCCGAGTAGACCTAGGGGATAAAGAACGTAAAGGAAACCCCTCTTGGTACCCTTTATAGCCGCCCCTCCCAGCGCGGCCGCGGCTAGCTCCAAAAGCGTGAACAGGGTCAGGAAGCTTAGCCCGGTCCCACCTATTACGGGAGTCGCCACTCCGTGAGGCGTGTTAACGATAACGATCACGTTTTGGTAAAACATGATTGGGAAGATGAAGGGGAGGGAAACGTGATAGGCTATGTTAAGTACTAAACTGGTTAAGAGCAGTCCCCTCGAGAGCCTTATCCTAGGGCTCTTCTCGGCCTTCGGAACCTCCACCTTGAGGACCGCTCCCTCCACTAAAGGGTAATAGCAGTACCTACAGAAGTACGCGTCGTCCGGGTTCTCCATCCCGCACCTGGGACACTTCCTCACGCTTACCTCGATAGACTAATCCTCGATCCCTAAAATTGATTTAATTCGTGATCATTAAAGGGAGAAATCGAAGGTTCAGGCCTTGCCGTTTCCCGCCTTCGACGTCCTGAACTTTATCCTCTCCAGCACCCTCGGGATGTTGATTTTCATGGGACAAACGTCCTTGCAGTTGCCCGAGTGGGTGCAGAGCGTCGCCGGCTTGGGGTCCCTGTAAACGAAGTAGGCCCACATGGCTCCCATGGGGCCGCTGTAGGGCGGTGCCCCGAACTTCCCGTCCAGTACCCTGTAGACCGGGCAGTGGAGGTGGCACCTCCCGCACCTTATACAAAGTAGCCCCTCCCAGAGGTCTGGGTCCTTCGCTATCTCCCTCCTGCCGTTGTCTATGAGCACCAGATGGAACTCCTTGGGACCGTGTGCTGGTGAGACCCTCTTGTGCTCTATGTCGGCGGTGCTGCTGGGCCCTGAGGTGAGGTTGACGTACGTGGGAGGATAAAGGCCCCAGTAGGCGGACTGCACCAAAGCCTCTATCATGGCGTACTCCAATGTGGGCACTATCTTCTCGACCCCGGTGACCGAGATGTGAACGGGGGGTACCGACGATGAGAGCCTTATGTTCCCCTCGTTCTCCACGAGGACTATCGATCCGGTATCAGCAGCGACCGCGTTCGCTCCGGTTATCCCCACGTCTGCGGTGAGGAACTTCTCCCTGAGGAACTTCCTTGCCGCGGCGACCAGCTCCTCGTGGGTCGAGCTCTCGCTCACGTCGGCCCCTATCTTCTCCCTGAGGACCTTGGCCACCCTCTCCTTAGTCATGTGTATCGCGGGGCCTATGATGTGGCTGGGGTTGTCGTCCGTGAGCTGTAACAGGAGCTCGCCCAGGTCGGTCTCCCAGACCTCGTTGCCCAAGCTCTGAAGGTATTTCCTTAGCCCTATTTCGAAGGCCACCATGGACTTGCCCAGCACTACCCTCTTCCCGGTGCCCACGATTTTCCCGACGATCTCCCTGGCCTCCTTGGCGTCGTTAGCAATGTAAGCCTTCCCACCGGTCCTCTGGACGGATTTCATCGTCACCTCTATGTAGTGGTCTAGGTTCTTGATCACCTCCTCCCTGGCCTTCCTCAGCCTGGTAGCCAGTTCAGGCAGGTAGGGGTGCCTTTCGAGTATTTCATAAACCCTCGGGATCCCGTGGCTTATTACCCTGTTTATAGCCTCCTCCCAGCTCATTCTATCACCTCCATCAGGTCAACTACCTCGACCTTGTCCCTCAGCTGGGCGTAGCACATCGGGCAGACCACTACGGCCCTGCTGGCCAAGGACTTGAGGCCTTTCGCCCTGAGCTCCGCTATCCTTTCAGATAAGTCCCTGTCGACCGACTCAATCGGATAGCCGCAACAGAACGCGTTGTCTTTCCCCGTCATCAGGAAGTCCTCCTTGATCCTGAGTCCCGCCCTCGTTATCAGCCCCCTGTAGCTCTCCCTGAGCCCCAGGAACCTCGAGTAGAGGCAGGAGTCGTGGATGGTCAACTCCTCCTGGGTAATTGCCCTGGCCTCCTTAATCACCTCGTAGATGTTCAGAACTTCCATGTCGAAGCCCGGAACGAACTCCCTGTACCTAGTCAACGCGTTGTGGGTGTGAGGGTCCACGGTGATCACCCTGCTAATTCCCCTGGACTTGAAGAAGGAGTAAACGGACTTCGCGTGCTCCTCGAAAAGGTCCAAGTAGCCCATCTCGAGGAGCGCGGCCCCGCTGTAGGGCTCATCCTCGTAGAGGTAGAAGAGGTCGTTGACCCCTGAGGCCTTAAGGAGCTTGACCATTTTGTTGAGCACCCTCGAGGCCCTCTCCAGGTCCTCCTTGGGCGGCTTAAGGAGCTTGGAGGCCAGAAACCCGAAGGCCGAAAGCTTATCCGCCATTCCTACGAACTTGGACAGCGATTTAGTGAGGGTAGCGATTTGATACATGCACGAGGTGTAGAATAGAGTTCTACCGCTCCTCGGGAGGTCGCTCCAGCCGTGGCACTCTGCCTTGTTCAGAGGGAATGGGAAGCCGTACTTCCTGAGGTTGTCCCTGAGAACCTCCCTGAGGCTGGCCAAACCCGCCCTCGAGTACAATCGTCAAAAGGTATATAAGGTATTGGAGGCCGAAAACGTTAGTGCGAACGCTTAATACTTACGATTGAAGAATATCTCCTTGATGGGGCTACTGATTAAGGCCCTGAAGTACTACCTCATCTACAGGATCCTGAGGTGGCTGTTCCTAAGGAGGTGAAGGTGGTGCCTAGCTCGCTGATCGATACCCTAGTCAGGGAGGCAGGGAAAAGGGTGGGGGAGGTGACAAGGGCCTTCTACGAGACCGTAATGCCCCCGGTGGACGTTTACGAGGAGGGTAGCCAAGTGGTGGTCGTCGCTGACTTGGCGGGTTTCCCCAAGGATAAAGTCAAGGTGAGGCTTGTGGGAGGGGACGAGCTGGTGATAGAGGCTGAAAGGGACTTGCAGACTCCCGCCAACGCGTCGATCCAGCAGAGGCCCAAGAGGGTCAGGAGGTCGGTAAAGCTCCCGGCTAAGGTCAAGTCCGAAGGCTCGGTTGCTGCCTACGAGAACGGGGTGCTCACGGTAAAACTCCCGATAGCGGAGAGCGTGGAGATCAAGGTGAGCTAACGTCTAAGGGCGAGGGCCAAGCCGAAAAGCGCGAAGAGGACTGAGGCGGTGCCGTCCTTAAGGAGTACGTAAATAGCTAGAGAAATGAGGAACACGACTATCATAAAGGCGTCGTTGACTCTTCTTCCCTCCCTCCTGACTGGGAGGGGCCTCTCTAAAAGGGACATCTTCAGTTTTTTGAGAACGGCGTCAGCCAAGCTCCTTATCTCGTCAATCATCGCAGGCACTAGGAGGTTCCTTTCGTCGATCAGCTTAACTAGGGCGTCGAAGAACTTGAATTCTGGATCTATCATGAGGCACGTCCCCCCTAGGAGGGATGTCATCCTGATGTAGAGAACTAGGCTCTCAGGCAACCTAAGGGGGAACCTGTAAAAGACCTCGTTCGCCGCCCTTATGAAGGTCTCGACCTCGAGCGTTTCGGACGTGACTCCCCTGAAGGTGGATAGGAAGAGCTCGAGACCCTTCACTAAGGTCTCCCTGTCAGCCGTTGGGTCTACGGCACCGAGCTCCTCGAGGGCCTTCACGAGCAGAGGGGCGTCGAGCCTGACGAGGGCCGAGTAGACCCTAAGGAGCCTGTTCCTCGTAGCCTTGTCCAAAGTGCCTACCATGCCGTAGTCGTAGAGTATTATCTTGCCGTCAGGGCTCACAGCTATGTTACCGGGGTGAGGGTCGGCGTGGAAGTACTCCTTCTCCAGTAGCATCACCATGAAGAGCCTGAAGATCTGGTAGGCCAGTTCCTTAGGGGGAATCACCTTCCTCGCCTCCTCGCTCGTGACCTTGTATCCTGGCAGGTACTCCATGACGATTACCCTCTTCGTCGCCCCGAGGAGTTTGGGTACGACTACGTTGGGGAACTCCCTCAGCTCCTCCTCCAACTTCCTCATGTACAGTGCCTCCCTCTCGAAGTCCATCTCCTCGAATATCCTCCTGGAGAAGTCGCTTATGATGACCCTCATGGTCTCGTAGAATACCTCATCGAAGACGTACTTCAGTAGAGGGGAGAGGGCCCTCATGACCTCTATGTCGACACTCACGATCTCCTCTATCCTGGGCCTCCTGACCTTGATCGCAACCAGTCTCCCGTCCTCGAGCTCCGCTAGGTGGACCTGAGCTATGGATGCGGAGCTTATGGGCTCCCTGTCGACCCTCTTCACCTTGAACCCCAGCTTCCTCAGGTCCTCCATAACGTAGGATTCGACGTCTTCCCACTTGGCTGGTGGGACTTGATCCTGAAGCTTCGACAGCTCCTTGAGGTAGGGCTCGGGGAAGACGTCGCTGTGCACCGAGAGAACTTGGCCGAACTTGACGTAGGTCGGGGCGAGCCTTATGAAGGCGTTGACCAACTTCCTCGCCTCCTTGGTTATTTTCTCCTCGTCTAGCTCCTCCCCATTCCTCGTCCTTTCCCTTATCGACCTGAGAGCCAGAACCCTAGGGCCAAGTAGGGAGATAACCTGAAGGGCCCTCGAGAGCTTATTCAACACGTTCTGAGGGGTGTCACACCTTTTAAGCGATCTGAACTGGAAGTGGGCCTCCGTGGCCAGGAAACACTGTCCAAGGTGTAAGGTCACGGTCGAGGAGAAGGTGATAAGGGAGGGGAACAAGGTGACTAAGGTCTGTCCCAACTGCGGTTTCATCTTCGTCAGTTACGAGATAGGCAAGGGAGTCTTGATCTTCAACAACGAGCCCGTGCCGGACACGCTCCCGAACACCAAGCCTAAATCCAGGATCTGAAATCTTTGGAGTTCAAGGGCAACCTTACACGACGTTGAAGCATTCTCTTTATACATCGGGTCGTTTTACTAATTCTTTAGAGTCGGCCGTGCAGGACTTGCTGGAGTCCTATAAGAAGGTCTGGGCGATCGGCTACGCTCAGGCTCTCCTCCACTGGGACCAGGAGACTTACATGCCGGTCGCCGACGCAGAGTTCAGGGGGACGGCCTCCTCTTATCTGACCCTGATATCTAAGGAGCTACTCCTCCCCCTGAAGCCATTAGTCGAGAAGTACGCCAAGAGGGAGGACTTGGACGACGTGCAGAGAGGGATCATAAGGGTGCTGGAGAGGAAACTGCGGTACTTCGAGAACGTTCCAGAGGAGGTGATCAAGCAACTCTCGGCCCTTCTCCCCGTGGCCCAGGTGGAGTGGAGGAAGGCTAAGGCCAAGAACGATTTCGAAGCCTTCAGGCCCTACCTGGAGAGGATAGTGGAGCTCGAGAGGAAAGTGGCCGAGGCCTGGGGCTACGAGAGGGAGCCCTACGACGCTTTGCTGGACTTACACGAGGAGGGGCTAACGGCTAGGGAAGCGGAGGAGATCTTTTCGAGACTCCTCCCGGCCTTGAGCGAAATCCTGAAGAGGGAGGGCTTCCCGAGGGAGAGCGAGCTGGAGAAGGTCGAGTACAGAAGGGAGGACATGGAGAGGGTCAACAGGGAGGTGATAAGGCTCATAGGCTTTCCCGAGGACAGGTTCAGGCTTGACGTCTCTGCCCACCCCTTCACTGTAGGGCTCTCGCCCAACGACGTGAGGATAACCACGAGGTACGAGGGGAGGGACTTTAAGGCTACGCTGTTCAGCGTCATCCACGAGGGCGGCCACGCCCTTTACGACCTCAACGTCGATCCCAACCTGGCTACTACGCCTGTGGGGAAAGGGGCCTCCTTAGGGATCCACGAGGGCCAGTCGAGGTTCTGGGAGAACGTGATAGGCAGAAGCCGGGAGTTCGTCGAGCTGATCTTGCCGATACTCAAGAAGCACCTCGACTTCATGGTTAACAGGACTGTAGAGGACGTTTATTACTACTTCAACACGGTAAAGCCCTCCTTAATCAGGGTGGATGCGGACGAGCTGACTTACAACTTCCACATCGCGGTGAGGTTCCACATAGAGAGGGAGCTGATTTCAGGGAACCTGAGCTTTCGCGAGGCCCCGAGCAGGTGGGAGGAGCTCTATGAGAGGTACCTCGGGGTGAGGCCCAAGACCTACTCAGAGGGGATTTTACAGGACATACACTGGTCCATGGGGGACTTCGGCTACTTCCCTACCTACACGCTGGGAAACGTGGTCGCCGCCATGGGCTGGAAGGCCTTGCCCGACCTAAAGGATAGAGTCGCCTCGGCTGACTTCGAGTCCATTAAGACGTTCTTCAGGGAAAGGGTTTGGAGGTGGGGCGCCATTTACACGCCCAAGGAGCTGTTGAGAAGGGCCTACGGGAGGGCTTACGACGTGGACGCCCTAATCGAGTACCTAAGGCGTAAGTTCTTGGCCTAACGGAGCCTATAATACCTAAGGCAGAGCGTCCTGACTTTTCTCTGGGTTATAGGGAGCCGGGCGGTGATAATAATCCTGATCACTACGAAAGTAAGTTTTATTTAAATAACGTCGAACGCCTGCCCAGAGGTGACTCCCGATTGCAATCCTCGAAGGGATCGACCTCGGCTATAGGTACTCCGACGACTTACCCTTCGTCTTCAGGAACGTGAACGTCCAAGCGGACGAGGGCGAGTTCGTCTCTATAGTCGGCCCATCGGGTGCGGGGAAGTCCACTCTAATCAGGGTTTTGGGAGGCTTCATAAAGCCAACTGAGGGCGAGGTAAGGCTTCACGGGAAGAAAGTGGTTAGGCCCACGCCCAAGATAGTCCTGGTACACCAGTCGATAGTCACCTTTCCCTGGATGACCGCTCTAGATAACGTTAAGTTGGGCATGAAGTACATGAAGCTCCCCCCGGAGAAGGAGGACGAGTTGGCCAGGAAGTACTTGGAGATAGTTGGCCTCTCGGGATTCGAGAACTTCTACTCCAAGCAGTTGAGCGGGGGGATGAGACAGAGGGTCGCTATAGCCAGGGCCCTGGCAGCCCAGCCGGAGGTCCTGCTAATGGACGAGCCCTTCGCGCACCTCGACGAACTGACCGCTGAGGGATTGAGGAACGAGATCTACTCCATCCTTTTCAACAGGGATAGCCCCCTTAAGGCCGTCATTATGATCTCCCACAACCTCGACGAAGTAGTGAAGCTGAGCGACAGGATATACGTGCTCAACGGTAGCCCTTCGACGGTAGTCGAGGAGGTCAAGGTCAACCTCGAGAGGCCCAGGAATCCGATGAGCGAGGAGTTCAGGGCTATCGTCGAGGAACTCTACGCGGCCCTGACCCCCGTGAAGAAGAGAGTTCCGGGGTGAGACCTTAAATGGCCACTCCCGACGTGGTCGACCAGGTCCTCACCTACCTTCTGGCCTCATTGGCGAGCGTGGCTAGGGATTGGGTCACCATATTCCTTTCGGTAGTTACGGGCTGGTTCTTGGCCTACGCTACCCTTAAGAGCAAGGTATTCGAGAACGTCTACGTTTCGGTTCTGGAAACCCTGGAGTCCGTCCCTGTGATCAGCTTCTTCCCCGTGGTGCTGGTGGCGTTCGTCTACAATATCGGAGGGGAGCTCGGAGTTCAACTGGCGGTGCTCTTCCTGATATTCACAGCTACAACCTGGAACATATGGATGGGACAGTACCAAGCCTTCAAAACCGTGCCTAGGGACGTGATAGAAGTCGCTGAGAACCTAAGGTTCACTTTCTGGGACAAGATGCTGAAGATCTACATCCCCTACTCGATCCCCAGAATAGCCTCCAACACTCTCCCCTCCTTCGCCAACGCTCTGTTCTACATAACGGTGAGCGAGGTTTTCAGCGTGGGCAGCGCTCAGTTCAGCGTTTTCGGCATCGGGACTATAGCGGCAGACCTAACCGCTCAGGGCGATTACGTCGATTTGGGCATAGCCCTTGCAGTGCTTGCAGTGATTATAGTAGCGAACGTGTTCGCAATAACCAAGTTCACCGACTACGCGGTCACTAGGTACGGCTTCGAGACGGAAGCTGTGAAAGTCGCGAGAAGGGGCAGGGTGAGGTTTGGGTTGACCGTTAGGGCTGGGGCCACACTGAGCAAGGCCGCCAAGGTGGCCAGACTAGTCCCGCTCAGGGGAAGGGGTTACGTGATGCTGGAGGAGGAAGGGGAAGAGGGGAGGAAGTTCGAAATCCCCACCAAGGTCACTTACTCCCTGTTGGCCGTGCTGTTCGTTGGACTAGTTACTTACGGCTTCTACGTCAACTGGGGGGCAGTTGAGGCCGCTCTTCCCTATACAGGAGAAATTCTGATTGGCTTAGCTTACGATTACCTGAGAGTGGCAGTGATCAGCTTGGTGGCCTTCGCGACAGCGGTCTTCGGAGGGTACTTCCTCGTCACCCACCCTAGGGTGGAGAAGCCGGTAATAGCGTTCTTGCAGACCTTCTCCGCCTTCCCGGCTCCCGCTTACTTCCCCATACTCTTCCTGGCCACGTTGTCCTTAGTTAAATCGGTGTTCGGTCCGTTAACCAACGAGTTCTACGTCCTCCTCCTCGGCTTCATCTCGACGTTCTATTATATCTTCTACGAGGTCTGGCTGGGAATCAAGAACATCCCCAAACCCATCTGGGAACTCATGGACAACCTACAAATGGGGTTCTTCACCAGGCTCAGGAGAATAGTGCTCCCAGGCCTCTTACCTTACATAGTTACCGGCATGTCGAGTACTGTGAACAGCGCCTGGGGAGGTTTGGCAATAGGCGAGTTCTGGCCGGGTATAGCCCAGGGACACGATTTGCAGGTAAGCCACGGCATCATGCTCTACTTCGCCCTCTGGGACGCACAGGGGGCCGTCGACCTGCTCGCCTGGGGCTCCTTCGTCTTCGGGGTAATCGTAGTTATCTACTCGGTGCTCTTCACCAGGAAGCTTATGGACCTGGCTAGGAAAAAATACATTATTGAGGAGTCCGTTTACTTGATCTGATGAAGAGGAATCCGGGATCTGACGGATGACGAGCCGTTCAGTGGACTGATATTAGCTCTTACTCCCCTTTTCCCTTGTGGAGAAGGAAATCATCGCGGGCAGGATAACGAACCCCCTCCTTAGGGAGGCCTTCCTCAGGGTCGACAGGAGGGACTTCCTTCCCGAGAAGTACAGGAAGGTCGCATACGATCCGGAGCTCGCCGACCAGCCCCTCTGGGTAACGGAGAACGTCACGACGACCGCACTGAACCTAGGCCTTTCGATGTTGGACGTATTGGACCTGAGGGAGGGGCAGAGGGTCTTGGAGGTGGGGACGGGCGGGGGTTATTACACCGCCTTAATGGCGGAAATAGTCGAACACGTGGTCTCCGTCGAGATAGACAGGGAGGTCCTGGAGTTAGCCAAGAGAGCCCTGGTCAACTACAGGAACGTAACGCTGGTTGAGGGAGACGGGAGCCTCGGGTATGAGCCGTTAGCGCCCTACGATAGGGCGATAGTCTGGGCGGCGTCGCCGACGCTGCCGTGCAAGATATTCGACCAGCTCAGGGAAGGTGGAGTACTGGTAGCCCCAATAGGCGGGGAGACCAGGCAGACCCTCTATAAAATAGTCAAGAAGGGAGGGAAGCCGGAGATCGAGAGGCTGGGGGAGGTGATATTCATGAAGTTAAGAGGGGTTTGCGGCTTCTACTACTGAGCCTTAGTCTTCTGATACTCGACTATCCCTACCTTCCTCACGGTTTCCTCCACCACTCTAACGGCCCAGTCGAGCATCGGCTTCCTGTAGCCCAGCCTGTGAAGGATGTACTTCAGTAGGGGGGCCTTTAGCCCGGCCCCCGCAGCTAAGGGATGACCTCCCCCGCCCAGGGCCTCGGCGAACCTCCTCACCTCTATGCTGGAGCTCCTGAAGGAGATGCTCTTGCCGTTCACGGAGGCGTAGAACTTGGCCCCAGTCCTCGCCATCAGGTATTGGCTCGCGTAGCTTATGTCAGGAGGCCCCTTCCACCTGACCGCTACCACGCCCCTCACCCCGTTCACTTCTATCACTCTAGCGTAGCCCTTGAGCCCGTTGTAGCCCTTGAGCTCCTTGTTGACCGTTTCGATCAGGATCCTTTCGAACTCCTCGTCCCAAACCACGCCCCTGAAGAACTTCTCCATCACGTGCCTCTTCCACTCGAAATCCCTCCTGTTCTCTATCACCCTCCTCAGCTTCTCCCCCAGCGGGTAGTCGTGGATCCAAATGTCGACGCTGCAGTCAGCCCTCGCTATAACCTCCGACACTTCGTCGTCAGGGTTCATGACCTTGTGAACCACTCCCGCCCCACAGGTAGTGGTGTCGTGATAGACCTGCACCCCGACCTCAGATAGCGCCTTCTTCCATTCCTCCTTCCATACGTGGTGGTCGAACCACTGAATCTCAGCCCCCTGGGACACGAGCCTTTTGACCTCCTTCAGGATCACGTCGAAGGTGGAGGCGTTTATCCCCAGGTCAGCTATGACTATCCTTTTCGCGTCCCTGAGCTCGAAGCCCTGGAGGAGCTTCCCCAGCCTGGTAGGCTCTGTAAAGAGCAAAGAAGTCGGTAGTTCCCCCACCGCCCTGGCGTAAACGGCGGCGCTCGCAGTCCCGTCGAAGTCGTTGTGGACTATCGCGACCCACTTCATACGGTTAAAACCACTCCGTCGCTCGTGGTTATCTTACCCTTATAAAGGAAATCTATTTGCCTGAGCGCGGCGATCTGGTCGAACTCCGTCAGGGCCGATATCCCGTCCTCTGGGACGACGACGTTGTACCACCTCAAGGCCGCCGAGCCGGCCGTGTGGAGCACGCAGATGTTGGCTACAGTGCCGACTATCACCAGGTTCCTTATCCCCTTGACCCTCAGCACGTAATCCAAAGGGGTCTCGAAGAACGCGTCGTACCTGTACTTCTTGATCGTTACGTCGTCCTTCTCGGGCTTCAGCTCGTCTATTATCTCCGCCCCCCACGTGCCCGCCACGGCGTGGACCCCCCAGATCTTGAACTCTGGGTCGTCCTTCATGTGCCAGTCCTGGGTGTATATCACTAAGGCCCCTGCTTCCCTGAACTTAGTTATCAACCTCTCGATCGGTTCGATGGTGTTCCTAGAGGAGGGGACGAATAGGGCGCCCTTGGGGTCGACGAAGTCGTTCTGCATGTCCACTATTAGCAACGCGGTGTCCGAGGGCCTAAGCTCCACCTTCTGGACCTTGTTAATTTGAGGAACCTCTACTTTCGTCATGTCGCTAACAGAACACTTGTCCCTCGGCCCAAAAATACTTTAATCCCGAAGCCGGGCCGACGACCTCAGACGTCCTCAGGGATGAACCTCTCGTTGATCTCGCTGGCCCGCTTGATCCTCTCCTGGACGTCCCTGGGCAAAGCGTAGTCCTCCCTCCTCTCCTCAAGCCTCCTAACCAGCACTATCCCCCTTCCGGGCTTGACGTCTATCTCCCAGACGTGCCTGTCGTGGTTGGTCTGCCTCATCTTCTCTATCAGGATGAACCTCCTGAGCTCCCCTCCCCTCACGGCCCTCCTGAACCTTATTATGCCGTCAGCCACGTGCTCTACCCCGAAGCCGAAGGCCTGGCTCGTGGTTATGGCGTATTGCGAGGTGGCGTAAATGGTGAAGTTCCACTTGTTCAGCACCCTCTTCAGGTAATAGCTTATCTTCCTGGACATGGCGGGTTTGTCCAAGAAGAGGGCGGAGACGCTGTCGATAACGAGCCTCGCCTTGCCATATCCCAGCTTCTGCTTGGCCTGTATGACCTTCTGGACTAACTCCTCGGGAGTGAGCTCCATCAGCGACCACTCGTCCTCCCTCTCCCGCATTAACGCGTCTATTATGATGAGCTTCTTCTCCATGTGCTCCTCGAAGTCCCAATTGAACTGCTTGGCCTGCCTTATTATGGACTCCCTGCTCTCCTCGGTAGTGACGTAGATGCACGGATCACCCTCCTTAAGGCCCTGTGCCACGAAGTGAAGGGAGAATACGGTCTTCCCGGTGCCGGGCTCGCCGGTGAGGGCGACGAAGAACCCCTCTGGCACACCGCCCTCAATGAGGGCATCGAACTGAGGTATTCCCGTAGAAAGCCTCCTCATTCCCTAACGAAAGAATACTTTCGGAAGCGTAACTAATAAAGGGTCGTCCCGCGAGGCCTGTGATTGTCACCTGGTACGCTGAGGACTTCCTAGAGCTAGCCGGAAAAGACCAGTTAAGCCCGTCAAGCTAGAGTCGAAAGAACGCCACCGCCTCATTCGGCCTACAGTCCCAGAACCGTCATACGATTTCGGTGGCTCGTAGCGACACCTAGCTCTTGGCAACCGTTTGTCCCTACGCTCTCATTTCGATCGTTTTATATTCAACCATGATCGAGTGTAGGCCTC
>Ga0315298_1006141_pt1 | contig 16564 bp, 17 predicted proteins | sample WHS_1_MG_FD_203077 | JGI IMG/M metagenome (GOLD analysis project Ga0315298, IMG submission 203077) | Extremophilic microbial mat communities from Washburn Hot Springs, YNP, Wyoming, USA - WHS_1_MG | ecosystem: Environmental > Aquatic > Thermal springs > Hot (42-90C) | place: USA: Wyoming...
CCGCAGTGCCGTCGACGCTATAGCGGGTCTGTGGGCTCAGGACATATTCCTGACCGTTGACATAGATGCTGCCGAAGCGCTGGATTACTCCCAGGGCCGTGATGCCCGTGCCCCCGATGCCGCCGGGGTGGATGCCGAGTCCGCCAATCCCACCGCCCGCCGGGTCGGAAAAGGCCCTCGTTCCGGGCAGGGCCACCAGGGCCAAGGCCAGGACTAGACTCCACCGGCGCAGGACCTTAGGCATGCGGCTCGTCCTCCGCTGCCGGTTCCTCTGTCGGTTCCGCCGCGGCGTCTTCTTCGTAGTAATAGACCCCCAGGCGCAGCCGCCGCTGCGGCCCTTCGGGCGACTCGGTCGCGTTCAGCCGCTGATGGGCCTCGCGCAACAAGCGCTCGCCCATCCGGTAGAGTTCCGGCCGCGCCTCCTCCAGCACCGCCGCGGGCAGCGCATCGAAATACAGCGCCCGTTCCAAAAAGGGTTCCCCCCCTTCCAGATTGTGTACCGCGCTGCGCAGGTGGTCACCGACGTTCTCCCCTAAAAAGGCGACCTGGTCTTCGGGCAGATCGGAAATATACGCAGCGCGCAGCAGGTGCACCACGCCTTCTTGCTCCTGGGCCACCCCCACCCGGCTCAACTCGTCCAAAATGGCGCGCGGGCGCATGTCGGCCTTGACCCGGCGCGCCAGTCCCTCAAAGCTCGGGGACGCTTCGCTGCGCAGAGGCAGCGGCTGGGGTTGCCCGGCGAGGTCTGTATACTCCACCATCGATATCCAAGCGGCCACCACCTGTGCCGCCATGTTGGCCCCATGCCGCAACATCGGCCGCTCGCCGTGCTCTTCCAACTGCACTCGCAGCCGCTTGACCTCCTTGCGGTGGATCCCGGTCAGCAGGCTGACCCGGCTGTCGGTCAGCGGTCGCCCAGTGACCTTCCCGTAATGCCGACTCGCCTCCGCCACGTACACCATCTTGAGCGCATCCGTCAATGCACCATAGGTCCACCCCTGTCCGATCAGATACCGGACCAAAGGGTGCAGGATCGTCAACACCGCCGTCTTCAATGCTTCGTTCATGGCATGTCCAGGTTCGCCTCAATTCAGCTTTCACGTTAAGTGTAGCTTATTGTGGTATATATTCCCACTCTGATGCTGGCCTTAAGTGGTAAAATATCCCACATTTATGATCATACGACAGCGGAATGCCGATGTCGACAGGTCATCGGAAAGCGAAGGCGTCATCTACCAGACGACCTGCATATGCACGAATTCGATGACCGGGCGGTGTCTTGCCGGGGAAGAGCTCATAGCCAGGACCGAAGAATGGCACGAGTGCATGGTTTGAGTCTGAGTGGTTGTTGACAGTGGGAAAAGTTACCACTAATCTATTTCGGGTGCCGAGATCGGTGGCATTTCCCAACATTGGAGAGAGTCAAGGAGAGTGTTATGACAACCACTTATGAACAAAAGCGAGTTCTACACGACGAAGCTCCCCTTATGCTGGGGGCTTGGCAGTTTGCACCCGAAATGAAGCAGGTGAGGGGGGGCGACGCTACTGTCGGCACGATTTGCGGCCATCACAGCCCGCACGCGGTGCGTATTTTTCTCGACGGCGCCTGGACGACGTTCTGTATGGATTGCTGGCGCAGGAATCGCCGTTCCTACCGTCGTCCGAACGGTTTATTGCCGCAGACCGAATCCTCGGCTGAACAAGTCTCAGCAGCGACGATTCGGAAAACCTTCGATAATCCATTTCTCCAATCTCTCCGTTCAGGAGGGCGGTGATGAAGCCCCTCATACAGCGGGGAACGGAGCGATACCGCCGCCTGCCCGGTGCGCAGGCGGCGGATTACATGCCCGCCAGCCAACGCTACGCGGGCCGGGAAATCCGGCAGAATCTGTTGTTTGCCGGTGATTCGCCATCCCCCCCGGGGACTTTCGTAGCAACGGGGCAACCGATATCCACAGTTGCCTTGCGCCAGTGGTCCGCCGCAAAACATGGGCGATCGGCGCGACGAGTACTCCTCTATTCTCATGACACCTTCGGCCTTGGCCATTTACGGCGGAATCTGGCCATCGTCGAGCACCTTATGCAGCGTAAACCGCCTTTTTCCGGGATGCTGCTGACCGGTTCTCCCATGGCCGGTTCCTGGCCGATGCCGACAGGCCTGGAAGTGCGGGCCCTCCCGCCCGTCATCAAGGTTGGTGCTGAGGAATATGCGGCCAGGGATCTTTCCTCCAGCTTCGAGGTGGTCAAGGCGCAGCGCGAGGCGGCGATCCTGGACGCCATTGCCTCCTACCGGCCCGACTTCTTCCTGGTCGATCATGCTCCGGCGGGAATGAAAGGGGAGCTGTTGCCGGCGCTGCGGTTCATCCGGGAGGAGATGCCGGCGACCCGCACCGTGTTGGGGCTGAGGGACGTCATCGACAGCCCCGAGACCGTGCGCCAGGTTTGGCAGGCCCAAGGCATCTACGAGTTGCTGGAAACGGAATATGACCAGATCCTGGTTTACGGCAGTCGCCACCTGTTCGACGTGGTGAGTGCCTACAAGCTTTCACCGAAGGTGGCGGCCAAAGTGCGCTACTGCGGTTATGTCGCCCGCACGGGCCTGCACGGCGTTGCGGACGTGCCGGTGGCGCCGTCGGGGTTACCGGTGGTTCTCGTTACCGTCGGCGGCGGCGGCGATGGATATGCCTTGATTGACGCCTATCTCGAGGCCTTGCGCCGGATTCCGCAGAACACGGTACACAGCATCGTCGTTCCCGGGCCGCTCATGCCGCCGGACCAGTATCAGACGCTGGCCAGGCTTGCTGCTCAGCGCCCGGGCATCCAGATTATCCCCTATACCACCGAACTCGTGGGCTTGCTGCACATTGCCGATCTGGTGGTGGCGATGGGAGGGTACAACACCACCGCAGAGATTCTCGCCGCCAGGAAGTCGGCCATCCTGGTGCCACGCTCGACACCGCGCATGGAGCAATGGCTCCGCGCAACGACGTTGAGCCAGCTCGGGCTCGTGTGGATGATACAACCCGAGGAAGACCTGGTCGACCGGCTGGTGGAACTGGTGCCGGTCGCCGTTGCCGGCGATCGGTCGCTGGGAAAGCAATGGGATACCGTGGACCTGGGGGGTGTTCATCGCGTTGCCGAGGTGCTGGAAGAGATGCTCTATCCCGGAACGAGCACGGAGGTATCCCTATGACGGCGACAACCCCAACGGTAGGGTATGTACTGAAGCGCTATCCACGCCTTTCGGAGACTTTCATCCTCAACGAAATGCGCGCCCTGGAGCGTTTGGATACTCCCTTGCATATTTTCTCGCTCCTGCGGCCCGAGGACGCCCCCCGGCATCCCACGGTTTCAGAGGTCCGGGCGACCGTGACCTATCTTCCCCTCAGCTGGCCCCGGATCATTTTTGCGGTAGCCAGGGGGCACGCCGTCGTGGCGGCCCGGGCGCCGCTGCGCTACCTGCACGCCACCGGGCTCGCGTTGTGGTGGTCCATCCGCACCCGTCGGCCGCTGAGCGTCGGGAAACAGTTCCTGCGTTCCGGTTATGTGGCGCATGGTTGTCTGCAGAACAACATTCAACACCTCCACGCCCACTTCGCCAATGCACCCGCTACGGTCGCCCGCCTGGCCGGGGTCATGTGCAATATTCCCTACAGCTTCACAACGCACGCCAAGGATCTCTACCTGACCCCCCAGGAGGTCATGCGCCGACGGATTGAGTCGGCGCATTTCGTCCTCACCTGCACCCGCTACAACGTCGAATACCTGCGCGGTTTTCTGCCGCGCCAGGACTGGGACAAAATCCATCTCGTCTACCACGGTATCGATCTCGCGGCCTTTCCTCAGGGCGATTCTTTTGCGGATTTGCCGCTGGGGGAAAATGCCGATCTGCCCTTGATCCTTTCGGTGGGCCGCCTCGTCCCCAAAAAAGGGATGCGAGACCTGGTTACCGCTTGCCACCTGCTGCACAGCCGAGGGGTCGCCTTTCGCTGCGTCATCATCGGGGAAGGCCCGTTGCGCCAGGAACTGGAGACCCACATCGCCGAACTGGGTCTGACGGCTATGGTAACCCTGCCGGGCGCCATGGCTCATGATCGCCTCCTGGCATTTTACGGGCAAGCCACTGTTTTCGCTCTCGCCCCGCATGTAACGGAGGACGGAGACCGGGACGGCATCCCCAACGTCCTGGCGGAAGCCATGGCGGCTGGTACGCCCGTGGTCTCAACCGCGGTTTCAGGTATCCCCGAATTGATCGAGGACGGCCGTACCGGGCTGCTGGTACCGCCGCGGGACCCGGTGGTGTTGGCCGATACCCTGGAACGGCTGCTTGCCGATGCGCCGCTGCGCCGCCGCCTCGCGGCGGCGAGCCGGGGCAAGATAGAGGAGCGCTTCGAATGCTGGGAGACCGCCAAGGCCCTGCGCACCCTTTTCGTGCAGAGTGTGCAGCCATGAATATCGTATACCTGTGCGCGGATCGCGGTATCCCCGTCCTCGGGGACAAAGGGGCGTCGGTGCATGTGCGGGAATTCACCACTGCGCTCGCCGGCGCCGGACACGAGGTCACGCTACTCTGCGCCAGGCAGGGGAAAGGGAATCCTTACCCACCGGCGCGGCTGATCGAGTTGCCGCCCGACGCCGATCCCACAGAGATTCGCAGTGAGGGGGAACGGCTGGGAATCGGGCAGGAGGAATATGACCAGACTGTGCGCCGGGAGATCGACAAGCTGATCTGCGACCGTCGGCTCGCGGCGCGCGCCCTGGATGCCTTGGATATGGCGGGTGTGCGGCCGGACGCGCTCTATGAGCGTTATGCGCTCTTTCATCGCTCCGGCGGCGACCTCGCCAGCGCTTTGAGGGTGCCTTACGTGCTGGAAGTGAATGCGCCTCTGGTCTACGAACAGGAGCGTTTCCGGGGATTACGGCTGAAGGCCATGGCGGAGGAGGCGGAAGTCGCGGCCTTCCAGCGGGCCGACCATATCGTGGCCGTGTCAGAGGCCGTTCGTGAGCACGTGCTCTCCCGGAAGGTGCCGGCGAATCGCGTGACCGTGCTACCCAACGGGGTGGATATCAACCGTTTCCACCCGCAAGTGGATGGACAGGGGATTCGCACACGCCTCGGGCTTGATGGGCGACCGGTCATCGGCTTCGTTGGCAGCCTGAAGCCTTGGCATGGCCTGGATTTTCTGCTCGACGCCTTTATGCTGGTCAGCCGACAGTCGCCCGAGGCGGTGCTGTTGGTGGTGGGCGAAGGTCCCGGCAGCGCCGCCCTTCAGTCCCGTGCGACGGAAAATGGTCTCGGTGGCAAGGTCATCATGACCGGGCGCGTACCTCATGAAGATATCCCCAGCTATCTCGCCGCCATGGACCTTACGGTAGCACCCTATCTCCCCCAGGATGGGTTCTACTTCTCGCCCCTCAAGGTGGTGGAATCACTGGCGGTTGGACGGCCCGTGGTGGCGCCCCGCATCGGTCAGCTACCCAGCCTGATCGAGGATGGCGTGACCGGTCTGCTCTTCCCGCCGGGGGACCTCGCGGCCTGTGTCGGCTGCATTCTCACTATGCTGAACGGGCCGTCGCAGCGGCAGGCCATGGGACAGCGCGCCGGGGAGGCGGCAGGGGGGATTTTCGGCTGGGACAGGACTGCCCGGCAGGTGACGGATATCATCGCCGCCCTGCGATCCGGGCCGATGTGATGGGCGCGGCCATGGGCCAGGGACAATCCCCCTTCTCCCTTTGGGATTTGCGCCGGTTTCTGCGCCCGCACTGGGCGGCGCTGTCCGGCGCCGCTCTGGCGATGACGGCGCGGGCCATGGTGTTGCTGGTCATTCCCTGGCCCTTGAAGTTCGTCATCGACAGCGTGATTTCCCAGAAACCTCTGCCTGTCTGGCTTGCCGGGTTCCTGCCGGATCCCCTCGGCCATCGTGTGGCGCTGCTGGATGTCCTGGGGGTCGTCATGCTCCTGTTCGCCGTGGCCGATTCTGCGTTGGCCTATGCCGGGGGCCGCCTGCTGTTGCGTGTGGGGCAACGCGCCGTTTTCGACATCCGGCGCACCCTCTTCGCCCATTTGCAACGGCTTTCGCTGGCTTTTCACCGCCGTCAGAAGAGCGGGGATCTCATGGCCCGGCTCGGTGGCGATATTCAGACCCTTCAGGACTTTGTCGTGTCGGTGGGAACGGGGCTCTTCGCCCATCTGCTCACCATCGTCGGCATGGCCGGGATCATGCTCGCCATTGACTGGCGCTACGCCCTGGTGGTGATAGCATCCGTCCCCCTGCTGCTGGTCATCACCCAGCGTCACACCCGGCGTCTCAAACAGGCGTTCCGCCTGGCGCGGCGGAAAGAAGGCGAATTGTGGAGCATGGCGCAGGAAAGCATCGCCGGCATTCCCGTCGTCCAGGCGTATGGCCGGGAATCCTTTGAGGAGAATCGCTTTCGCGAACGCGCCGAACAGAGCCTGGATGCGGCACTGGAAGCCAATGAACTGCAAATGCGTTTTACCCCCCTGGTGGGCGGCCTGGTGGCCGCGGCCGTGGGGATAGCTGTCTGGTACGGCGCCTCCCAGGTGCTGGCCGGGCGCATCTCGACGGGCGAATTGCTGGTTTTTCTCGCCTACCTGCGCGGCATGGCAGCGCCCCTGCGCCAGTTCGCCAAGATGGCCGGGACCGTCAGCAAGGCGACGGTGGCGGCCGAACGCCTCGGGGATATATTCGCCGAAGAACCCGATATCCGGGACGCCCCGAACGCAGTGCCTCTGCCATCCTGTACCGGTGCGCTGGAATTTCGCTCCGTTTCCTTCGGTTACCAGCCCGGTGAACTGGTGCTGAAGGATATATCCTTCCATGTGGATTCCGGTCGGACAGTGGCCCTGGTGGGCACTACGGGCGCCGGCAAAAGCACACTGGTGAGCCTCATTCCCCGCTTTCACGATCCCATAGAAGGGCGGGTCCTGCTGGACGGGCGCGATCTGCGCGATCTGCAAGTCACCTCTGTCCGCGACCAGATAGCCCTGGTCCTGCAGGAACCGCTCCTTTTCCACGGCACCATCTGGGAGAACATCGCCTACGGTCGCGCCGGTGCCGGGCGCGAAGAGGCTATCGGTGCAGCGCAGGCGGTTGGTCTCCATGACCTCATCGGGGGGCTGCGCGATGGCTACGACACCCTGGTCGGAGAGCGGGGGGCGTCGCTGTCCGGCGGGCAGCGGCAATGTGTCTCCATTGCCCGGGCCATGTTGCGGGATGCGCCTATCGTTATCCTCGACGAGCCTACCAGCGGGCTGGATACCTTCTCCGAGCGTCGCGTGCTGGAGGCATTGAATCGCCTCACCACCGGTCGCACCACCCTGGTCATCGCCCATCGCCTGGCGACCATCGCCGCCGCCGACCGGATACTGGTTCTCGAACACGGCCGCATCATTCAGGACGGCACCCATGAGCAACTTCTCGCGCAAGGAGGCCAATATGGCCGACTCTGGCAGCAGGGCTACTACAAATCATCCATGAGCATCACGCAGGAGGCAGTATGAAGCACATCGCAGTCATTGGTGTCGGGTATGTAGGATTGACGACCGCGGCCTGCCTGGCTGAGTTAGGGCACCACGTCACGGGAGTGGACATGGACGAAGGGAAGATCGTCCTGCTGCGTCAGGGCCAGATCCCCTTCATTGAACCAGAGCTTCCCGAACTGGTGGAACGGAACGTCCGGGCCGGCCGCCTCAATTTCACTACCTCTTACCAGGAAGCCATGCGGCATGCAGATATGGCTTTCATCTGCGTCGGTACGCCGCCGACTCCCAGCGGACATGCCGACATGAGCCAAGTGGAAGAGGCCGCCCGGCAGGTCGCCCTCGCGGCGACGCAGCCCCTCATCGTCGTTCTCAAAAGCACCACCCCTCCCGGTGGAAATGCGGAACGCGTGGCCGACATCCTGGCCCAGCACCTATCACCGGGGATTAATGCCCCGCTGGTCGTCAACCCCGAATTTCTGCGCGAAGGGTCGGCGGTCTATGACACCTTCCACCCGGATCGCGCCGTGATCGGTGCCTGGGACAGTGCTGCGGCGGAAGAGGTGGCGGCGTTGTATACCCCATTGCGCTGCCCGGTCCTGTTGACGGATCCAGCCAGCGCCCAACTCACCAAATATGCCTCCAACGCCTTCCTGGCCACCAAAATCTCTTTTATCAACGAGATATCCCGTATTGCCGAGCGGGTAGGGGCCAATATCCATGCCATTGCCCAAGGCATGGGATTCGACGAGCGCATTGGCGCCGAATTCCTGGAGTCCGGCCTTGGCTACGGAGGCTCCTGCTTCCCCAAGGACGTCCTGGCCCTCTCCGCCATTGCGGAACAGCAGGGGTATTATTCGCAATTCCTGCATGCGGTCACGGACATCAACGCCGGCCAGTGCAGCCTCGCCGTAGCGAAACTCGGCGACGCCCTGGGGGGCTTCCACGGCAAGGCGGTATGCGTCCTCGGCCTGGCTTTCAAACCACAGACCGATGACGTGCGCGAGTCACCTGCCTTGTCCGTGATTTCCATGCTTTGCCAGCAGGGCGCTGTTGTCCAGGCCTATGACCCGGCCGCCATATCTACCGCGCAAAAAGTGCTGCCGCCCCATGCTGCCCTGGGATATTGCGCCGATGCCTATGCTGCGGCACGGGGTTGTCATGCTGTCCTGATCGCCACTAGCTGGCCGGAATTTCGCAACCTCGACTGGCCGCGCGTCCACTCTTCGATGGCAGGTAAGGCGGTCATGGACGGTCGTGGACTGCTTTCACCGGATGAGATGCGCGGCATGGGGTTCGAATATCTGGCCTTCGCCAACTAGGCACACATCGCGTTATCATTTACACAGGAGAGGCTCAACCCATGCATATCCGTCGCAGGAAGCTCCCGGCCCTGGTCATGCTGGTCGTCTGTTACGTGGGATGGGGCCAGTCCGCCTATGCCCAGCCGTGGGTTCCCCCCGCGGGGTCCGGGAAAATCAAGGCCACGGTGAGGTTCTATCACTCCGACCGCCTCTTCCCGCAGACTTCATTCAGCAGCAGCAGCACCCCGACCCATTCGAAGCTTTCGGAGACGCAGTTCCGTATCGATGGCGAGCAAGGGATCGGGGAGGGCTGGGCGCTGGTTTACCAACTGCGCGCCGCCCTGCTCACCAAATCCAAACCAAAGGCGTCCTATTCCGCAGGGGGGTTGCAGGATCAACAGATCGGCCTCTCCTACGGATTGCGACAGCGTGCGCACTTCGCCGACGCCATTACCGTCAACGCGATCATTCCCACCGGGCGGACATCAACCACCCCCCAACTCGGGACCGGCGCCCTGGCCGTCGAACCGGATTACGAGGTGGGAGTAGAGCATAATTTCGGGTCCCGGGTGGCGTACGCCGGCCTTTCAGTCGGCCCGCGCATCTACGTCAGGGATGGTGTGACGCAGGTGCGGGCCTCGGCGGTGGCGGGCGTCGGTCTCATCCGGCGCCTCACCGTCATCGGTACTCTGTTTTTTTCAAAAACGCTGGCCAGTAACGCGCTCGCCGTCAGTACAACCCCCAACGCCTCAGAATTCTACAATATACTGCGAGGTGGTATCGGACTCGAATACGCCGTTACCAAAAACGTGCGACCGGTCATCGCCTACCAGCTGGATCTGGCGGGTCAGAGCATCCATGCCGGCAGCAGACTGGTAGCCGGTGTTTCCTGGCGTTATTAAAAGCCCCGGCCATGGAGACCATCCTGTTTTTGTTGCGGCACGGTGAGACCGAATGGAATCGCAGCGGGCGTTATCAGGGCCGCAGCGACCCGGAAGTCACGCCCAACGGTGAGGCGCAGGCGCGAAGGGTTGCGGAACACCTCGCGCGCCTGAATCTTGTCGCCATTGTGGCCAGCCCACTAAAGCGGGCCTATGCCACCGCAAGTATCGTCGCAGAGCGCCTGGGACTGCCCGTCACCACGGATGAGCGGCTGGTGGAGATGGGTTACGGCGACTGGGAGGGTTTGCAGCAAGTGGAGATCAAAACGCGGTGGCCCGAGTTGTTGCGCCGCTGGAAAAAGGCCCCCGACGAGGTGGTGCCTCCAGGTGGAGAGTCCCTTTCCGATCTTCAGCGTCGCGTACGCTCTTTCCTCCAGGACACTGCCGCAGGACCTGGACCGATCCTGGCCGTTACCCATGCAGGAGTGATCAGGACCGCCGTCCTTGAAATCCGGGGCGAACCGCTTGCCAGATTCCGCCAAGTGCAAATCGCGAACGGCTCCCTCACTACCATCCATTGGCAGAACGGTCGCCTCAGTCTCGCCGACGGTCCGTGGGCTGGCGAAGATAGTATTTATTCAAGAATCTGCACGGATCCAGGAACCAATTAAAAGACGACCTGAGCACCTAGGCCAACACCGTAATTCGCGCTGCCGTTAGACAATCCTTTGTCTGCATAGAGCTGAATGCCACTACCGGCGCGCGTGACATTGTAGTTCCAGGCAAAAACGATGTCCGCCGGACCCGCATAACCCGGCTGCTCGGATTCGGAACCAGAAAACATTGCTGTAAGGATGTTGCGTGATGTGGCAATAAAGCTGGAACCCATATCATAGGTCCAGATATTGTGCAGATTGCCGCCAACGGGATTGCCCACGAAACGGTAGCCCAGATGGGCGAATGGAAAGATGCGGGTGCCAATGGTCTCGTCCAGACCCACGCCGACCTCGTAATCGTTGCGCCCGGTGCCCAATCCTTTGGCGGCGGAGGCCGTACCAAGCTTGACCTTGGCATAGGGCACCACGGCGGGCAAAAGACCGGTTCTCTGGTAAACCGTGTAGTGTGCGGATAACCAGATATCACCCAGGCCGCTCACGTTACTACGGGTTTGTGTCGTGCCAGAGCGGTGGACAACACCCCCACTCGTGAGCCGCGTCCCCTGGGGCAACCCGGAAACGGAGAGGTAGGGAACCATCAACTTGAGGCGCAGGTCCCGATTGCGAAACTGTAAATAGGTGGCATCGTAAAAAATGTTGACATGGCTGCCCGTCCCGAAATTCCCCTGGTAGTACGATGGCACATTGCCCACCGTGAAACGGGGAGCCGCATGCGCAACTGCCACTATTGCCCACGAGGACAGAATGCCCATTCCCACCAATGATCGAAACCGCATGCAATCCTCCTAATTCCTTTGTAATTGGGTGCGAATGAATCATTTGGAAATCAATTTTTGAATATGCGGGAATTATGCCCACAAGTTTGGCAAGGAACAAGAATTGGCATTATGGGGCACCGACGAGGGCGCGTCGTGACAAAGCCAGCAAGCCAGAAATCGTTGCTTCCTATTCCGGCAGCAGGATGACCAGCTTGAGATCGGTGCTGGTCGCTGGCAATAACGTGCTCTGCTCATAGACCACCTGCCCGTGCTGTGGATGCTGAAAAACCCGCCTGCCACCCTCCCGTTCGACGACATCCTGCGCAGCCCAGAGCTGAGCAAAAATCGGACTGTTTTGCTGAAGATGCTCGATTTGGCGGGCCATTTGCGGATCGTCCAGATGCTTGCCCACATCCGCACGAAATTCCGCGATGATCCGCCGGGTACGGCCTTCCCAGTCGACGACAAAACTGCGCGCCGTGGGATTCAGCAGGAGGAATTCCAGCAGATTGGGGGGAGGGCTGCCCGGTGTCGGGGGTTGGTCCATCCAGCCGACAAAATGCGCCGCCGCGGCCGTGTTCCAGGCGATCGCATTCCAATAGCGATCCAGTACATAGGCAGGTGTGTCCAGGGCTTGCACAATTCGCAGTACGGCATGCGGGGGCTGGGTATGGGTTTTGTCGGCAGTGGGATCGGCACGGCCGGCCAGGTCGAACAGGTAGGCGCGTTCCGCTTCGGAGAGTTGCAGCGTTTGACTCAGGCGGTCCAGTACGGCAGTGGAGGGCTGTACGGGGCGGCCTTGCTCTATCCAGGTAACCCAGGTGCTGCTGATTCCACAGAGGAGGGCCAGTTCCTCACGGCGCAGACCCTGGGTGCGTCGTCGTCCCTGTATGCTGAGGCCCACCTGCTGCGGGGTGATTTTTCCGCGGTGACGGCGGATGAAGTCGCCGAGGAGCGGCGCGTTGCCGGTCATGGATAGATGCTCATCGGATCAAAGCGATCCAGGCGTTCGCTGAGCGTCAGGTGATCTGCCGGAACCGGCCCGACGCTGACCCGGCCTGCTTCCACCCGAAGCGTCGCTTCCTGATCCGCATGCAGCTTGGCTTCGAGGGTGATGGTGGAGAGTCGTCTGACCCCCAGACCATTCCTCCGCTTCTTGACCGGCACTCTGGTTTCCATACGTTTCTCCTGGATGCAATACAAGCTCTTATGGTAGAAAATATACCAGTATAAACTGTCACATTGTACCAGTTTAACAAGGCCTGTACGATGCATTCACGCCGTTAAAAACGACAGAGTAAGGATTGATCATGGACCAGCAAAAATTGGTAGATGCACAGTTTGGTGTCGCCGCAATGGATTACCTGCGGAGCTCTACCCATGCGCAGGGGGCCGATCTGGAGCGGTTACGGGCGTTGGCTGATGGTCAGCGGGATTGGCGGGTACTGGACCTCGGCTGTGGTGCCGGACACGCGGGCTTTGCGCTGGCGGGTGAGGTCATGGAGGTAACAGCTTATGATCTTTCGGCAGAGATGCTGGTGGTGGTGGCGGCCGAGGCGCAGCGGCGCAAGCTGGCGAATGTGCGGACGCAGCAAGGCGTGGTGGAAACTTTGCCTTTCGCCGATGCTTGCTTCGATCTGGTGGTGACCCGCTTCTCGGCGCACCACTGGGCGGATGTGCCGCGTGCCCTGAGGGAAGTGCGGCGGGTGCTCCAACCGGAGGGCAGGCTGGTGGTGATCGATGTGATCGCACCGGAAACACCGCTGCTGGATACCCTGCTGCAAAGTATCGAAGTCTTGCGGGATGCCTCCCATGTGCGCAATTATCGGTACTCGGAGTGGGAAGCCATGCTGGTCCTGGCGGGTTTCATGGTCAGTGACCAGCAGGCTTGGAAATTGCCTTTGTGCTTTGAGAGCTGGATAGGGCGTATGCGGACCCCGGAGTTGCGGGTCGCTGCGATCCGCAGCCTTTGCGCGGATGCCGCCACCGAGGTGCGGGACTATTTCGCCATTCAGCCGAACAACGATTGTGCCATAGATGCGGCCTGGATAGAGGCCGTACCCCCGCCCGCCTGACGCGGTCCGTCGGTGGACCGGAAACGACAACTTTCTGAGGAGACAAGTGGTGTCTGCAAAAACACTCTACGATAAATTATGGGAAAGCCATGTGGTCCATACGGAGCAGGACGGCGGGGTATTGCTCTATATCGACCGTCAGTTGTTGCACGAAGTGACCAGCCCGCAGGCCTTTTCCGGGTTGCGGGCGGCGGGCCGCAAGGCGTGGCGCATTGATGCCAATATCGCGACGGCCGACCACAACGTGCCGACCACTGATCGTGCCGCAGGGATTGCCGACGCCACCTCGCGCCTGCAGGTGGATACCCTCGACCAGAACTGTGCGGAGTTTGGCATCGAAGAATTTGGTATGCACGACAAGCGGCAGGGCATTGTTCACGTCATTGCACCGGAACAGGGCCTGACCCTGCCGGGCATGACGGTGGTTTGTGGGGACTCCCACACGGCGACCCATGGGGCGTTGGGGGCGCTGGCCTTTGGGATCGGCACCACCGAAGTGGAGCATGTGCTGGCGACCCAATGCCTGTGGGCGCGCAAATCCAAATCCATGCGCATCTGGGTGGAGGGTGAATTGGGCAATGGGGTGACCGCGAAAGATCTGGTGCTGGCCATCATCGGACGAATCGGTACGGCGGGTGGCACCGGCTACGCCATCGAGTTTGCCGGACCTGCGGTGCGGGCATTGTCGGTTGAAGGTCGCATGACCCTGTGCAATATGGCCATTGAGGCGGGTGCGCGCTCGGGCATGGTGGGCGTAGATGCCGTCACCATCGATTATCTGCGTGGCCGTCCCTATGCCCCGGTCGGCAGGGTCTGGGATCAGGCAGTTGCGGCCTGGAGCGAACTCCACAGCGACCCTGATGCGCAGTTCGACGCCGAGATTCGTCTGGAGGCTACGGATGTGGCACCCCAGGTCACCTGGGGCACCAGCCCGGAGATGGTGGTGGATATTTCCGCGCATGTCCCTGACCCTGCACTGGAAAAAGATCCGGTGCGGCGCAAGGGCTGGAGTGATGCGCTGGCTTACATGGATCTGGCGGTCGCAACACCCATCTCTTCGATAGCGCTGGACAAGGTATTCATCGGCTCCTGCACCAATGCCCGCATTGAAGACTTGCGGGCGGCGGCGGCGGTTGCCAGAGGCCATCACAAGGCCGCGTCGGTCAAGGTGGTGCTGGTAGTGCCGGGTTCCGGTCTGGTCAAGGCGCAGGCGGAGGCCGAAGGTCTGGATCGCATCTTTCGGGATGCCGGTTTTGAATGGCGGGAGCCGGGCTGCTCCATGTGTCTGGCCATGAATGCCGACCGCCTGGAACCGGGGGAGCGTTGCGCGAGCACCAGTAATCGCAATTTTGAAGGGCGTCAGGGTGCTGGCGGACGGACCCACCTGGTGAGCCCGGCAATGGCCGCAGCGGCTGCCATTGCCGGCCATTTTGTGGATGTACGTGACTGGGTCGTGCACTAAAAAACGCGCGCGGCACTGGTTACTGCGCCTCGCCTTGGGCTTGTGCAGTCTGGGCATGGTGGAGATCGGTATTTTTGCGGCAATCCGCGGCTGGTCAGCAGAATGTGCAGCCGTGGAGTATGTCGTACAGCGTCGGATGGAGAGATAATGGAAGCCTTTACCGTAGTGGAAGCGGTGGTTGCGCCGCTGGATCGTCCCAACGTGGACACTGATGCAATTATCCCCAAGCAATTCCTCAAGACCATCGAGCGCAAGGGGCTGGGTAAGCACCTCTTTGACGCCTGGCGTTATCTGGAGCGGGATGGAAAGCAGGTAAACAACCCGGATTTCGTGCTCAATCAGCCCGCTTATGCGGGCGCACAGATCCTGTTGACTCGGGAAAATTTCGGCTGTGGTTCCAGTCGTGAACATGCGCCCTGGGCCCTGGCGGATTATGGCTTTCGGGCAGTGATTGCTCCAAGTTTCGCCGATATTTTCGCCAATAATTGCGTGCAGAATGGCATCCTGCTGGTGCGCCTGCCCATGGATGTGGTGGATCATCTCTTCCATGAAGTGGCGGCGAACCCCGGCTACCATCTGCGCATCGACCTGCCGGCACAGGAAGTGCAGACCATGGGTGACAGCCGGTATCCCTTCCCCATGGATGCTGGCCACAAGCATAAACTGATGCATGGTCTGGATGACATCCAACTGACCTTGCAACAGGAGGATGCCATCCGTGCTTACGAAACACAGCGGCGGCAAAGTGCCCCGTGGCTGTTTCGCGATGAATCTCCCAGGAGCGGGCAGATATGATTCAGGAACAGCAGGAAGAGGAGGGCGGACTGCCGCCCCTGCGTTCAGATGCGGTCATCCTTGCGGCCAAAACTAAACGAGGCAAACTTTGTAGGGTGATTGACAACACCGTCTCGGCACCCCGTGAGGAGTTGGAAGCCCTGCTCAACGACCTTATTGAACAGGAGCACTTCGGACCTTCGGGATTGAGTGTGGCGGGAGGTAACACGATCAGTATCGGTGCCCCGCAGTCTGCCCACGTGCAACTGGGGGGAAATATCTATCGGATGATCGTGGTGGATTACGAGGCGCGACTGGAGGAGTTTTAGCGCTGCTTCTCAGGGCATCAGCCGCTGAATCACCCAGACTCCACCGGTATCTTCCGAGCGCTGGTAAAGAAAGCGGTCATGCAGTCGGCTGCGCCGCCCCTGCCAGAACTCAAAGCGTTCTGGTAACAGGCGATAGCCGCCCCAGGCGGGATTGCGAGGGACATCGCCAGTCGGGTAACGGGCCTGTAAATCGATTACCCGCTGTTCCAGTGCCGCGCGATTGGCGATGGGTTGGCTCTGCTCGGAGGCGGCGGCGGCAAAACGGCTGCTGCCGGGGCGCTGCTGAAAATAGGCCTCTGCCTCGGCATCGCTGAGCCTCTCGACCGGCCCGTTTACACGCACCTGTCGATCATTCTCCGGCCAGTAAAATACCGCGGCCGCCTGCGGATTCACCGCCAGCTCCTGCCCCTTCTGACTGCGTTGATCGGTGTACCAGCACAGACCACGTTCGTCAAAATGTTTGAGAAGGACGAAGCGGACGTCAGGGTGCCCTTCTGCGTCCGCTGTCGCTAACGCCATGGCCGTTGCATCAAAGTTGCCCGCTTCTGTTGCTGCCGCCAGCCAGTCAGCGAACTGGCGGAAGGGATCGATATTCAGATCCCGGCGATGCAACTCACCGTGAATGAAGTCACGGCGGGTGCCGCGGTGGTCTATTTCGCCTTCCATATTGCCCCCGGTCGCTTGTTACCACTTACGCCTTGCGTTCGATGACTCCGTCAGCACTGCCAAACAGCATCACATCCGCACGCCGATGGGCAAATATGCCATTGTCCAGCACGCCCGGAATCGCATTGATGCTTTCT
>Ga0315298_1006143_pt1 | contig 16559 bp, 13 predicted proteins | sample WHS_1_MG_FD_203077 | JGI IMG/M metagenome (GOLD analysis project Ga0315298, IMG submission 203077) | Extremophilic microbial mat communities from Washburn Hot Springs, YNP, Wyoming, USA - WHS_1_MG | ecosystem: Environmental > Aquatic > Thermal springs > Hot (42-90C) | place: USA: Wyoming...
AGTATCCCAAGGTGCTCGGCGACCTGCGTTTACGGCAGGCCATTGCCGACTGGGCCACCCGGCGCTTTGCCCTGCCCGCTGGTTTTCTCGATCCGGAGCGGCATGTCATCCCCGCCAACGGCAGCCGGGAGGCACTGTTCAGCGTCGCGCAGGTGGCACTGCCGCCTTGTCAGACCCCCAAGCCCCTGGTCTTGTTGCCCAATCCCTTCTATCAGATTTATGAGGGTGCCGCCTTGCTCGCCGGGGCAGAGCCCTATTATCTGAATTGCGATGCCAGCGGGCAGCCGGACTTTCTCGCGGTGGAGGAATCGGTCTGGGCACGCTGCGCGTTGCTCTACATCAACTCACCCCATAATCCGACGGGTGCGACACTGCCGCTGGAGACGCTGGGCTGGCTGATCCGCAAAGCCCGGCAACACGGCTTCGTGCTCGCTGCCGACGAGTGCTACAGCGAACTCTACCCCGAGGGAGATGCGCCCGCGGGTATTCTGGAGGCCGCCGCAGCGACGGGCAGTCTGGCGCAGGTGCTGGCTTTTCACAGCCTCTCCAAGCGCTCCAGCATTCCCGGTGCGCGCAGTGGTTTTGTCGCGGGTGACGCGGATATTCTCAAGGCTTTCGTCCGGTACCGGACCTATCTGGGTGCCGCCACCCCGCCCTTCATTCAGGCCGCCGCCATCGCCGCCTGGCGGGATGAGCAGCATGTGCAGCATACCCGTGCCGATTATGCCCGGAAGTTTGCCGCCGCCCATGATATTCTCGGTGCGCTGCTGCCGGTAGAAACGCCCGCCGGCGGCTTTTATCTCTGGCCACGGGTGGGGGATGGCGAAGCCTTCGTTCGCGCCCTCTACGAGGCAGAGCATGTGCGCTGCCTGCCCGGCGCTTATCTGGCGCGGAATGCCCACGGCGTCCACCCCGGTAAGGATCGGGTCCGCATCGCGCTGGTCGGCAGCCTGGAAGATTGCGTCGAGGGCCTGCAGCGCATGCGTCACTTTATGGAACAGCATCCCATTTCGACCATTAACAAATCTTAATCAAGGAGTTCGTGTGAGCCAGAGTCTTGCCACCATTATCGACGCCGCCTGGGAAAACCGGGCGGAGATTTCCCCCAAGCAGGCTCCGGCTGAACTGCGGGAAGCCGTGCATCAGACCATCGAAGGGCTGGACAAGGGCGTCCTGCGGGTGGCTGAAAAGCGCGATGGCCAATGGGTCACCCATCAGTGGATCAAGAAGGCGGTGCTGCTCTCCTTCCGTTTGCAGGACAATGCCCGTATTCCGGGGGCCGAGACCAATTTTTACGACAAGGTGCCGGGCAAGTTTGCCGACTATAACAGCAACGATTTTCGCACCGGCGGTTTTCGGGTGGTGCCACCCGCCACGGCGCGGCGCGGGGCCTTTATCGGCCGCAACTGCGTGCTGATGCCCTCTTTCGTCAACATCGGCGCCTATGTGGATGAAGGCACCATGGTGGATACCTGGGCCACCGTCGGCTCCTGTGCCCAGATCGGCAAGAATGTGCATCTCTCCGGCGGTGTGGGCATCGGTGGCGTGCTGGAGCCCCTGCAGGCCAACCCCACCATCATCGAGGACAACTGCTTCATCGGTGCCCGCTCGGAAGTAGTGGAAGGCGTGATTGTCGAGGAGGGCTCGGTCATCTCCATGGGCGTCTTCATCGGCTCCAGCACGCGCATTTATGATCGCGCAACCGGCGAGATTACCTATGGACGGGTGCCCGCTGGTTCAGTGGTGGTCTCCGGCAGCCTGCCTTCCAAAGACGGCAGCTACAGCCTCTACTGCGCCGTCATCGTCAAGCAGGTGGATGCCAAAACCCTGGGCAAAGTCGGCATCAACGCCATTCTCCGTGACATCTGAGGAGCGCCCCGTGGGCAACAGTGCCGTACTGGAGCTGGCTAAGGACCTGATTTCCCGCCCTTCGGTGACCCCGGAGGATGCAGGCTGTCAGGATCTGATGATCGCCCGGCTGGAGGCTATCGGTTTCCGGGTGACACGCCTGCCCGCCGGGGGGGTGGAAAACTTCTGGGCGGAGCGGGGCAACGCCGGTCCGTGTCTTTGTTTTGCGGGGCATACGGATGTGGTCCCCAGCGGCCCGCTCGCAGAATGGCAGAGCGACCCCTTCCAGCCGACCATCCGCGACGGCCTGCTCTACGGACGTGGCGCCGCCGATATGAAAGGCAGTCTTGCTGCCATGGTGGTGGCGGCGGAGCGTTTTGTCGCCCTGCATCCGGGGCATTCCGGGCGCCTGGCCTTTCTGATCACTTCCGATGAAGAAGGCATCGCCACCCATGGCACACGGCATGTGGTGGACTGGTTACGGGAACATGGGGAGACCATCGACTGGTGCGTGGTGGGCGAACCCTCTTCCGAAAACATGCTGGGCGATGTCATCAAAAATGGTCGGCGCGGCTCGCTGAATGGACGTCTGACCGTGCAGGGTATACAGGGTCATGTAGCCTACCCAGACAAGGCTGATAATCCCATCCATCGCGCTTTTCGCCCACTCGCGGATCTCGTGGATCAGGCCTGGGATGCGGGGAATGACTTTTTCCCGCCCACCCGTCTGCAGTTCTCCAATATCCATGCGGGTACCGGAGCTAACAACGTCATTCCCGGCCAGTTGCAGGCGGATTTTAATTTCCGGTTTTCCACGGAGTCCACGCCGGAATCTCTGCAGGCGGGGGTCCACAAGATTCTTGACGCCTCCGCTATGCGCTACACCATTGACTGGCAGTTGTCCGGTCCGCCCTTCTTTACCGCGCCGGGGACTTTGGTGGCCGCCACCCAAAAGGCCTTGCAAGCCGTAGAAGAGCATGAAGCCCGGCTCTCTACCGACGGCGGCACCTCGGACGGGCGCTTTATCGCCCAGTTGGGCGGGCAGGTCGTGGAACTGGGACCCGTCAATGCCACCATCCACAAGATCAACGAGTGCGTCGCCGTCGCCGATCTGGAACATTTGTCCCAGATCTATACGGAGATCATGGCGCATCTGCTGGAGGCTGCGGATGACCATTAGGCGCGTGCGGCAAATCCTCTACACGGCGGCGGGTATGGGGAGTCTGGCACTGGGCGGCTGTGCGGGGGTCGCGCCCCCCCCTCCCGCCACCGGCGCTTCGTCGTCCTCCTCTGCGACCTGCGCCATGCCCGCCCCCAATCTGCGCGCTGCCTATAACCGTCCCTATCAGACGCATGGTCGCCACTACGCGCCACTGACCAGCTCCACTGGGTACGCAGTGCGCGGCATGGCTTCCTGGTACGGCTGGGAATCCGGTTCCACCACCGCCATGGGCACGCCCTTCCGGCCCCGCGCCTTCAGTGCCGCCAGCAGGGATCTGCCGCTACCCACCTGCGCCCGGGTCACCAACCTCAGCAACGGGCGCAGCATTGTCGTGCTGATCAATGACCGTGGCCCCTTTGTGGATGGTCGGATAATGGATCTCTCTTATGGAGCGGCCAACGCCCTGGGGATGACCGGGCAAGGGACCGCGCCGGTACAGATCGTCGCTCTGCCGCCCGCCGCCCCCCTTCCGGCAAGCACAGCGGGGAGCACGAGCACGATGCCCCCCCTGCCCATGGCCCCGGAAATGCCCGCGCCGTCACAAAGCTTCCTGCAAACCGGGGCCTTCAGTCAGGTCAACAACGCCACTCGCGAGCGTGACCGCCTGCTCAAGGCGGGCATTCACGGTGTGCTCATCGTACCGGGACTGGTGAAGGGGCGGTCGTATTACAAGGTACAGATCGGCCCGCTACCGGATGGCATCACCGCAATCAAGGTCATTGCCGAGCTTAAACAGATGGGTTTTCACGGCTTTTATAGCGTGGAACAATAAAGGAACCGCATCATGTCCCAAGGCATATGGCCCAATTTCTATATCGTTGGTGCGGTGAAAAGCGGCACGACTTCGCTCTATGCCTACTTGCGGCAACACCCCCAGGTTTTTTTGCCAACGATGAAGGAACCGCATTTTTTCACCCGGCCCCATCCGTCTCCGGAGCAAACCCATCTGATTCAGTACGTAGCCAATGTCGAGCAATATCAGCACCTCTACCGGGGTGCGAATCAGTTTCCCCGCATCGGCGATGCCAGTCCTTCTTATCTCTGGTGCGAAGAGGCCCCGGAGCGTATCCATGCCGTGCAGCCCGATGCACGGATTATTGTCATCCTGCGCGACCCGGTACAACGGGCCTACGCCCAATACCTCATGGATTTCAATGAAGGCGTCCTCGATCTGCCTTTCATGGAGGCGTTGCAGCGGGACTGGACCCGTCCCGACAAAGGCTGGGGCATCTCTCAACTCTATGTGGAACTCGGGCGCTATACGGCGCAGATCATCCGTTATCAGCAGCGTTTTGGAGCCGACCATGTGCATGTTTGCCTCCTGGAGGATCTCAAAAAAACCCCGCTGGCGGTGCTGGAGGGCATCGCCGATTTTCTGGACATTGATCGTGCGGCGATGGGCGCCATTGATTTGGAAACGGCCCACAACGCTCACCGCCTGCCGCGCGGAAACTGGGCTCGGCGCCTTGCCAGCGGACGTATGAGCCGTTTCATCGGCGAGCATCTTTTTCCGCACAGCTGGGGCGAATATATCTGGCGTCACATTTTCCTGCGCGCAGGTCGTAAGCCGCCCATGGACAACGCAGCACGCCGCTTTCTACAGGAACTGTATGCTCCGGAAATCGAGCGCCTGGAACATGTTTTGAATCGACCTCTGCCAGAGTTGCGGGTATCGTGGAAAGCCTTTGAGCCGATAAAAGATACCAAACCGTCCACCCTGCCCCAGAAGCCATCCGGCAATATCTGAGCCCTCGCTCAGGCGCTGCCAAGGCTTGCTGGCCCCCGACACGTCTACTATGTTTAAGGCAATCGGATTTACCGCAGAGGAGAAGGTTATGTCTGGTCGTTATATTCGTTTTTTCAAAGATATACGCATTGAAGACATACCTCTGGTAGGAGGCAAAAATGCCTCGTTGGGGGAAATGTACCGGGAACTGAGCCCATACGGCGTGAAGGTCCCCAATGGTTTCGCCGTCACCGGCGAAGCCTATCGTTACCTGCTGGATCAGGCTGGCGCCTGGCCAGCACTGCATGCCGCGCTGGATGGGTTAGATCCGACCAACGTCACCGATCTGGCCAAACGCGGCGCACGGGCGCGCGAAATAATCTATGGCGCGCCGTTACCCGCAGACTTACAGACAGAGATTCTGACGGCTTATGCCGAACTGCGCAGGGAATATGGCGAAACACTGTCGGTAGCGGTCCGTTCCTCAGCGACCGCCGAAGACTTGCCCACCGCCAGTTTCGCCGGTCAGCAGGATACCTACCTCAATATTTCCGGCGAAGCCGCCCTGCTGGACGCCTGCCGCCGCTGTTTTGCCAGCCTGTTTACCGATCGCGCCATCCACTATCGGGTTGGCCAGGGCTTTGATCATTTCAAGGTCGCCCTGTCCATCGGTGTCATGAAAATGGTGCGTTCGGACAAGGCGACCAGCGGCGTGATGTTTTCACTGGATACCGAGACGGGCTTCCGCGACGTGGTCTTCATCACCGCATCCTGGGGACTGGGTGAGAACGTGGTGCAAGGCACCGTGGACCCCGACGAATTCTATGTCTTCAAACCCGCTTTTCTGCGTGGCAAAAAGGCGGTTTTGCGGCGGGTATTGGGCAGCAAGAAAATCAAGATGATCTATACCGAAGGGGATACCCGGAACAGCACTCGCAATGTCGCCACCCGGCGCCATGAACAGGAGAGCTTCTGCCTCAGTGATGCGGACGTGCTGACTCTGGCCGATTACGCCATCAAGGTCGAACGGCATTACAGCCAGAAAATGCAGGCAAACCGACCCATGGACATGGAGTGGGCAAAAGATGGTACCGATGACCAGCTTTACATGGTCCAGGCGCGACCAGAAACCGTGGCCTCGCAAAAAAAGGGACAGGTGCTCGAAGAGTACATCCTTGAGGGTCATGGCACCGTACTGGTGCAGGGACGCGCCATCGGCGGCAGGATAGCTTCCGGTCCGGTGCATATTATCAGCGATGTGAAACATCTGGCGGAGTTCAAGCCTGGGGAGATTCTGGTGGCGGAAACCACCACCCCCGACTGGGAGCCCGTCATGAAAGAGGCGGCAGCCATCGTCACCAATCGCGGCGGGCGTACCTGCCATGCCGCCATCATCGCCCGAGAGCTGGGTATTCCCGCTGTCGTCGGCACCGATCAAGCTACCACCACCTTGAAAGAAGGCGATAGTGTGACGGTATCCTGTGCCATGGGCGATATCGGCAACGTCTACGCGGGTGCCCTGCCCTTCACGGTCCGCCATACCGACCTGGCCACCCTGCCCCGTCCGCAGACGCAGATCATGATCAACCTCGGCAATCCGGAAATCGCCTTTCAAACGTGCATGTTACCCAACGATGGCATCGGTCTGGCGCGGATGGAGTTCATCATCAACAGCGCCATCAAGGCCCATCCCATGGCGTTGCTGCATCCGGAAAAGGTCGAGGATGCCCATGAGCGCAACGCGTTGGCAGCACTGATCCAGGGCTACGCCCAGCCCACAGATTTCTTTGTGGAACGCTTGTCGGAAGGCATCGGAACCATCGCTGCCGCATTTTATCCGAAGCCGGTGGTGGTGCGCATGTCCGACTTCAAAACCAACGAATATGCCTCGCTGTTGGGGGGGCGCTGGTTTGAACCGGAGGAGGATAACCCGATGCTCGGCTTCCGCGGCGCCTCGCGCTACGCACACCCGGCCTATGCCGAGGGGTTTCGTCTGGAATGTCTGGCCATGAAACGGGTCCGCGAAGAGATGGGGCTGGATAATGTCATCCTCATGCTGCCCTTTGTACGCCGGGTGAAAGAAGCGGACGACGTGCTGGCGAAGATGGCGGAGTTCGGCCTGCGCCGCGGCGAAAATGGCTTGCAGATTTATGCCATGTGCGAAATTCCCAATAATGTCATCCTGATCGATCAGTTCGCCAAACGCTTTGACGGTTTTTCCATTGGCAGCAATGACCTGACCCAACTCACCCTGGGCGTCGACCGCGACTCGGCCATTGTCGCCTTCGACTATGATGAACGGGACGATGGCGTCAAGGAGATGATCCGCCTCGCGGTGGAGGGCTGCGCCCGTAACGGCATCCACTCCGGGCTTTGTGGACAGGCCCCTTCGGACTATCCGGAAATGGCCGAGTTTCTGGTGCAAATCGGCATTCAGTCCATGAGTCTGAATCCGGATACGGTACTGGCGACGACCTTGCATGTGCTCGACGTGGAAAAAAAGCGGAGCGGAGGGGCATGAAGGTCAACCCGGTATTACTGGTGATTTTTGACGGCTTCGGTCTCAATCCTAATCGCGCTTTTAGTGGCTGGGCACAGGCGCACACGCCGCATCTCGATCACTACTTTGCCAGCTTCCCTCATACCGCCCTGCAGGCTTCGGGGCGGGCGGTGGGCCTGCCGGACGGACAATTCGGCAATTCGGAGGTGGGTCACCTCACCCTGGGCTCGGGGCGGATTCTCCTGCAGGATCTGGTGCGCATTTCCGATAGCCTGGCGGACGACAGTTTTGCGCGGATTCCGGCCTGGCAGGATATGCTCAGAGACGCCAAGCGCCTGCATCTGGTGGGCATGGTCTCCGATGGCGGCGTGCACTCCCATATCGAGCATTTGCTGGGCATCCTGCCGCTGGTGGCGGCGGCGGGTGTGGAGCCGGTGGTACACATGATTACCGACGGTCGTGACACGGCGCCGCAGTGCGCCGACCTTTACGCCCGTCAGCTGGAGAAAGCCCTGCGCCATCTGGGGAAGGGCTGTATTGCCACCGTCTGCGGGCGCTATACGGCCATGGACCGTGCCGCTTACTGGGACAGGACGGAAAAGGCCTGGGCTGCTCTGCTGCGTGGGGAAGGCCTCACTGCGGACAGCACTGAGGCCGCCATCCACAGCGCCTGGAAGCGCGGTGAGGGGGATGAGTTCATTCCGCCCACCATCATCGGCGATCCGCGACAGAACCGCATAGCCGCCGATGAGCCGGTCTTCTTCTTTAACTTTCGTTCGGATCGCATGCGTCAGTTGAGTGCGGCCGTCGCCATGCCCGACTTCAAGCATTTCGACCGGCAGGGCGAGGCCGCCAGACCTGCCCTGTGCATGACCTCCTACAACGACGAGTATCCCTTTCCGGTCCTTTTCCCCCCCGAAATTCCCGACAGGGTCCTGGCCGAAGTGGTCAGCGACGCAGGTCTGAAGCAGTTCCACTGCGCCGAGACCGAGAAATACGCCCACGTGACCTATTTTTTCAATGGCGGGCGGGAAGACCCCTTTCCGGGGGAAGATCGCGAGATCATTCCCTCACCGCAGGTGGCCACCTATGACCTGAAGCCGGAGATGAGCGCGTCTCAAGTGGCGGACCGGATCATCGCGGCGCTGGAGAGTGGTGACTACGCCTTTGTACTGGTGAACTTTGCCAATGGCGACATGGTCGGACATACCGCCAAAATCCCCGCCATCCTGCGCGCGGTGGAGACCCTCGACCTGCAGTTTCACAGGGTGCTGCAAGTGGCCCGACAGCAGGGTTTCAAGGTCATCCTCACCGCCGATCATGGCAATTGCGACGAGATGGTGGATCCGATCACCGGCGAGCCCCATACCCAGCACACGGTGTATCCGGTGCCTATGCTGCTGATCGGGGAACCGGACGCGCGCCTGGGTATCGGTCGTGGTACCGCCGACATCGCCCCCACCATCCTGGAACTCATGGGTCTGCCGCAGCCCAAGGCCATGACCGGACACAGCATCCTCCTCAAAAACAGCATCGCCTGAAGCAGGTTTCCCCCAAGGGAGAAGGAGTCGTCGCTATGAGTGCCATTGATCGTGTCGCCGAAATCACCCAGCTCATCAAGGATCTGCAAGACAAGTATCCAGCCGGGATCAACGCCTTTCTGATGGCCCGGCGATAGGGGAAAGGTTGATGAAAGCAGAAATCACCATGCCGGCATTATCCGGCACCATGCAAACCGGACGCATCACCCGCTGGAACAAGGCCGTCGGTGAAGCGATCAAGAAAGGCGAAGCCGTTGCCGAGGTCGAAACGGATAAAGCGATTCTGGATGTGGAGGCCTTTGCCGACGGCGTTTTGGCAGGCCCTTTAGCCGAGCTGAACACGGACATTCCGGTACGGCAGGTCATCGGTTACATCGTCGATACGTCGGAAGCGACAAAGACCGATGCCGGCGGCGCAGCCAGAACTGCCGCGACAACTGCACCGCACGCCGATGGTCTTCAGGCTTCTCCGTACGCCCGCGCCCTCGCCCGTGATCTGGAACTGGACCTGAGCCAAATCAGACCCGGTCCCGGCGGAATCATTCATGCGGCTCAGGTGCTGGCCAGCGCTTTAGCGCCCGAAGATGCGGACCTGCGCCACGGCCCGCCCTACACCATCGAGCGACCCAGCATGCTCCGCGCGGCGGTGGCCCGTAATATGTCGGCGACCCTCGACACCCCCACCTTTCTCATCAGCAGCCGCTTTGCCACGGTGTCCCTGCATGCCGCCGCCAAACAGGCGGGCCTCAGCCTGACCCTCGCCCTGACCCGCGCCTGTGCGCTGACCGTCGCCGAAGATCCCTGGTTCAACCACATCTGGACCCGTCAGGGATTGGCCAGGCGCAGCCGGGTGGATGTAGGTATCGCCGTGGATACCGGCGACGGGCTGATCACACCGGTGCTGCGCGATGCGGCCGGTCGGCCGCTCAAGGAACTGATGGAGGACTGGCGGATCCTGCTCGGCAAAGTCAAAAAGGGGCGGATTTATCCGGAAGATTATCAGGGAGCCAGCTTCTATCTTTCCAATCTCGGGGTTTTCCCGGAAATAGAACGCTTCAATGCCATCGTGCCGGTGGGCGCCTCCGCCATACTGGCCGTGGCCGCCGCGGGCGGTGATGGGCGTGCGGACTTTACCCTGAGCTGCGACCACCGGGTGATTTTCGGCGCTGACGCGGCGCGCTTTCTGCAGCGGCTGGGCAAGCGGCTGGAGGACTTGTCCTGGTTAGCCTCTGGCGAGGGGGGCCGGTGAGCATAGCGACAACGCGACATGTCCTCTGTCTCAACAGCGGTTCGTCCTCCATCAAGTTCGCGGTTTTTGCGCTGGGGGCTGCGGGTGAAAAGAAACGCGCGGAAGGCGCCGCCGAGCGTATTGGGCAGAGCGTCGGGCGTTTATGGTTGCGATGGGGAGAAGAGCAGGCCATTGACCGGCAGTTGGCCCTGCCGCAGCAGCAGGATGCGCTAAAGGCCGTATTCGCGGCACTGGCGGAGGCACGATGCGCGACGCCGGACGGCGTCGGCCACCGCATTGTCTCCGGCGGACCGCGTCATCAGACGCATTGCCTGGTGGATAACCAAGTGCTCAGCGATCTGCGCGCTTCCCTGCGTTTCGCCCCTTTACATCTTCCCGCAGAAATCGCCGCCATAGAGGCCGTACAAGCGGTGTGGCCCCATATTCCGCAGGTCGCCTGCTTCGATACGGCCTTTCACCAAAGTATCCCGGAAATCGCCAGCCGCCTACCCCTGCCGCGCAATCTCTGGCAGGAAGGTGTCCGTAAATACGGCTTTCATGGCCTCTCTTACGAGTACATCGTCGGTCGGCTCCCCAATCACGCCACCGGCAAGACCATCATCGCCCACCTCGGTAATGGCGCGAGCATGGCGGCGGTGCATAACGGGCAGTGCCGCGATACCACGATGGGCCTCACCCCTACCGGCGGCCTGGTGATGGGCACGCGCAGCGGCGATCTCGACCCCGGCGTCCTGCTCTATCTCATGGAAGAAAAGGGCTACAACGCCGGGCAACTGGAGCGGCTCCTCAACCATTTATCCGGCTTGCTGGGCATTTCTGCCAGTAGCGGCGACATGCAGACCCTGCTGAAGCTGCGCGGTGGCGATCCCCATGCGGCGCAGGCCATCGATATATTCGCTTATAGTGCGCGCAAGGCCATCGGCAGCCTGATGGCGGTGCTGGGCGGACTGGACCGCCTCGTCTTTACGGGAGGCATTGGCGAACACGCCGCCGCGATCCGCTGGGCCATTTGTCGACCCCTGCTGGGACTGGGGCTGGAGATAGATCCGGTCGCCAATGAAGACCCCGAACTACGCATTTCAATGCCGCACAGCCCGGTAGAAATCCTCGTCATTCCCACCAATGAAGATCTGATGATTGCCCGGCACTGTCACCGGCTCCTACCGACACGGGAGCACCGTCGTTGAAATACGGTAAAACCCATCACCGTGCGCGGCAGCCCGCGCACCCGGTACACCCCGATCATGCCAGCATGACCCAGATTCTCGACGAAAGCCCCATGCTGCCGATTCATTATCGCATCTGGGCGTTATCCACCGGCGGCACCCTGCTCAGCGGCGTCTCGATGTTTCTGCTGGGTGTCACACTGCCCCTGGTGATACCCATTTTTGCCCTGCCCGCCACCAGCGTCGGCCTTGCCGCCGCCATGCTCATGGGCGGCACCGTCATCGGCGCGCTGGTCGGCGGGCATCTGGCTGACCACCTCGGGCGCAAACCCGTCATGGTCATGGACATGATCCTGCTCATGATCGCCGCCCTGCTGGCCGCACTCGCGCCCAATGCTGCGGTGCTCATCGGTGCCGAACTACTGGTCGGCGTGGGTATTGGCATGGATTTTCCGGTAGGCAGCAGTTATCTGGCGGAATTCATGCCCCAGAGGCGGCGCGGACGCATGATGGCGGCCGCGATCGCCGTGCAATCCATCGGCATGCTGACGGGTGCGGGTTTTGCGCTGGTCCTCTTGCAAAGCGCCCACCCCGGGGACGACACCTGGCGCTGGCTGCTCGCTGCGGAAGCACTGCTGGTGCTCCCCTACCTGCTCGGCCGCCTCACCCTGCCGGAGAGCGTACGCTGGTGCATGGGACGTGGTCACAATGCCGAAGCCGTCCGCATTCTCGAACACATCGCGCCCCAACAAAAAGAGATGCTCGCCACCATGGCCTGGCATCTGGGCAAAAAAATCCACCATGTGGCCAAGGTCCGACCAGGTCGACATATGGGTATAGGGACCCTGTTTTCTCCGGAATATCGACGCCGCACCATTCTGGTGACCCTACCCTGGTTTTTTATGGACGTAGCCACCTACGGCGTCGGCCTTTTCACCACCATCCTGCTCGGCACCATGCGCGATGGCGGGAACGTCGGTATCATCGGTGTTGTCGGCAGGGACCTTGCCAATGCCCTGGACAGCGGCAAGGTGGATATCTTCCTCCTCCTCGGTTCCGTGCTCTCCCTCTGGGCGGTACCCTGGCTGGGCCGGATTCATATGCAGATGATCGGTTTTGGGGGCATGGCGCTCGGCATGGGATTGCTCTATTTTGCGACGGGCATGACCGGAGGGGCCGCTGCCCATCTGCAGCTCATTCTGATCGGTTTCATGGTGTTCAATCTGTTCATGACCGCCGGCCCCAACGCCACGACCTTCATCTTGCCAACAGAAATGTACCCCACCCAGGTCCGCGCCTTCAGCGCCGGGTTCGCTGCCGCCATAGCCAAAATCGGCGCCACCATCAGCGTTTTTTTGCTGCCGGTGATCCAGTCCGCGCTGGGAGTTAGCATGGTCTTGCTGCTGATGGGCACGGTCAGTCTGCTGGGTTTAGTCCTCACTTACAGCTTCCGTGTGCAAGGTCATGGCCTGACGTTGGAAGAGCACCACGGACCGGCCTTGCCGCAATAAGGAGATCAAGATATGCCCTATGCCCATTTTGATGCGCTGTTGGCCGCGGTCGCCCCCCTGAACGACATCCCCGTGGCCGTGGTCGATGCCGCCGAGGAGCATGTCCTGCGCGGTGCCTGCGAGGCAAAACTGCAAAGCATCGTAGATCCCATCCTCATCGGCGATGAAAACAAAATTCGTGGTTTGCTGCCCGAGCTGGGGTACGATTCCGGCGTCTGTCCCGACTTTCGCATCATCCACGTCGACGGCGCCGAAGCCGCCGCGGAAAAGGGTGTCGAGTTGGTGCTTGCCGGAGAGGCCAAGGCGCTGATGAAGGGACACCTGCATAGCGACGCCTTCCTCCACCCCATTCTCGCCAAACTGCGCACGGATCGGCGCCTTTCCCATGTCTTTGTTGCGGATATCAAGACGTACCCGAAACTCCTGCTCATCACCGATGCCGCCATCAATATTGCACCTGACCTGACCACCAAGGCGGCCATCCTGCAAAACGCCATTGATCTGGCGCGGATTCTGGACGTTACGCAACCCAAGGCCGCCATTCTCTCGGCAGTGGAGGTAGTCAATCCCGCTATTGTCTCGACGGTGGATGCCGCCTGCCTGTCGAAAATGGCGGAACGCGGGCAGATTACCGGCGCGCTGGTGGACGGACCCCTCGCCTTCGACAACGCCATCTCCAAAGAGTCGGCGGAAATCAAAGGGATACAGAGTGCCGTAGCCGGAGATGCCGATATTCTACTGGTGCCCGATCTGGTGTCCGGCAATATCCTCGCCAAAGATCTGGAATATCTGGCCGGGGCGACGCTGGCAGGGATCGTGATGGGCGCCAGGGTGCCGGTTATCCTCACCTCCCGCGCCGATCCCGCCCGTGCTCGCCTGGTTTCCGCCGGCCTGGCGGCGCTCGTGCACTATCATCGGCTCCAGATGCTGCCATGACCGAAAGCAACGCCCGCCGCCCGCCCATCGCCACCCTGACGCTCAACCCCGCCGTAGACATCGCCTACGAGGTGGCGCACCTGATTGAGGATCAGAAAAGTCACGCCACATCCACCCGCTACGATCCCGGCGGTAACGGCATCAATGTCGCCCGCGCCCTCAAAGAGCTAGTGGTCTACGCCCACAGTTGCTGTGTCGTGGCCGGCAACATCGGCGAACTGCTGCAAAAACTGCTGCAGCATCAACTGGATGATTCCCACTGCGTGCAGGTGGAGGGAGAAACCCGCGTTAATGCCACCATTTTGCAGGGTGACCCAGCCGCACAGTTTGAAATCACTGGCATCGGGCCGCGGGTTTCAGAACTCATTCTCGCCGAAGTCCGGGAAACCTTTCTGGGCCTGTGCAAAGACGGCTTTGCGGTACTCACCGGCTCCGCTCCCCCCGGCGTGGATGACCATTTCTACGGAGATATGGTCGATCGCGTCCGCGCCGGCGGCGGCCAATCCATTGTCGATGCCCATGGCGCCCTCCTGCAACACGCCATTCCCCATCACCCCTTCCTGATCAAAGCGAACCGCTATGAACTGTCCCTGCTGCGCCAGCGCGAGTTACCCAGGCTGGAGGATGTGGCGAAGGAGGCGCGCGCCATGCAGCGGGAAGGGGTGCAGTATGTCTGTGTATCCCTGGGGGGCGACGGAGCACTGCTGGCCGGACCCGATGGCGGCTATTTCGCCAAGGCACCTCCCATTCAGGTGAAGTCGACGGTCGGCTCGGGCGACTCCATGGTCGCCGGCCTCGTCGCCGCGCTGGCCCACGGCCAAAGTCCGGCAGAGGCCCTGCGTCTGGCCGTCGCCTGCGGCAGCGGCACGGCGGCACGGCCGGGCACGGAGATATTCTCCCATAATGATCTGGACGAACTGCTGCAGATGACTGAGGCGCATGTGCTGGATATTTGACTGTGTCCGCAAAAAAGCCCTCGCAAAGAGGGCCAAGGGGAAGTATGGAAGACCGATCGATCATTTGTCCTGCGGATCAGACGGGGGAATTAGCGCGCACCTTCCCGGCGCATCAGGATAACGGGCCTTTAGCAATGCCCGTTATCGTTATCGCTGCCGTTCATATTCTCTTCCGCTTCGATACGCCACCAGGCTCCGATCCCGGACGCTGTCCTGGCCACCGCCTTGTTGGGGTAGCAGGTTACTGGGTCCTTTTGTGACTGTGCAGACCTTTGGTACCAGTAGGTCGCCCGAACCCAGTCGGGCTTTTCGATATGCCCCAATTTCAGGCCGGGGTCATAGAGCGTCCCCAGATAATATCCGGCAGCCCTGTTTCCGGTATCGGCCTGGTTCTGCAGTTGCTGCAAGGCCGCAGGAGAACCTTCGGCCTGGTTTCTGAGATTCAGCAGGGTCCCTTCGGCCCAGGACAAGACCGGAACCGTGAGACCGAGTGCCAACAGGATAGATGCTGTAAATCTGCCTTTGTACATCATAACGTGCTCCTCTTCCAAAAAAGGTTCCAAAAAGGTTTTCACCAGCATGCCTGCTTCCCGGCGTGGGTCAGCAACGAGTGAGGGGAGAACAATCCTCTTAACCGTTACTATTTTGTGGGAAATTTTCCCACACATTCAATTAGCAGCATTCGTGCCATTGTTAATAACCTATTGTATGAATTTGTGTTTTCCAGATTCATCGTGAGCCTGTCCGGGATGATCAAGGAGATCACCCTGGAAATTTGTCGCTCCAGAACGACAACCATCAAAATAATTATAATATATGTCATAATAAACAATTTGTTATGATTGTAGCCCGTTGTCTACAGCAATTCGCCATAGCATTGCGTCATTCCTGCTGAAACCACTCAGGCCCCCATGGGAGGTTACAGGATCATCCGCTGGAGCACTCAAAATCCCCGACTGTTCTATACTGATGGACGAAGCCGCCCATACAAGGATTCCGATGGCGACCATGGACCAGCCGCTATATCCCTTTTCCAAAAAGCCAATCACGCCATGATCGCTTCTCCATCCCTGCATTACAGGAGCCCCGCATGCCTAAAATTGCCCAAGCACCACTCGGCATGTCCGCCGAAAGCACACACCGCTGGACAGAAAACTATCGTCTCGCCACCCAGGACAGCGGACGCCTGTTCCTGATGGCGGGCGATCAGAAAGTCGAACATCTCAACGACGATTTTATCGGCGGCCATGTAGCGACGGACGATTCCGACCCGGAGCATCTGTTTCGCATCGCCAGTGAAGCGCCCGTGGGCTGCTTTGCCGCACAAATGGGTCTCATTGCCCGTTACGGCATGGATTACCCGAATACGCCCTATCTGCTCAAACTCAACAGCAAAACCCATCTGATCAAAAGCGCGCAACGCGATCCGGTCAGCCTGCAGTGGCAGAGCATGGCGCAAGTCCACGACTTTGTGCGCCATTCCGGTCTCCGGGTGGTTGGGGTGGGCTACACCATTTACCCTGGTTCTGAGTTCGAGCCAACCATGCTCGGTGAAGCGGCACGCATCATTCAGGATGCCCATGCCATGGGATTGCTGACCGTCATCTGGGCCTACCCGCGCGGCAAGGCCGTAGGTGAACGCGAGCAGGACCCGCATCTCATTGCCGGTGCCGCGGGTCTGGCAGCCTGTCTCGGGGCGGATTTCGTCAAGATCAACCCACCACTCAATGCGGCTGGCGCCATGGATGGCACGCTCCTGGGTGAAGCGGTAGCCGCCGCCGGACGCACGCAGGTCGTCTGCGCGGGGGGTTCGGAAACCGATGCGCCGGAGTTTCTGCAACGCCTCTACGAACAGATTCATGTGGGTGGCACGCAAGGCTGCGCCACCGGCCGGAATGTCCATC
>Ga0315298_1006145_pt1 | contig 16555 bp, 10 predicted proteins | sample WHS_1_MG_FD_203077 | JGI IMG/M metagenome (GOLD analysis project Ga0315298, IMG submission 203077) | Extremophilic microbial mat communities from Washburn Hot Springs, YNP, Wyoming, USA - WHS_1_MG | ecosystem: Environmental > Aquatic > Thermal springs > Hot (42-90C) | place: USA: Wyoming...
CATGCTCTTATAGCTTTGTATCATAAAGCGAGGGAATGGAATGCCAAAGTAGTAGTGTTTGACGGCACATCTCTGGATCCGAAGGAGGTAAAGCCCTGGGAGGAGGTTGAGAGGCAACTTACGGGAAGAATAGAGATAACAAGAGGTGATATATCACCGGGGAAGGACAAAATAATCAAGCTCCTTTCTGAAAACGCACCAGTTCTTATACTCATGGACGAAGTTCTCACATACATAACAAAGGCTTCCGGAGTGAAAGTCGGGGACTCAAACCTTGGAGCACAAACCCTTGCCTTTATCCAAGAGCTTACAGGAGCTGTTGCTGCTGTTGGGAACTCACTTTTAGTACTTGCCCTTCCAACAAGCGTACTCGAACACTATGATGAGAATGCAGAGAGAGCATTTCAGCAGCTTCAGAAGGTAACAGGCAGGATAGAGAAGATCTACACTCCTGTTGAGGACGAGGAGATAGGGGGTGTGATAAGAGCAAGGCTCTTCAGCAGGATAGAGGAAAAAGAGGTAAAAGCCATTGTAGATGATTTCATTGAGTATGCAAGAAGGGAAGGTCTTCTTTCTGAAGAAGAAGTGGCAAATTACCGTGAAAAATTCCTGAAAAGTTATCCATTCAAGCCGGAAGTTGTCGACATCCTTTATAAGAGGTGGGGCTCTTTTCCAACATTTCAGAGGACTAGAGGTGTTCTAAGGCTTCTATCTCTCGTTATCCATGACCTTCTGAACAAAAACATACCATTCATTCGCCTTGGTGACTTCAATCTAGGCAATGATGAGATAAGAAGGGAACTGGTAAAACATATCGGGTCAGAGTGGGATAGCATCATAGCTCAGGATATAACATCGGGAGACTCAGGAGCGAAAAAGGTTGATGACAGTCTTGGAAGTTCTTACAGACCTTATAACCTCGGAACAGTGGTCAGTACAACGATATTCATGCTTTCCTTTTCTGGAAGAGGAGAAAGAGGAGCTAGCATAAAGGAGATCAAGCTGAGCACAGCGCATCCAGAATTTCCCAGCACTGTCATTGATACGGTGATAAGTAATCTCAGGGAAAGGCTGTTTTATCTATCAGATGAGGGCCTGTTTTTCGCAAATCAGCCGAATCTTAACAGAATAATAATAGTGAGGGAGGAAAGCATACCGAAAGATGAAATCTTAGAGAAGGAAAAAGAGGTAATAGAGAGATGCATCTCTAGGTCACCGAAATTCAGGGTGTATATACATCCAAAGCTTTCGAATGACATACCCGATACAGCTGAGCTGAAGCTGGTAATCCTTAACAAAAGCAAACCGGATGCTGAATTTCTTGAGAAACATGGTGAAAGCCCAAGGATCTACAGGAATACACTTATATTCTTGTGCATTAATGAAAACGAGAAAGAGACCTTCTATTCGTATTTAAGGAAATATCTTGCTCTTAGCTCCATTGAGAGTGATGAGAAGCTAATGTTAACAGATAGTCAGAGGAAGGAGGTTAAAAATAAACTGAAAAGTCACGAGCAGAGAAAATACGAGGAATTAAGGAGATATTACAATAAACTGTATCTTCCGGCGAGAGATGGCTATAGGGAAATCGTTATGGGAATCCCGACGTTTGGGGAATCCTCTCTTGATAAGGAAGTCTATGAATTTCTGAAGGAGCAGGGAGAGATCCTAGAGAAGGTCTCTTCAAGAGTTATTAGGGATAAATATTTACCAGATAAAGATTATATAGAAATTAAAAAACTTTATGACGCTTTCCTCAAAACTCCAGGAGAGATAAGGCTTTCCTCTAAGGAGGGATTCATTGAAGGGATAAAAGAGGGCGTCAAAAATGGTTTATTCGGTTTTGGATATATCAGCGATGGGAAAATAGATTGCCAGTGGATAAACGGAATTCCTGCTGTTAATTTAGAGGATGGTGAAATAATAATCAAGCCTGAGCTGTGCAGAAAGGAAATTGAAATAGAAGAGAAAAAAGTTACAATACAGCCAAAGGAGGAAATAACAGCCAAACCGGAAGTTAAAGAGCAGAAAGTTGTGGTAGAAGAGTACGGTGGGAAGTACTACTCAAAACTGAGCTTGAAGCTCAGAGTTCCTGCTGGACAGATTTCCACAGTAGCCAGAATTATAAGTTATTTAAGAAGTAAGTTTAACAGATGTGCTGTAGAGGTTATCCTACATGCTAGCGATGGCAAACTCCAAGCTACAGAATATGAAAACAAGGTAATTGAGGCACTAAACCAAGCAGGAATTGAAGTAGAGAAGCTAGACGAAGACTAAATTTGACAGCTAAGAATACTTAGCAGTTTTCTTCTACAGCTTTTTATGGTTTATTTAAGAGGACATCCAACTTCTCTCAGCTTATTCCCAGCCTGCTTTCCACAGCCTTGTACTCCCTCTTCCTATTGTACAGCTCTTTAATATCCTCAACCGTGACTATCTTGAGCTCATCGAGGATCTCATGGAAGGCCCCTGATGCCACGCTATAAGCCCTTTCCACCATATCTCCTGTGGTAACTAACACGGGCTTTGAGTTCCATATGTCCCTCGCGTGCTTCAACTTTGTCAGTGCTTCTTCCATATTCCCGTGCAGATGCACCTCAAAGACTATGTATGGATTTGCCCTCTGAAGCCTTCTCCACGCTACATCAAGCCTGTAGTTATCCAGCTCTACCTCCATTTCACTTATCTTCCCCTGAAGGATTCCTATATTGTGGATCATCCTCTTTACACCCTCATGGTCCATTGGCATCTCCACTATATTTCTAGCATCAAATGCATCAAGTATTGCCCTGAAGGTGCTGTACGGGTAGGTTCCACCCTCTCCAAACACAATGAGGGACCATCTGTCTGCCTTTGCACCTAAAATTCTCACTCCCAATCCCCTTAGCTCCTCCCTCAGCACCGGATTTGCCTTCTCCAAGGAGCCCTCAATATTCATCCTTATCTGAAGGGGATATCCAGTTGGCTCCCTCCAGTACCTAACTGGATTTCTGTTTACGAATTTCTCCGTAAGAACTCCCTTTAAATATACCCCTTTGTTTCCCTTGTGCTTGCCATAGAGAAGCAGAATGCACCCTCTTTCTAAAAGCTCCCATCTTCTCTTGTTTACATTGTTCTCAGGAAAACCCCAGAGCCCTTCCTCAAATATCGATGCAACATGAGGATGGGAGAAATCCAGACATTGATTATGGCTCCACAGGAACTCCTGCTCATCAAAGTTTTGTGAAAGTTTTCTTAATAAATTTTTGAGACAAAACAAAAAAGAAACTCTTATGGGAAAATTTATATCTATCCTGAATTTCTGCATTCGACGTTCTATCAAGAATCGAAAACAATATAAATTTTGATGAAGATAAATTGAACTATGTCAAAAAGAGACTTATATATGCTACTAAGAGACCCGATTATTTCTAATAAAAGGAAGAAATAGAGAGCATCAGAACAACAATGTTAAATCTTAAATAATGATGAGATGCTCTAGTATATTAGGTAGGGGAAGAGTGAATAAAATTCTAGGAAAAGGAGGTGATGATAGGCGAATAGATTTTATCTTGAACCCGGCCTTTATCTGAATATGTTCGAGGTGAATGTTCCATCTAATGCCGAGGTAAATGCCTTTATAGCCTCAGCCGAAACTTATCCAACTCTGCGCGATCTACGAGCATTTATCACACAGAAAAACTGGAAAATACGGGTATATCGAGACAAAAATATTATCTTTGGATACGGTGAAAATGCCCACGAATTAGCTTCTAGAGGCTTCCAGCAACAAATGATAAAACTATTTGACTATCCAAGATGGTGCGCCAGATTAATCACAGAGGGTTTGGCTGATCATCTGAAAGATCAGGGATATCATGAATCACTTGAGAAAGTACATACAACACTTTACGAGTCCAGACCTTATGGAAGCGTCGCCAATGGGAAAATAAATGTATTTCGTGGCTATACTTTCCGAACGATATACCTTTGGAAAGACAACCAACCTGTATTTGGTCTAATCGTTGACATATGCTGGAAGATAGAGGATGAGAACGGTAGAAGACTTAATACAGCAGAGATTGCACAGTACAATGCCATTTCTCAAATAGCACAGATTCAAGACGAGCTTCTGCCTAACAACAAGATAAATTTAGAGGCATCCCGGCTTAGACTGTATAACCATATTTTACCATTCATAAATATGAATAAAAGTTTTACTTTGCCATTAAGCGAAAGGATTAATGTTTCTATAGAGGAGATTCCAGTTCATGTTATTCTTGGAATATGACTGCAATAAACAGGGTGTCTGACGATGGGCAGGTTCTACTTAAGTGGCGAACAATTGCAACCACCAAAATTACGATTTAATCCATCTTCTCTACAAGCATCTCACTACAATCCACGTCAAGGTCTAAAACAATATGGCCCATACGATGAACAGAGTCTCGGTAAGGAAAGTGTACGTTGCACGTTAATTTATCCAGAACAGCTGGAAATTCAGAAACAAATACTCATTTCAGGTCTAACTAATGGAAATGGTGCCTTTGACGGATTCCAAAGCCTATTCCGTATCCCTCTAGAATTCATAGCACATAGATCAGTGGCTGAAGAGAATGAGAAAGAAATAGAACAAGAAATTAAAACTGCTCTAAATAACGATAATCCTGATCTGGTAATCGTGATGATGAGCAGGAGGAATGAACAGATATATAGAAAAGTGAAATCATTTCTCTTAGGTAACGGGATTCCATCTCAGGTAGTTACGGCTGAGAAGCTTAAGAACATCGAGGAGCTTCCGTGGATTCTTGAGAATATTAGCTTGCAGATTTACGCAAAAATTGGAGGTACACCTTGGACAGTTATGTCCTCTCATAGACAAAAAGAGCTTGTTATAGGGATAAGCCGCGCAATGGACAAGGAAAAGAACTGTGTAGTTGGATTTATCACACTTTTCACTCATGACGGAGATTATCAATTTCTATACTCACTCGCACCAAAGCCAATTGAATGGCAAAAGCTGGATGAATATCGCAACGCACTTGTTGAATTAATCGTAGATGCCTACAAGGAGTACGAGCGACGATTAGGCAGGCCTTCATCCATTGTAATACATCTCTGCAAAAGACCAGGAAAGTTTAGGGAAATAGCTGCAGTGGAAGAAGCCATCCAAAAAATTGGTGAGAATTTGCCCTATGCCTTACTTCACTTAAATGACGATACTAACTATCGCTTGTTCGATTCAGCACACCCAACTTATGTGCCGAGATCAGGGATAAAAGTCGAGATCAACTCCAATACTGCACTTCTCCTTCTGGATGGACGAATGCCCGATCAGACGGGACAGGAAATCCGCAAAAAGCGGGGAGTACCGAGAATGCTTGAGATTCACATGGATAAGAGATCGACAATGCCTAGTACTGAATTTCCACGACTTGTTCAACAGGTCTTTGCATTTGCTCGCGTTAATTGGAGAGGATTCAACGCTCAAGCAATCCCTGCTACCCTCAGTTATTCTTATCTAGTTGCACGGCTTGTTGCTGAAATTGGTGCAGAGAACTGGAGTCCTATTGCCAGCGCAGGTAAGTTGAGGGATAAAGCATGGTTCCTATAAATTTCCATCGATACCGAGATGAGCTTCAGCGGATGCTGTTAGATCAAGCAGAATCGTTAGAAACTGAGTGGGATCCATTTGTTGCTGCTTGGATCTGCTATGCACTAAGTGCCGAGGAAATGGAGAATAATCAATCACTTACTAAACTTATTAATAGAATGCAAAGGTGGATGAAAGAGGATAGCGACCTATGGGAAATACAGCGATATCTTGGTCCGATAGCAGCTACAATATGGCTGCAGAGGAAAATGGGTCATCAAGAAGATGAATCAAAAATTGTTGAGCTTAGTGAAAAGGTGAAGCAACTCAATGCAGATGATAAGTGGTCACCATTACGTGATCCAGAGCAGGTTTATCTTTTATCCCTTGGCTTGAAAACAGGGAATAAAGAAGCGCGAGGGCATCTCAAAAGTATAGCCTACCAAGAATTGAAACGAGGTCCATTAAGGAGAAAAATTCTTTTCGCTGCAGCACTTAGAGAATTGGGTGAGAGCATAACTTGCCCTCAGGGAAACCCTCAAGATGTAGGTGATGTGATTACTTTGGTGTGGTGGGCAGAAAAATACGAAGAAAGCAAAAAATATGAGTGCTGGAAGCTCTTTGGTAATATCCAAAATAGAATTGCTCTTAATCCTAATAATGCTTCTATTTTTCAGAGGAACCTTACAATAACGGAGAAAGCGCTGCTCTACGAAGCTATTGTAAATGAAACTAAGTATCCTGAGCCAACTCTGCTCTTTGAATATCTTCCTCTTCATCCAAGGATTAAGCAACTGACCAGAAATCACTTCTTCGATGGCGATTACTCAGAGGCAATATTTGAAGCAGTAAAGGCGTTAAATGAGCTAATTCAACAGCGCACCGGTATTACTGATAAAAGCGAAGTTGAACTAGTTCAAGCAACAATGAAAAAAGAACCTTCTGAGTTGATTATCATCTTTAATGACTTTCTTAATACTAAGTCCGGTAAAAGCGAGCAAGATGGACTTGCACTGATCTGCGAAGGCATATTTAAGGCATTCCGAAATCCGAGAGGGCATGTACCCAAGGATCATCCGTTGGTTAAACTGGATCCCTATGAAGCTCTTGAGCAGCTTGCTACAATAAGTTACATTATGAAACGAATCGAGTCAGCAAAAATTGAACGAGAAGATACTTCAAACTGATAAATAAGGAGTGCTCCTCAATGCAAATAGCTCCTTATCGATCTAAAAGACATCTTTTCCCTAAGATACAATCGTAATAGCACTGTTCTTTTGCATCTGGACAAGAGGGCAGTGCTGACAAAGGATGCGAAGGAAATTTAGAGAAGAGGAGAATTCGGAATTAAATGGACTACAAGAGACCATTCAGCAATAATCTCGAAAAATTTGAAACATAGAGTACCTTTCACTTGCAAGCCTCTTAGCAAAAAGAGTTGACGAAGCTAAACTTAACAGAGGTGCTTAATCACTTGAAAGAGACAGATATTATCAGGAAATTATCCTCTTTTCTGAAAAACACATCGAACTGTTGGCAAAAAGACTGCATATCTCTAAGTGGTTTTCTGCTCACATCCTAAGAAGACCTTAAAAGAGGCTTCCATACCTTTTCACATATCCGCATCCACTCATTTTCTGCCAATGTGATCGATGAAATCGTGGCATCCCTAAGCGAAGCACCTCGCATTATGTACAGTTCGGGATCCTTTAAAGCAAATGCAACTATGTAGATAAATGAGTTGTTAGGATTATCTAAAATAAATTTATACTCATTTTTAGTTAAATTTATACTCCACAAACCTTTAGAGGCTTTAACTTCTATATATTTAGGAGAACCATCGGGCATCCTTGACTCAATATCATAACCTTTGCCTCTCTCAGACTCCGTTAAAACCCGAATATTCTCTACTTTACATTCTTCCTTCTCATATTTAACTGAAGTTAGAATTCCCACTCTTTCTACTAGTCTATTTTCGTCTACTTTGCTGCCTACTTTAAGTTCTTCCAGAAACCTCTTCCAAGCAGATTTCTCCTCTGGAGATTCGTTCTCGATAAATATAGGATCTACGAATTCAAGCTCAAAATCTAATAAATTGTTCATCACCAGTCTCTCTACGTTATTCTCAGGCTCATATTCTGCTGAAAGAAGAACTTTTTGTGGTTCAAGCCATCTCCCATTCTTAGTTCTTATTAAAAATCCTTCTTTGGTAATATCTTCACTATTCACAATACCCTCCTTCCAGAAATCTTTAATTATTTTTACTATTTTTATTTTTGTCTGGTCGTCTTTACTGGAATCTTTAAGCTCTTTAAGTAGACTCGGAAATTGTTCTTTTTTGATAATTCCTTCTAATTTTTCCTCTGAGAGCTCTTCAACCTTAATCTCCTTAAGAAAGTTGATTATAATGTCCTCTCTTAACAAGGGATCTAAAAATTTAAATTTTCCTGGAAACAGCTTCTTAGCTTTCTCCTCCACTTCTGAAGTAGCGATGTAGATATCCCCAGGTTCACAGATATTTCCCTCCTCATCAATCAAACAGGTTGCCATACGAAACTCCCTCTGATACTTTTCACTCTCCCTAGTGGATTGTGCATACCTAAACCAATCACTTGCTAAAGTCTTTAGATAATCTCTAAAGACTTCTTTCCATCTATCTCCAAAAGCAGTTTTGATGGATTCTATATCATAAAGGTATTCTTTTAGATTTCTTATATCTATTGTTTTTCGTTTTTCTAAAGAAGGATGGAGCTTCGCTTTGGGATGAAGTACCTTCTTGTTAGTAACCTTTTCTATGAAATCAGAACCGACCAAATCTAAGACGGTCTGGCTTACTTCAACAACCTCCGATATTCTTGCAAAATCCCCCTTTAAGGTAACTGCGTGGTTGCCATTTTTAATCTCATTATTGATGGGATTAGCTAGGTGTGTATCAAAAGGAGAGTGATGGACGATGCTATAAAGAACGTTAGTATAGGAATACTTCCAAGTATCATGGGCCTTGAATGAACTGATTACATTATTTATAATAAATTTTGTTATTTCATCCAACATCCACAGGTTCCAAGGGGCTTCTCTCTGTACCATCTCACGTCCTGGGGCAACTAAAAAGTCGGCATGAATGAGAAAGGGTATTCCTATTTCTTCCTCCCTAAGTGGGACGTAACTAAATACGCCAAACTTAATAGTCCCTGTAGTCGGAGCTAGATCTCCTTTATCATCAAGTTTAAAGGCAACAGCTATTTCTCTTTTTTCAACTTCTCCTCTATTCCATTCTTTTGTAAATCTATCTTCTTTTATGTTATCTGGAACCTTTATGATGTTACGAAATACTACCCAACTAGTAACAGTTTTGCTTCCATTTTCCATGACCTCTAGGGTATAGATCCCCTCTTTCTTTTCCTTTCTCCTAAATATCTTTTTCTTATCCTCGAACTCCAGCTCAATTTCGGTTATGTTGTGAAGGAAGAGTAAGGTGGTTGGCGCGAGCCTTTGTAGCTCTTCTTTTATTCTCTCATATCCTGCTTCATCTACCGGTATATGAAATACAACATTCCATTCTTTACATTCCTCTGGAACCTTCTCCAGCCATATAGGCGTAATCTGCCAAGGGACGGTTCTAGGATCAGGCCAATGACTTTTGTCAAACTTAAATCTGTAAGGTTTTGAGTAAATATGAGGGTTTGAAGAGACCAGGAAAATGGCTTTAAACCCCACGCCAAGATAACCTATATGTTCCTTGGGATCTTTGTGAGATTTTCCCACGGAGCATATCGCTTCAACGTCATCCCTTGAGAAAGGTGCTCCATTGTTAAGTATCTTGACTAAACCTTTTTGCAGGATTACTTTCACCTTCGTCGCTTTCGCATCCTCTGCATTCTGAATAAATTCCAATATAAAGTGTCCTGTGCGGGCAAACATTTTCTCTACAATCCACATAGCTCCTGCAAGCGAATCTAGAACTCTATTCTTTCCAGCAGTATAGCTTTTTTGTATTTCTGTTATATGATTATAGGCTTCCTCCTCGGATATAGTATCCACTTTATTTCTCATCGCAATTAACTTTTTGCTCATTTTTTATTTAAGTCTTCCTGTAGTTATGAATTTATATTCTTTGCTTCGGATAAGCTCTACACTAATTTTGCTCTTGTTGGCATCGTCTGAGTCAATTACGAACCCGAATGAAAATCGAGATGACTAGGAATGAAGAAAGACTAGCTCAGCAGTAATTTGCCGAAAAGTTTTTCTAAGTTCTGCTCTGCTAACTATAATGCCCGATGTATTTCCAGAGCTTCCAAAGGTTTCATTTAAATTCTCCCTTGATGTGGCCACTGTTTATGCGATAGAGATGGCTTTGCATGCCCACAAAATAGAAATGAGAGCAGAAAAACAGTACTTTAGCGAAGAACTTCTTGAGGAATGGCGGGAAGCGTTATCTTTACCAAATCTATTTTGGGACCTGAGGGCATTCATGTGTGGAAGGGGGAATTTAAACGTCAAAGTTAAGAGACTGGGAGAACACATTATCCTCCCGCTCCTGCAGAAGAGCATGAAAATCTATGAGGATCACTGGAAGGCCATCCTACCTTCTCTGAAAAATAACGTCTCCCCGCTCTTACAAGCATGGAAAATTCATGGAAAGGAGATTCTTAGGGGGATATGCTCGGCAAGCAGGCTTGAATGGAATATCAAGGAGATAAAGGTCTTCTTCGTGGAGCCTATTGTTGATGGACATGGTGATGCCTTCCCCGAGGAGGGATCAATCACTTTTGAGGCTGCTAAAGCCCCGCTGCCGAGATGCTTGCACGGTCTCACGCATGAAATAGCCCATCTGAACACCGCAGACATAATACATCAGGAGGATATACGCAGAAAGGTCTTGGCTGAATGTGCAAATGATTTAGTGGCTCAACAAGCCCTAATTGAAGCCAAAATACTGAACAAACTCGATTTTGACGATCCCATCAGGGATATAGAGAAGTGGAAGACGGAATCGAGACAGGAGTTCCTATACGATCCGGAGGAGCTCAAGCAGATCGTGGAAAACTGGTGGTCCAATCATCTTGAATCTAAGAAGAATATACGTGAATCCATCAAGGATCTTTTCGAAGAGGCTTTACCCAAAATGCTGTTAAAACAGTGAGCTGAGCTATTGTCAGTATCGGAGATCGGAAAACTCTCCACAACTTCGGTGAAATTCTACATCATTTTTCTGCTACTATCAATATGTAACATTTTGGATTTTCAAAATTCACCTCAAAGATCGATGTCTTCTCCCTCCAAACATCTTTTTCAAAACCGTATTTCCTCACATGAACAATGTTGAACCCTGAATTTGTTAACATCTGTCTGAACTCCTCCTCTGTGTAGAAAAAGTGAGTTTCCCTCATCTCCTCCTGCCATCTTGATCCCTTATACTTGGTCAGGAATTCAAGGCAATCCGATATATCCATTATTATCCACTCGTCCTTCATCTCATACCTCACTTTTCTCGGGGCGAATTCCTCAACAAATCTCTCAAATTTCATCCTGTAAGCATCCTGCTTTATCCTGAACTCAACTCTTTGAGGGTTAGGCTTGAGGTGATCATAGACTATTAGAACTCCATCATCCTTTAGAATTTCATGCGCGTTATGTAAGGCTTTTTCAACGCCCTCACTGCCCTGTGAGGAGTAAACTTCATGCAAAGAGAATTTGAAAATAACGGTATCAAAAGATGAGGATGGAAAAATCCTCTGCGTTATATCTCCTTTTATTAATATAACATTTTCCAGTTTTCTTTTATTAGCAACCTCTAAACTATCCATTTCATGATCTACCCCAACAATTATGCTTCTTGGAAAAGCTCTGGAAAGGACCGATAATGTGGCACCGGTGCCGCAGCCAAGCTCAACAATCCTACCCTCCTTAACGTATGGGATGATGCGCCTCGACCTCCTATCGCTGAAAAACTCAGCTTTTCCCATTACTGCTCACCAGCTCTGCTCATCATTAAAGGTTAACCTCTACAGTACAGTGTAAAGCATACTTAAAATTAACTAATCAATAACAGTTCAAAAACTGCTGTTATGAGCGTAAATAATTTCCAAAAATCACTATAAGCGTGGAGAGGGATTGTGGCTTTCCATTTAAATTTGGAGAGAACTAAGCTTTATGATGGCGAAGGAAGATGACCCCATATTTAGCCCCTTGGACACCATTCGCTATGTTGCAGAAAAGAGGGGAGTTCCAATAGATGCCCTGAAAATCCCGGAACGTCTGCTTTTAACCTATCAGAGAAGCGCATTTGAGTGTGCAAAGGGCCTGATCAATGGCAGATCTGTTGAATGGATTTATGGCGAAGCTCAGCCATTCTGCATCGGAGAATTTAACAATGTGGAGATAGGAGTTGGCCGTTTCTGGATTGGAGCACCCGCTGCAGTAGCCACACTTGAGGAAGCTGTCACCTGTGGGGCAAAAATAATCATCGAGGTCGGCCTAGCTGGAGGCTTGCAGGAATTTCTGAAGCCAGCCGACATAATCGTTGTGACAGAGGCAATCCGTGATGAGGGAACCTCCTATCATTATCTTCCACCGGAAGTGAAGGTTGAGTCCTCCCAGAGATTGAGGGAGATGTTAATTAAGTGCTTAAATGAGGGAGGAATCAGGCATTTTGTCGGCCCTGTTTGGTCCACTGACGGAGTTTACAGGGAGACCTTGGGCAAGTTCCGCAGGTTCAGGGATAATGGCGTTTTAGCTGTGGATATGGAGACATCAGCAATTTTCGCTGTTGCAAAATATAGAAATGTTGAAGCAGCTTCAGCTCAGGTCATCTCAGATATTTTAACAGAGAAGGGATGGCTTCAAGCCTTTTATGAAAAATCAGTTAAAGAAAGCATGGAAGTTCTGCTAAAAGCTGCCTTGGAAACTCTTTCAAAGAGCTGAAACTGAAGCTATTGCCCTCATACTAATCCCATTTATATCCCTTCTCCTCCTTATTCGAACACTATTTTTCGGCGGAAAAGAAATTGCTTTAGGGCGCTTAATCCTGCCGCTAATATCAAGAAAGCTACAGCATAAAAAAGATATTCTTTCCATTCTAATAGAGAGATTATTATCGCAAGAAGTATAGAGAATACTAAGAGAAAATCTAATACGAAACGTAGAGCTATAATAAACCTTCCATGTTTTTCAAGAAGCTCCTTCTCAGGCACTATTATACGGTAAGGCTTTCCATAGTTCTTCAGCATCCTTTGACTATGTAGCTCATAGAAAATCCCAAGAAGGAGAAAGAAAGAGGGGAGTATAAGGAAAGTAAAAAGGAAACATACAATGGGATCAGGACTACTTCTGCAAGCTTCAGAATTCAAAAAGGAGGTAACACACCAGAGAAGGGAAAGTAGAAGAAAGAGCACTGTATTCATAGTAGAACGAGTTATTTCTTCATCAATTAGAGAAACTTCTTTTTTATCACATAGTTTGAATATACGTTTTAGAATCTTAAGACGTATAAGTGTTCCAGATAAATATCCGGAAAGAAGGAATAGAACCATACTTCCAGCTCTAGCTACTGGAAACAAGCTTTCCCATACACTCAAGTAAATCACAGCAAAGATATATCCAATAGTTCCAAAGAAGAGGTATATCCATCCTCTTACTCTCATTATAGCACTATCCTCCAGCGCACCTCTCCAGTATCCGTAGTAGAAGGGCATTATAACCCCAAATATCAGGAGAGGTATAGAGTAGAGGAGGAAACGAAGACCACCGGAGAAAGCCTGTATTATCGTGAAGATTATGCTTGTCAGGGATATAAGAAATAGGAGGCTCTCATCAAGCTTATCTGCTTTGGTTTTTCCAGAGCTATCCGACATATCAAACTCCATTAATCCGGTGATGCAGAGGCTAAAAAGGTTTTATCAAGACCAAAGTTCCCTTTCTGTTTGAGGTGTTTTACATCTCACTTTTAAGCGAGCTGTGAATTCTTTCTAATATCCTCCTAATTTCATCGTCTATCTCTTCTAGATAAATACTTTCTGCAACTTTCTTCCCTATATCAACTTTTTTGCCCCGTGAAAAACCTTTATTCGCTAGCAAGTCTTCAATTTTCTTGCTTCTCGGAATCTCTATGATGTTCTTTTTCTCCTCTTCGCTTAGCTCTATCCCTGTGGACTCTATTGCTTGGATTAATTTGTCCTTGGGGTAATAATCCTCGATCGATCCCTTTTTAAGAATGAAGAGATTTTTGTTAGGAATTAAAATATTTTTATCTACAAACTCTTTTGCCTCTTTCTCGGCATCTTTATCCAAAATCATGAAATAGGGAATATTTACTGCCTTTGAAGCATCTATCCAAACGTTCAGCATGTACCTTCCTCGACTTTTTCCATAAATAGGAATTATTGATACCTCAGGTGCTTTAATGTTTATTCCAATTTTCTCGGCCAAGATTGGAAGCACTACTCTCTCAGTTTCACCCTCTACAAATATTATGGCGTTTGAGAAGAAAATATCGCTAGGTCTTATCCCCATCTCGAAGATTAGGTCTCGGAGATCTTCAGGCTCTTCTATCCTCGAGATTACCGTCTCCTTATCTTTCTTCTTCACAATCCATGTTGTGTTTAAATCAGCATGATCAACGAAGATAGGAGAGTGCGTTGTAATGAATATTTGTTTTCCGTTCTTTGCATATTCTTTAAATATGCTCAAAAGCTTTCTTGCTAGTCCGGGATGAGTGTGCAACTCGGGTTCTTCTATCCCGAATATCACCCCCTCTTCGGCCAAAAAACGTAGTAAGAGCAAGAGCTCCTGTTCACCTCCACCTCTCTGATGGATTGGTAAGGGAAGATCACCATCATATACGCGGATATAATTTGGATGAACTGAGAGCCTCGTTCCCGGAATGGACTCCTCAAAGATCCTTTCTATTTCACTCCATTTCTTCTGATCGGCTCTTATCTCGCTTGTTCCAATATTTTTAAGAAAATTATGGGTATCTGAATCGAGCAAGGTGGCGCGTTGTAAGGGGTTTTGAGGTAAAGCATCTCTTACAGCCAATAATAACCTAAATTTACCTTTGATTTCTTTTTTAATTCTCGAAATTATTTCTGCTATAAGTGTAGGCTTAAACCAAGGAGCTTCAGGCAGAAGGTGTTCTTCACTTAATCCCTGTTGAATTAGCTCATAGCCCTCTTCAGCAAGGTATTTTCTCCAGTCTGTAATTTTGTCAGAGACATTGATCCACTTGACTTTCCCGCTTCTTACAAGTTCATCAGCATAAGAGCCCATTAAATACGCTTTTTTAATAGGCTTTAAGAGAACAAGCCTATCACCAATAATATTAGTTTGGGAAGCTCCAGGAGTGAAAAATACAGCTTGCATTTCATCAAATGAAATATATTTTAAAGATAATAATTCAGCAAGTTGTTGAACAGACATAGGTCTTCCATCATCAAATAGCAGCACATCACCCCATTTTATGCTTCTATCTCGCCATCCTGTCGGGGGTTTTACTATCTCTCTACAAATGGAAAGCTCGGCTGCTTTTTCTGGAAACTTCTCTTTTACTATTTTCAAAAGCTCAGGAGGAAATATTCTATTGCACTCTTCTTCATTTAATTCCAAAGTTAAAGTTATTTCGATAGGCACTTCCATATCCTCATCAAACCAAGAGTATTGATCTATTCCCAGAGTTATGCCTGTAGCATCTATTTCTGCGAAGAATCTGCCTAGTATTTCCAGAAGATTAGTCTTTCCAGAGCTATTTTTACCTATTAAAATAACTAAATTCCCTAAATCTTTCAGCTCAATATTGCGTAAGCTTTTGTAATTCTTAACATGAATAGATTTTATCCTCACGCTACCTCCCTCTGCAGAACCTTTTTCTAGTTAAGAAGTAAACATTTGTATTTAAACTTAGCTGAGTAATAAAACACCAAAAAGCTGTATCTTAGAGAAGTTGGGCAGCTCTCCTAACCACAGGATCCGTGAACTTGTTCTCATCATCTATAATTGAGTGTTTTCTCAAGCCCTGAAGCACCTCATATAGCACTCTGTCGCTCAGCTCCACCCCCTCATAGTTCTCAAGAGCCCTTTTCAACCTCCCCCACTCTGTTACACCTTCGGCAAGCAGCTTTAAAACCACTCTATACCTTCTGCTCACTCTCCTTGCAAGAAAGGACTCAAGCTCGCTTTTCGCCAGCCCAACAGCCTCATTCATCACGCTATCAAAATCACCTCTGCCGCTCACCTTCAGATAGCCGTAGTAGGTGAGCCATCCGATGATCCCATCAAGCTCCTCAACGGCCCTCTCCACCTCATTTCCCACTTTAACTCCTGTTTCCTCAAATCCCCTGTTTAGAAAATCCAGAGACTCCTCCCTCGAGAGCTTGCGGGTTTTAACCTCCAAATAAGCCCTGCCGTAAAGAGGGTTCTCAGGATTCTCTAAAATACCATAAAGCACGCCCATCTCCGAGCCCGTTACCACAAACGAGAGGTTTCTGTGGAAGTCATAGGAATGCGCTATTGCACCGTGGAGAGATGCTCCAACGGGGCCCTGAGACCTCTGAAACTCATCAAAAACCACGATAACCTTTTCCCCAGTTTTTTCCCCAACCTCATCAAGCACATCAAAAATCTCTCCTAAAAGGGGCCTCTTCTCGGGCAGCCAGTTAACAGAAACCTCAAAGCCGAGCACCGACACTCCTCTTAATCTAGAAACAAGCTTGAGAAATATCTCCCTTACTTTACCCCATCTTGAAGCTCTTTCAACAAACTCGCTGAAGCTTCTCGAAATCAAGGAGTAGAGCTCCCTCCAGGAGGCAAACCCCTCCCTGAGATCGATAAATACATAAGGCTTATCGCTCTCATTCAAGGCTGTAAGCACAAGGGAGGTCTTTCCAGTCCTCCTTAGCCCGGAAACCACCGTTAATGGCTCTCCCAAATACCTAGATAACGTCTTCAGTTCCTCCTCGAAGTCATACAGATCCCTTCTTGACGCCTTCG
>Ga0315298_1006148_pt1 | contig 16547 bp, 20 predicted proteins | sample WHS_1_MG_FD_203077 | JGI IMG/M metagenome (GOLD analysis project Ga0315298, IMG submission 203077) | Extremophilic microbial mat communities from Washburn Hot Springs, YNP, Wyoming, USA - WHS_1_MG | ecosystem: Environmental > Aquatic > Thermal springs > Hot (42-90C) | place: USA: Wyoming...
GAAGGCTCAAGACTTTGCCCTATATCTTCTTATCCCTGATGAGAGATTGATAAGATTGATAAATGTTATAGACCCACCAAGTGTTGAGGACCTGGCTGATGAGTTTGGAGTAACGGTGGAGTTTATGGAAGAACGTCTAAGGCTATTGGAGGGGGACAATTGTTATTAAAAGAATAGACTATTTCTTCCAGAATTCCCACCATCTCTTTTTGGGAGCCTGAAGCATCTTAATTGTTTGCTTAAGCTCTATATTATTCTTTTCAAGTTCTTCTATTCTTCCCTGTAGATATCCCAATCTGGCTATAAGTTCTTCTTTTTCCCTATTGGCATTGGATAGTTTTTCTTGAAGTTCCCTTAAGTATGATATCAACTTACTCAGGTCAGTCTCTAGGGGAACTATTTCTACCTGTGACATAGTTGTGACAGTGTCACTCTTTTCTGTCACAGCCTTAGCCATTAATAGTCTTTCTACCTCACTTTTCTTGAGTGACATTGGATTTTCTCCGACAGGATGAAGGATTCCTTCCTTTATATATCTGTATAAAGTCCTTTTACTTATCCCCAAAAGTGAGGCTGCTTCTTTTACAGTTATTATTTCTTCTTCCTGTTTATCCTCCTGTGACATTTTTGTGACACTCCTGTGACACCTGTCTCTTCTGTCACAGCATCCCCTTTCTTTTTTAGTTCCTATCTATTATTATAACAGTGACATTTTTGTGACATACTGTGACACCTGTCACAGGCTTCTTTTTGAATAGCTTGACAGAATTTTTTGAGTGGGTAAGTCATGCTTAATAGGAAAATTAATAGATGAACTTTTAGAAGGAGTAGAAGCTTTAGAATCTCAGATATTAGAAATGCAGAATAAGAGTTTCTGGAATAGGATAAAGAAGCTTTTGGGAAAGAGATAAGATGAGAGTATAATTATCAGCTCTTTATTCTAGGAAGCTTACACAGATTATTTTACACCCTCGGATCAACGTTAAAGCGGAAAATCAATGCCACCAGATTCCACTCACTTGTCGTACCTTCTTATATAAGAGTAAGACCTTGTTTAGTAATGTTTTTATAAATTAAATCCTGAAGATTAACCTTTAATTGCACCGGCAGTTAAACCTTCTATGAACTTTCGTTGGAAAATGATATAAACGATAATTATTGGAAGGGATAAAATAGCAACTCCAGCCATTATTAAAGTATATTGAGAAGTATATCTTCCCCGGAAAAATAATAAACCTACAACTAGTGGCCTCAGTTCTTCTCTCTGTAGATATATTAGTGGGATAAGGAAAGAGTTCCAGGCTCCCATAAAGTTAAATATACTCAAGGTAGTAATTCCTGGACTGGCAATAGGAAGAATAACTTTCCATAGCACATTTAATTCGTTACAGCCATCTATTCTTGCTGCATCTAGTAATTCGATAGGTATGCTCCTAAAAAAGGCTCGCATATAAAATACTCCAAAAGATAATCCTCCAGCAATACTTGGTAGAACCATAGCCCAATAGGTACCAATTAGATTCAGTCTTGCAAGGATATAATAAAGAGGTATCATAACAGAATAGAATGGGATCATCAGGCCTGAAAGGAATAACAGAAAGATTAAGTTGCTTCCAGGCATTTTTAGAAACACTAATGCATAACTCACAAGCGAAGAAAAGGCCACTGTACCGATAGTAATAGGAAAGCTAACAACGATGCTATTGATAAAATACTTGCCAAAATGTCCTGTTTTCCATGCAGATATAAAGTTCTCAAAATGAAGATACCTAGGAATTCCTAAAGGATCAAAAGCAATTTCATCTTCTGTTTTTAATGCTGTGAAGATAACTATAGAGAAAGGATATAATATTATAAAGGCATAGAGGAAGAGAATAAGATATCTACAAAGATTGTTTATGTAAGACTTATGATTTCTCATAACTATCACTCCTCTCTTCTTTCTCTAAGTTTAATGAAAAGATAGGAGGCCACAAGAGAAAGAAGCAAAATAATAACTGAAAGTGCAGAACCATAACCTAGCTCTCCTTCCATGAAAGCTTTTCTATAAGTGTAAGTACCTATTACCTCGCTACTAGTTCCTGGTCCCCCATTTGTCATAACAAAGACTATATCAAAGACATTAAATCCCCCTATAAGGGTATAAGTTGTAAGCATAGTGAGAACAGGAGCCATTTGAGGAAGAGTCACATTTAAAAATGTCTGCCAACTATTTGCTCCATCAATTTTAGCGGCATCAATAAGCTCCATATCTACATTTTGAAGACCCGCAAAAAGTATTACAAAACAGAAGCCGGTATGTACCCATATTGCTGATATAAGAACTGATATTAATGCTAATTTAGGATCTCCTAGCCATCCTCTAGCAAGACTTCCAAGTCCAACAGATTTTAATAAAGTATTTATAGGTCCAAAAAGAGGGTTATATAACCAGTCCCAAATTATACCAATAGCCACCAGGGAAAGAACACAAGGTAGAAAGTAGACTGTTCTAAAGAAATTTCTAAGCCTTGAAGGTTTCCATATAGCTAGTGATAGTGCTAGTCCTATTAATATTGGAGTTATAGTTCCTATAATAATCCATACAAGGTTATGGTACAAAGCCTCCCACGCTACTTTGTCACGGAAGATTTGTGCATAGTTGGATAGTCCTATAAATTCCTTAGCAGTACTGGTAGTTCGCCAGTTAGTAAAGCTATACAGAATAGTTAGAAGGAGAGGAATAAGCTTAAACATAAAGTAGAAAAGTAAAATGGGAAGACTAAAAATGTAACCTATTACCCACTTATAAGAATTTGAGCCTTTCATGTAATCCTCCAATAGATAGTCTTTATTTAGGAGGGGGTAAGAAGCTAAAGCTTCTTACCCCATAAATACTAGTTGGTTACTATTCTACCTCCATTACCATACCTTTCTGTTTTGCCTCTTCCATAGCCGCTTGAAGTTCTTTAGCTACCTCTTCTGGTGTCTTTTTCCCGTCGAGAACTTCTTGGAATCCTTGAGACATAACAGTATTGAAGTTCATTGGTGTTAAAACATCGATGTTATATCCAAAGCTTCCTGTTGTTGTTAGTCTGTTAATAGTAGTTATGACATTTTTAAAGAGAGGTGATATGTTAAGGTCTTTTGTTACTATTTTAATTGGAGGTATAGCTCGAGCTTCTTCTAACCATATTTTAGCTGCTTCTTGTGACATAAGATAATCAATAAACTGAAAAGCTTCTTTTGAGTATTTAGTTTTAGATGAGACAAAATAGCCAGAGCCTAACCCTGCAGGGATATAAACAGGTTTTCCATTAATAGAGGGGAAGGGGAAGAATCCTACAGGAGCTTTCATGTTTTTCTCGATATCATCTATCAGCCAAGTTCCTGTCATATGCATAGCAGCTTTACCATTATAGAATAGTCTACTACCATCATCGTAACTTACAGCATTAGGCTGAGGAATAAGATACCCCTTTTTATTCATATCTACAAAGAAAATCCTTATCGCTTCTACAAAGTCAGGATCAGTCCAGGAGATTTTTCCAGAGATAGCCTTAGCTAATTTTTCCTTACCAGCGATATTACTTGCCATAATACTAAACATATGATAGGCTGGCCAGCCGCCTTTATTAGCAAATGCTATAGGGATATAACCGTTAGATTTAAGTTTTTCGCATATCTGAATAAACTCTTCGTAAGTTTTTGGTTCTTTTAGCCCTAATTTTTTGAATATATCCTTGTTATAGAAAACCCCATATATTTCAACTTCATGTCCTACCCCATAGGCTTTCCCATCATAAGTAGCTCTTTCTTTAGCCCACTTCAGGATTCTTCTATCCCATCCGAATTTTTTGTATGCCTCGTCTAATGGCATTAGTAACCCTGCCTTTGCCAAAACCCCAGCCCATCCTGGACCAGTATCATAGTAGATGATATCAGGTCCTTTCCCAGACTCTAGGGTAGTACTTATAATTTGTCTCATAGTATTGGTATCCTGAACTTCTCTCTTTATTTGTATATCTGGATATTTTTGCTGAAAATTCTGGATAAGGTGGTTTAGTGCCTCATCAGATAGCGGTTGGTCCCAAAATAGCAAGGTAGCTGTATTCCCTAAGGTGAAAGAAACAGTTAAACAAACTGCCAAAATTAATAACACAAAATACTTTTTCATAACTTATGTTTCCTCCTTTTACTAAGATTTTTGTAAAACTCTAAAACTTCTTCTATACTCAACTTTCTAAATGACAATCTCATACTCTACCCCCACTTGTTTAAACCCCTCTCTATTAAACTTTCAAGGTGCATTTCCTAAGACTGCTATCTAAAACTACATTTTCAGGTTAACTTGACTGAATTATCTCCAAAAACTTTGTATATTCTCTCCAGGCATCACTCTCCTTTCATTCACGTAATTTTTTAGGCTTCTTTTAGCCTCACTTCTACTTATAACCTACTCCTATAACCTAACTCTTTATAAATTTATCTATATTCTACCCCCCCCCCCCTATAAAACTGTCAAGAAGGTTTCTCCAAAACTTACATCCATTCAAGTACTTCTTTTAGTCCTTTAATAGGCTCTTCTATCGGAAAATATTCAAGTCCGAAATATCCTTTATATCCTGCTTCTTCAATTGCCTTGATAATATTTTTATAGTGAATTTCTCCTGTAGTAAGTTCGTGTCTCCCTGGATTTCCTGCCGCGTGGAAATGTCCTATTTTCTCTATATTATGAGTTATTCTGTAAATTAGATGCCCCTCCATAATCTGCTGGTGATAAATGTCGTATAATACTTTTATACAGGGGCTGTTGACTTCTTCGATTATCTGGAAAGCCTCATCTGAGCTAAATAAATAGTATCCTTTATGGTCAATAAGAGTATTAAGAGGTTCTATTAAGAGTGTAATGTTTGATCGTTCAAGTAGAGGGACACATTCTTTGAGTCCCTCTACTAAGGTTTGATGTTGTTTTTCTCTTGAGATGTTCGGAAGTTCATTTCCTACTTGAGTGATTAGATTTTTGCAATTTAGTCGTTTTGCAACTTCAATAGATTCTTCTAATCCTTTCAAGTACTGATTCCTTTTAGAGATGTCTACAAGACTAATCATTCGAGTACAAAAGGCAGATATCTCTAGATCTAACTCATTCTTGGTTTGTTGGATTTTCTCTAAATCTTTATCCCACCAAGACCAGAATTCGAACGCATTAATTCCTACTTCCTTTACATCTTTCATACTCTCTATAAAGTTTCTTCTGTAAAATACTGCATCAATACAAACCGATAATTTCATTTTGTCTAAACCTCTCTTTCTAATCTAGTAATTATTTTTTACTGGAATCCACTTATCTTCCAGTGCCGACTGAATAAGAGCAAATATTATAGCTAATGCCTTATATCCATCTTCTCCAGATACTTCAGGAGGTTTATTTTCTAAAATAGACCTTATAAAAGTATCGATAACTCCTGATTTGATTTGTCTTATATTGGTAGAGATACCTCCAAGCTTGTAATAGATTTCGCCGCCGTCTCTTTTTTCAATAATAAGATCATACTCAGGGTGGGAATAGACTTTTATAACCCCATCTTCGCAGTATAGGATAGTACTATTCTCTTCAGAGCCATAGTTAGTCCAGCTAACTTCTAAAGTACCAAGCTTTTCTCCCTGAGTCTTTAGTATACAGAAGGCATTATCTTCTACTCTTATTAAATTACCTTCTTTATCTCTCTTATCAAGTGTAGAAGTAATTGCACATACCTCTGTAATCTCTTCTTGCAATAACCATCTAATAAGGTCTACTTTATGGAGTCCTAGATCACCTAATACACCGAAGAAAGCTAAGTCTTTAGTAAAGAACCAAGTATTGGGTCCTTCAACACTCCAAAATTCAGGCCCCTGATGTTTAAAGGAAGTTCTAAATGTGAGAACTCTTCCCATCTCTCCTTTTTCTAAAATTTCCCTTACTCTTTGATGAGCTGGTGTAAATCGTTGATTGTGACCTATCATTAGTATTTTACCTTTTTCTTTAGCCGTTTTTATCATGAGTCTTGCATCTTCTAGATTAGTAGCCATAGGTTTTTCACATAGAACGTGTTTGCCTGTCTTTAAAGCCTCAATAGTAATAGTAGCATGAGTATAATTTGGGGTACATACACTTATTGCGTCAATAGTAGGATCGTTAAGTATATCTTGATAATTTTGATAGGCTTTTCCCCCATACTGATTAGCTAGTTCTCTAGCTCTTTCAAAGTTAAGGTCACTAAAAGCTACTATTTCGCAGTCCTTATTAGAGTGATATTCTGGGGCATGTCTATATTTAGTTATAGAACCACAACCAATTATCCCGACTCTTACACTCATAATATTAATTTCTCCTCTATTAGTTTAATTTCTCTACCTGTACTTCACTCCTAGTTTAATCCATTTATTGGGGAATTCTTCGAGCATCTTATAAGCATCAATGACATCTTCAAAGTTTACCATGTGAAGGAATCCCTCTACAGAAAGTCTTTTCTTTTGGAAAAGCTCAATGACTGTAGCATAGATGCGCTGTCTATCCCACCGAGGATAATCTCTATAAGGTTCACTTTCTACTCTTGCTCCAGAAACCATTGTATATCGATTAAGATGCCATTCTTCTCCTAGATTTAGTCCTTTCGCCTCTCCATGATAAAATGATGTAGGGACTATTGTACCCCCATATCTTGTTCCTCTAATAGCTTCGTGAAGAGCTTTATATGAGGCACTTGTTTCTATAGCGACATCAACTCCTTTTTTTTGCGTTGCTAGCTTTACTTCTAAGCCAACATCTACAGTAGTTGGATCTATAGTAAGATCTGCTCCAAATTTTTCAGCTAAGTCTCTTCTCTCTTTAATTGGATCAACGGCTATAATAAATGTTGCTCCGCATAATTTTGCCATCTGCACAGTTAATAAACCTATAGCTCCTAGACCAAATATTGCTACTTTATCTCCAAGGCTGAATCTCCCTTCCCGTATGGACATTAAAGCAACAACTGCAGGATCAATACAGAGAACCTCCTCACCGCTTAATCCAGATGGGAGAGGATGAACTCTCTTTTCATCTACAGTATGAGTCTCTCGTATTGGGAGATATCCCCATACTTTGTCCCCCTTTTTAAACTGAGTAACATTAGATCCTACCTCTGTTATAGTCCCTATAGTTATATTCCCTAGTGGGAATGGGAAAAGTGAAGGCTTTTCCTTAGAGGGGAGAAAAAGTTCCATTTCATTATCCCATATCTTTTCCATCTGTGGGACAAGCCCCCTATAAAAAGCCAAAGTAGTACCGTGCTTCTCAGCCGAGATCTCACTCTTTACTCTTACTTGATTTGGCTTTAAAGGTTCCTCTGTATAATCTTTTAAAATTGCCTGTTTTGGAGCAACTGCTATTAATTCTTTTGACATCTTTTTGTCCTCCTTTTTATTTAATATTTAAAAGAGTTAAAAAATAAACTCCTAATAAGCAAAATAAACCTGCAGTAACAAGTTTTATCTTAGATAGATGCTTCTTAAGTATCATACCTAAAGTTTGAGAGTTAGCAGTGTAATATGACACTATAAAAACTCCTAATAAAGGAATAATAAAAGCACAGTTATAAAGTAGAAGATAGTAAATTGCCTCAGTCCTTAAAGATGTAGTTCTAGTAATATATGCTATGATAGGAAGGTATATCTGTCCTGTACAATAGAATTCCACAGAAGATACTATTAACCCGGTTCCAAAACTTGCTAATAAAATGTAAGGACTCTTTATCTCTCTATGGATTAAGTAATGGGTTACTTTTTTTAGGCTTCTAGGAAGTTGGAGCTTCATATCGTTTATTCTTCCCCTTTTTATAGTTGTATAATCTACTAAGTTTAGTGTTCCTAACACTAAAGATACAATACCTGCTATGTAATAAATATATTTAGCTATGATATAAGAATTTATTGCTAAGAATATGTTAGATAATCCTACTCCTATTCCTACATAGGCTATGAAAATTCCTACAATAAAAGATAAACCTACAAGAAGATATGTTCTTCTTGCTTTTCTGGAAAGTAGAAGAAGAGAAGCAAAAAATATCAGAGTAGCAAAGGCACAAGGATTAACCCCATCTAATATTCCAGCAGTTAATATCGTTAATTTATTTAGAGAAAGAAAGATATTTATTGCATTGTTAGCTCCTTTATTTAATATAATTCCCTTATCATTTAAGGTAAGTTTTGACTTTTCCTTAATAGCATTAAGAATAACTCCAGATTTTATCGCCTCTTGTATACTATACTCACCGATGAAAGCTCTTTCTCCTACAAACAAAGCTGGCACTACTTGTACTTTATTTATAGGGACATTATACGCCTCATCAAAGATTCCTCTAATATATTGAACATCACTATCTAGAATGTTGTAATATTTAATAGAAATTTGAGGATGAGAGTTCTTTAAATCCACTAATAACTTTTCTACTTTTAAACATACAACACATCCTGGAGAATAAAAATAGATTATAATTCCTTTAGAGGAAGAAATCCTAAGGAGCTCTACTGCTTCTTCTCTAGAAGGCATATGTACATTAGTGTATCTTTTTTCAGTGTCACACCCTTCACAAGTCTCCTTAGAGGAGGCTCTAGCTTGAATAGGTAAATGTAGAAAGATTAAAGATAATATAAAAACACTAAGTAATCCGTAGATTACTAGAAATTTCTTCTTCATAATTAACCTTTTAATCCTGTAACTACTACTCCCTGGATATAATATCTCTGAGCAACAAAAAACAAAATTATACAAGGGATTACCATTGACAAGGAAGCAGCCATTAAATGTACCCAGTCAACCTGCCATTGTCCCTGGAAAAATCTTAACCCTAACGCGAGAGTAAATCTATTAGTAGAAGAAAGATATATAAGAGGTCCTAGGAAATCATTCCAGCTACCCATAAAAGAAAAAATAGCAATAATCCCTAAGGCTGGTTTTATTGTGGGAAGAGCTATATATCTATAGATGCCGAAACTCCCACATCCATCTATTCTTGCCGAGTCGTCATATTCTTTAGGAATTGTGGCAAAGAACTGTCTTAATAGGAATATATAGAAAGCTCCTACCCCAAAGAAAGATGGGACTACAAGTGGCTTAAATGTATCTATCCATTTTAAGGCTTTAAACAAGAGGAAAAGCGGTACCATTGTAACCGGGTAGGGAAGCATCATAGTGCTTAATACTATGATGAATAGAATATCTCTTCCTGGGAAGTCTATTCTAGCAAACCCATAGGCTACGAGGGAACATGATAGTAAATTACCTATAATAGTAGATACAGTAATAATTAAAGTATTTATGAGCCAACGATTAAATGGTAGCATGGTCCATGCTGTATGAAAATTCTCCCAATGAGGAGGTTTAGGAATCCATTGAATAGGCCATGTAAACTCTGTCCCAGGTCTTTTTAAGGCTGTAGAAATCATCCAGAAAAATGGCAGACTAACTACAACTGCCCCTAATATAAGTAGAAAATGTACGACAACCTTTCCTAATATTTCTTGAGTATTCTTACGATGAAGCCACAGACCTAGCTGGTTATTCATTATTTATTCTCCTCCTTTCCTAGGAATTTAACCTCTTTCATAGTATACCCATCCAGCAGAAGTTTTAAATATAACTATAGTACATACTAGGATTATTAAAAAGAGAATCCACGCTAATGCTGCAGCATACCCCATATTAAACCATCGAAATGCCTGTTGATATAAATAAAGTACATAAAATAACGTAGCATAATTGGGTCCCCCATTTGTCATAACAAATGCCTGAGTAAATGTCTGGAAAGAATTTATTATTCCCATTATAAGATTTAGTAATATTACAGGTGTTATCATTGGAATAGTTATATATTTAAATCTATCCCATATTCCTGCTCCATCTAAAATAGCTGCTTCATAAAACTGAGTAGGTATACCTTGAAGTGCTCCGAGATATATTAACATACTTCCTCCTACCCCCCAGGTGCTCATTATAATAAGTGCAGGTAATGCCCAATGTTCATCAGACAACCATGCAGGACCTTTTATCCCTATATAACTCAGTAAAAGGTTGATGATTCCAAAGCGAGGATTAAATATCCACAACCATAATAAAGAAACAGCAACCCCTGCAGTTACACTTGGAAGATAATAAATAGTTCTATAGATAGATAATCCCTTTATTTTTTGATTCAACAGGATAGCTAATAATAATCCAATAATAAGATTTAATGGGACATTTAATAAGTAGATAGAAGTGACCTTCAAAGATTGCCAAAAGAACTTGTCATTCACTATCCTTTTATAGTTCTCAACTCCTATAAACCGAGGATTTCCAATCATACTCCAGTTGGTCAAACTTATCACAAATGAAGCACCAATTGCTCCAGCCGTAAATATGGCAAACCCAACAATCCATGGCGAGATAAATAAATACCCCTCTAAAGCTCTTTTCCAATATGTTTTAGATTTTTTTGCCATTTCCCCTCCATAATAAGTTTTAACGTTACTTACTCTAAAAGGGGGTAGTAGCTACTACCCCCTTTTAGAAAATAGCATTAAGCTTTTCCTGCTAGCACATCATTTATAAGCTTTACTGCATCATTAATAGCTTGTTCTACAGATTTTGTTCCCCTCACAGCATTATCTAACTCTGTAGGAACTATTGTAAAGAATATTCGATCAGCGTAAGGAGTCCTTGGGAGAAAAGGATTTGGAATTACATATTTATAGGCTTCCTTGATCATGTTAACATCTACAGCTTTCAGAGGTTCTTTAAATGCAGGAATATCAAATATAGAAAAACGAGTAGGTCCGTCTGTAAATGCTAGTGTCATTCCTTCTTTATAGAGTTCTTCCCAAGCTTCCTTACTAGATCTAAATTTCATCCATTCGTAAGCGGCTTTTTTATTCTTGGAAGTAATAGAAATTATCATCTGATCGGTATCCCCCCATACTCTGAACCCAGCTGGCCCAGCTGGAGGAACAACAAATTTCCAACTAAAAGGAAGCTCATAACCTTTTCTAAGATCTCTTACGCTATCGCAAGAGGTAGCTGCTTCTATGGCGATCTTCCCAGTTTTAAATTGAATTCCTAATTGCCCTACTTGTAATTCTGGAGGAGGTGCGACTTTATACTTCCTTACCAAATCTACGAAAAACTGAAATGCTTTTTTACCTCCAGGAGAGTCTAAGACACTCTTGGTAAGAGCTTTATTTAAGACATCTCCTCCGGCAGATCGAATAGTCGAGAACTTTATGCAGTTATCATCTAGGCTTACCCCATATTGGTCAGGTTGTCCATCTCCATTTTCGTCCACTGTAAGTTTTTTAGCCGCTTCTATAAGACTATCCCAGTTCCATGCTTTTTCTTTACCTTTATAATACAAATCACTTGGAGTAGTAAGCCCTGCCTTCTTAAACAGGTCTTCATTGTATCTTAGGATATGAGTACAAGACTTCTGAGGTAGTCCTACTATCTGTCCACTAAATTTTGCATCCCCAGGAAAAACAATATCATCATAATTGATAGTAGTGTCAGTCTTTACCATACTGTTAATAGAGTAAAGGCCTTTTGCAGCATAGATCTGGAAAAGTAAAGCTGGATGAGCTGATATTACGTCAGGAGCGGAACCTCCAGCAACCATTACGGGAATTTTAGTATTATAATCATTCCAAGGAAGGACTAATACTTCAACATCAATATCAGGATGTTTACTTTTGAAAATCTTTACCAGTTTATTCTCTGTCTCTAAGTCAGTTTCTGTTCCATGCCTTGAAAATGTGATCTTTACTGAGGCAGCATTGCTTGTCCCCCATATAAGTAGACTAAATACCAGGCTTATTACTAACCCTAAACTTACTGTTCGTTTCATTAATTTTCCCTCCTTTTACAATTTTTAATACTTTCTTCTTTCCTATTTCCTCAACCTTTCCCCTTTAACTAAAAGTAGCCTATATTTTTTAATCCTCCTTTACTATTACCTCCTTTCCAAAGTTTTATATATCCTATAAATTAACTTAGCTGCTATATATTGAATAAAGATTTATTTCTGTAACAAAAAACATCTTTCTCTACTTCTCATACTAATCTCTTCTTTGCAGATACATACAGAGTCTCTAATAATTAGCTTAGGATGTAAAATAATCTTTTTCTGTGGAATATCGACTTTTCCTATAAGTCTTTCTAAAAGCACCTTCACAGCCTCTTCCCCTAATTCCTCTACAGGTTGGGCAACAGTTGTAAGTGGAGGAGAAGTATAAATGGCTAATGAATCATCAAAACCTATTATTGAAATGTCTTCTGGAACTCTTAATCTTCTCTGATAGAGGGCTTGCATTACTCCTACAGCTAATATATCACTTGAGGCAAAAATAGCAGTAAAGTCATCTACTTTACTCAGCAATTCCTTTCCTAAGATAAATCCCCATTCTACAGTATAATCAGAAGAAAATCTTACTATATTAGGATCGAATGTTATCTCAAAATCAAATAATGCCTTTCTGTATCCTTCATAACGGCCTATCTCTACACTATTATTTCTTATAGTACTTATCTGTGAAGAGGCTCCTATAAAAGCTATCTTCTTATGTCCCATCGATACCAAATATTTAACTGCACTATAAGCTCCTTCAAAATTATCTACTGTAATATAGTCCCCAATAGGAACATCTAGTGGACGTTCTAACATTACTACTGGAATACCGGCTGTTACAACTTTATATATATTTTCTTCTCTGATTGGTGTGGTAAATATTATTCCATCGACCTGTCTACTAATAAGTAACTCAGTCGCTTGCACCTCTTTATCTGCATTCCCATCTGAGTAAGAAGTAATTACATGATACCCCTCTTTACCAGCTGCTTTCTCTATTCCTAAAGCTACCCTAGCGAAAAAGGGATTAGGATAATTCCCAAAACTTATATGACCTAAAATACCTGTATTTCCTTTTTTCAAATTATGAGCGACCATATTATAGCGATAGCCAGTTAAGTCAATTGCTTCTAATACCTTGGCTCGAGTTTCCTTAGACACATATCCATCATTATGAAGGACCCTAAGGACAGTGGTAGTTGAAACCCCTGCTTTCTCTGCCACATCCTTTATCGTAGGATGTTTTACTTGATTAAGTTTTTTCTTATATGGTATCGTATACATATCAATTAAATTATAATACAGACAGCTTGGAGATGGAAATATCTTGAATGCGTTACTATGCATAGTATCCATATAGCAGGATAAGAGGAGGAGGAATATGAGTTACGACGGTAAAAGTAACTCTTTTAATTTTGCTGGGGAGACATACTTCGAAAGGATAAAAGATTCTAAAAATCCAGCTAAGATAAGGCTTAAGATCTTAGAATATCTTTTCGAATGTAAGAATGTATCTGAAACAGCAAGAAAGCTTGGAGTGTCTAGAAAAACTATTAAAAAATGGGAAGCTCGATATTATGAGAGAGGTATAGAAGGATTAAATGATAGGTCTAAAACTCCAAAAACTAATCCTAAAGCTATATCCAAAGAAATTGAAACTCTTATAATAGCGATTAAAGACAGATATCCTGACTATGGAGTAAGAAAAATAAAGAAATTATTAGAATTGGAATATAATATTCATGTATCTATACATCCGATTTATAGAATCTTAAAATCAGCAGGACTTATAAAAAATGGTAACCATGTTAAGTAACATTAGCCTTTCTTAAGAATATAATTCCATTCAGTAAAAGGTAGTCCCATTACGCCTAACCCTTTCACGCTGTTTACACGCTGTTTAAAGGATCCTAGTAGTTTTAGCGTCATAAAACCTCTTAAACTCTTAACTCTCTCACAAATACCGTAGTCTCTCGGAAACTCCTGAAGTGTAATCATCTCTAATATACCTCTAACCATAAGACCAAGTCTTCCCGCCTTACTTACCTTTACTGTTAGCCATCCCCTTAATACTTCTCCCTTGGAATCTATTAACCATTTAGAATTACCAAAGGAAATAAGTATATAGATTTTACTCAGTAATAGGTAAAAGCCCCCTCTCAAATCTTCTATTCGTATAGCAATCAAGATCTATCTATAAAATACTAATTATTGCGAATAAAATAGATATTAGGGTTCATATAAGGCATATTATACGCATATCAGTATTGTTTTATCTGCGACATTTATTTCCTAATAGGCAAGCTTTTCCAGCTAGAATCCTTACTACTGATCTAGGCATATCTTCATCGACTACAAGAGGATTCGTCGCCTAGAGTCATTCTTAACCTATTCTCGATAACTTTTAATACATCCTCTAGACTTATCTCTGTGCTCTCCTCTAAGTCGGGTGTATGCTTATGGTGAGGAAATGTCCTTATATTCTTATGATGGGGGGCATTGTCCCATCTAATTATTAAGGACCCGTCCTTATATTGCCAATGGAATGAGTATAGATATTCAGTCTCAGAAACATACTCCTTAACATACAGCTCGCTATCATCAATGAGGATAACTTTAAGCCTTATATAATAGAAATTTCTACCCTGCTTAAAGTCTTGAATCTCATATTCTCTTACAATACTACTCTCTTTAACTAATCTTAACGTCTTGAGCATTCTCTATTTCTTTCAAGGTCAATTCTAGGTCTTTTAGTTTCTCTACATACGCCTTCCATTCTATATAATCATCCCACTTCTGAAAATCTTCTTCCTTCTGTATCTCAATCTCAAAGGCAAAAAAGTCACAACCATATTCCTGCTCAAAATACTTTATCTTGTCTTTGATAGGCATCATCTGGGATATTATATTGAGCTTTTCTAACGTCTTAATTTCCTCTTTGGATACATTTATAATCATCGAAATCACCACCTTAAGATTAAAAATCTCTTCAAAATTCTAATAAAATTATAGCACAACACCTTTAACTCTCTTACCCTACATACTCCTCCGCTCCTTTCCCTTTTTTTACTCGGGGTGGTGGGTGGGATTGAGAGGACTATTCCATAAATGGTTGATGAAAATAAGTAAGATTTATTATAATAGAATTACAAAATTGTATAAAATGTCTTATACTAGCTTTTACAAGGTTTCATAATAAGATTATACCCCTTCTTGGAGGTAATAAAAATATATCCTCTAGAGGGGAGTTAATTTTAATTGAGTAATTTCTGAGGTTTACACTAGATTCTTGACAGACCCAATATCTCAATATCGTTCTCTATCCTATATACCCTTTATATCCCTATCTTTTAGCTCTCTTTCTATAGAAATTAATACTTCATGTATACTAAAAAATAAAATCAAACATTCACAAAGAACCCGCCACAATACATTCCCGGCCACAATAACTACTATTCCTGCCCATATAGGATTTATATTCCCTATTACTTCATTACTTCCTGGAGGATTAAACATAATTATAATTCCGCCTAGGATAAGAATAACCATTCCAACTATATAGGTATCTTTGATAACTTCAGTGCTAATCATCTTACGAAATGAGAAAAATTCTTTTAAATTCATACTCTCTTCTCCTTTCCTTTATTCCCTTCTCTATCCTCATAGATCATCTTCTTATCTTCTGTTTTTAAAATATCCTTTTAGAGTGTCAGTTAATGTCCCTGGATCCTAGTCGTCCCATTATAAAAAAGGGGTTATAACGCTAGGGCATTGGTATCCTATCTCCACTGAAGGAGAAATTTCAGATGAGCTAAGAGAAAATATTTTAGAATCATAACCTTTCTATCGGTTGGACTCAAGCTTTCTATCAGTTCTTTAAATTCTACCCTAAGAATGGGATTATCGTATGATTCTAATAGACCCTCTTCATCTAGAAACTCTAAGACCTCCAGTCTTTCAGTCTCTGTATAACCAGCCATTCTTTTCTATCAGCTCTAACAAAGAGGATGTCTTTCCCTTCAAGCCACCTGTATAGAGTCTTAAAGCCATCCGCTCTTCCTTTCACCTCCGCTATCCTTTCTTCTATTCTTATGTCTCCAGAGAAGGATCCCCCAGCCTGCCCTGATAGTGGTATCCTCTCGGCAGAAAAGCCTAACTCCTTAAGTTTTTCTACCAGCTCATGCTCTAATCTATAACCCTTGTCCTTGCTCTTCCTTCCCAATCTTTCTCCTTTCTTTACAATCTGAACAGTCTAAAAATTTCCCAGATAGACACCACTTGCATACAGGCTTTTGATAATCGACCTGAACCTGTTCTTCAAAAATCTCTTTCAATTCTATCTTCTCACCCTTCTTACCTACCCATCCTGCCACCAGCTCGGGGCTTAACGGAGGATGACAGACAGCACAGTATAAACGTGCATCGTCCTTTGATATCCACCAGTAGCTCCCACCACATGTATAACAGGTCTTTTCCTCTAGAGGAAGGACCTTTATACCATCACCAAATACCCTGCGAAAAAGCTGTCTGATCTCTTCGATAGGAGAAAGCACCCTTTCTACTGTAAATTCTGGATTCCCCGGCTTTAGCTTCTTCCTATAGAAATCCAGGTGCCTGGCTATTTTGAATTTTCTCCTTCCTTCTGTTCTCTAATATTACATTCAGATA
>Ga0315298_1006150_pt1 | contig 16536 bp, 18 predicted proteins | sample WHS_1_MG_FD_203077 | JGI IMG/M metagenome (GOLD analysis project Ga0315298, IMG submission 203077) | Extremophilic microbial mat communities from Washburn Hot Springs, YNP, Wyoming, USA - WHS_1_MG | ecosystem: Environmental > Aquatic > Thermal springs > Hot (42-90C) | place: USA: Wyoming...
TCGGCGCCGATGTGCGCGCGCAACCCGAGTTTTTTCGCCGCCATGTGGAAACGCGGCGAACCGTACACTCCGTCGCGGTCCAGGAGGGCCATGGCAGGCATCTCCAGCCGGGCGGCGGCAGCGGCAAACTCCTCGGGCTCGGAAGCGCCGCGCAAAAAGCTGAATGCGGAGCGCGCATGCAACTCGACGTACTCAGTCATAGACGCCCTCGAGGAACCAGCCGGCGCCCTCGCGGCAAAGGCGGCAGAGAACGCCGTCGCTCAATTCGACATCCCATTCGTCGCGCGCCCAGGGCTGCGGCGTCCACCAGTCGCCGGAGGTGCGCCAGGGACCGGCGGCCGCGATCACTTTACCCCGGGCGCCCGGCGCGGAAACATAGGCGGGTTGCCCGCCAACGAGCCGCACAGCCGCCGGACGGGGCGGCCGGAAGGCGCGGAAAGCCAGCCGCCGGCCTTCTCCGGAGTCCAGCCGCCGGACCAGCGAAAAGGCTTTGCGCATCCGGAATGCTCCCGGGCGGTTCGTATCCAGCAGCTCGGGGGTGCCTACGTTGGATTCCCCGACCAGAGCCTGGATGCGAGCCAGAGTGATCTCCAGCTTTTCAGGCTCCGGGGAAAGGGGAGTGAAGAGGCCCTCCTGGTGGGTCCGGGGGTGAGCCGGCGTGGCCGCCAGGGTAACCGCCACAACGGGCGCTTGCGGCGGGTGGGCTTCCAAATCGAGTTGCAGCAGCTTCAGGAATGCCCGGGGGTGGCGCATGGGGACGGGCAAACCCAGTCCGCGGGCGTGTTCAGTGCGGTCCTCCAGCCGCAATACAAGGCGCAGCTCGCAGGCGGCCAGACCGTGCGCGGCGAGTTTCTCGCAAAGCCGGTTCAGCAGACGGGCCAGAACGAAGGCGAGCGGTTCGAGCAGCGCAACCGGACTTTCAAGTTCCAGGAACTCTTCGAAAACGGGTTCGGGGCAGGCCGGACGGAGCGGCCGGATAGCGGCGCCGCGGGCCAGTTTTTGCAGCCGCACACCTTCGGGGCCAAGGCGCTCGGAGACGCCGTTGGGGGGCAACGCGGCCAAGTCCCGGAAGGTGCGAATTCCCCAACGGTCCAGGGTCTCCAGAATTTCCAGCGGCGGCGAGAGCAGTTCGACGGGCAGGCTGCCGAGTTGCTCGCCGCTTTCGACCACGGTGATGCCGGCGAAACCGCGCGCGGCATGGAAAGCCGCATCGGGATTGGAGGCAACCCCGACGCTGACCTCGAGACCGGTCTCCGCGGCGCGGCGGCGGATGGCTCCGGCGATCGCTTCGGGCGAACCAAACAGGCGTCCGAGGCCCCGGATATCGATGATGGCGGTATCCGGCGCGGTCTCCTCCACTTGCGGGGAAAACTCGCGGGCACAGGCCAATACCGGCGACCCCTTGCCATAGATGCACGCAAACATGGCTCACCCCGCCAGCGCCCCGGCTTCAAATGCCGCTCCGGCCGGGCGCACCGGCTTGCGCGCCTCCACCCGCAGCCGCACGCCGCGCAGCAATTGCGAACAGCCGGGAACGCCGGACCAGCAAACGCCCTCGCGGCGCATTTCCAGACACAGCGACGCACAAGAGATACAGGGCTCGATGCCGATGACGATCAGAGCCGTGGGCGTGTGTTCCACCGCCCGGCGAAACCGAAACCAGGAGGCCAGCGGGATGCGGCGCGCCTCCTGCGGCGGAGTATCGCCCATATCCATGGCCACAACACCGAAACCCCCGCCGGCAAGGAGCAGATCCGCGGCCTTGAGCGCGTGTCCGGCATTGCCGCCGCAACGGATCCAGACCAGCCGCGCCAAGTCCACTCCGCCACGAGCCGCGGCTTGGGGATCGAAGGCGCCGGCGGTGTCCACCAGCGCACAGCATTCTTCCCGAGCCGACGCACCGGCCAGCACAGCAACCAGCAGACTGGTGCGCCCGGAGGAAGGAGAGCCGTAGATTTCGGTAATCGCGCCGCGCGGGATGCCGCCGGTCAGTTTGTCCACCTCCGGGATTCCGGTAGAGAGCGTCCCGGCAGGGGGCTTTTCGCGAAATGCAAAATCGGTTGAGAAACGAGGACCGATCGAGGATCTGAGAGCCGCGGGTTGCATGGGGGAGGCGCCTTTTATTCGCTTTTTGTTCGCCCGTACTTAACTTTTGCAGAATTTTAAAAAGCTGTCAAGCGGCATTCCCCCGCACTGGCTTTCCGGCTCCAGTTCTGCTATAACCTCAAGCGATATGGAAACGCACGTCAAAGTGCTCGGCATGCTGCATATCATCCTGGGCTTCCTGGGAGCTTTGGGCGCCGTGACCGTGCTGGCGATTTTCGGTGGCATCGCCGGCATTGTGGGAGCCAGTGCGCAGGCCGAACCCGACGCACGCCTGGCCATCCCGATTCTGGGCGCCATCGGCGGCGTGATTGCTGTCTTTATCCTGCTCATTTCACTGCCCGGAATCATTGCCGGCTTCGGACTGTTGAACTACCGGCCGTGGGCACGCATTCTGACCATCATTCTTTCGGCGATTAACCTGTTGAACATTCCCATCGGCACGGCCCTGGGGGTTTACGGGTTGTGGGTTCTGCTTTCACCCGTGACTGAGCGGCTATTCGCCGTGCCTCAGGTCCGGCATGTCTAAGCCCCGGCAGCAGGGTATTTTGCCCCATCGGGTCCTGTTCTCCGCAACTGGAGAAGGCGTTATTTCACCCAGGAGCGGGGCGACGCCTTTGCCGGGCAGGCACTTGGGTTTGGCATCCGGCATGCCCATCCAACTCGAGTGTTGCCTCGAAACCCAAAGGAAACGGTATGGTGACTAATCTTCCGGCCATTGGCACACAGTTTGTGATCGATTTACCCGCGCTGGACGGAGTGTTTGCGTCTTTGCGGCGCCGCGGCTATGAAGTGATCGGGCCGACGGTGCGGGGTCCGGCTATCGTATACGACGCCATCGAGGGGGTCAAAGACCTGCCCCAGGGGTACACCGAAGAGCAGGAGGCGGGCGTCTACCGGTTGCAGAAGGGCGAGGGCGCCGCGTTGTTCGGTTTCGTGCTGTCGCCGCACAGTTGGAAGCAATTTCTGCACCCTTCCGAGGTGCGGCTGTTTGCGGCGGAGCGCGACGGGCAGACGTTCCGGATTCTGAACAGCCCGCCGCCGCCACCGCCCCGGGCCTTCATCGGAGTCCGGGCGTGCGAACTGGCCGCCATCGCGGTTCAGGACCGGGTGCTGCTTGGCGAAACCTATTCCGACAGCGTCTACCAGGCGCGGCGCCGGGGCCTTTTTCTGGTAGCGGTGAACTGCACGCGGTCGGCGCCGACCTGTTTCTGCACCTCCACGCGCACGGCTCCTCCGGCCGAGGCCGGATTCGACCTGGTGCTGACCGAACTGGCGGGGCCCGACCGCCACATTTTCATCGTTGAGGCGGGCAGCCGGCAGGGGGCGGAGGTTCTGGCCGAAGTCGAGCACCACGAGGCCACGCCCAGCGAGATCCTGGATGCCGAGGCGGCGGTGAAAGCCGCCAAAGACTCGATCAGCCGCAAGCTGAACACGGCCGGCCTGCGCGAGCTGCTCTACGAAAAATTCGACGACCCGCGCTGGGAGCAGGTGGCGCAGCGCTGCCTGACTTGCGGCAACTGCACAATGGTCTGCCCTACCTGTTTCTGCACGACGGTGGACGAATCCAGCGATGTGGCCAACCAGCATGCCGAGCGCTGGCGCAGATGGGATTCCTGCTTCAGCCAGAACTTTTCCTACATTCACGGGGGCAGCGTGCGCATGTCGGCCAAGTCGCGCTATCGCCAGTGGCTGACCCACAAGCTGGCCACCTGGGTGGACCAGTTCGGCAGCTTGGGGTGCGTGGGTTGCGGGCGCTGCATCACCTGGTGCCCGGTGGGGATCGACATTACCCAGGAAGCGGCCGCCTTGAGGGCCGATGAAGAGATTGCAATTGCGAAAGGAGATGCGCTATGAGCACGGAGAATCTCGTGGACATGCTCCGGACCCACCCGTTTGTGGAAGGGTGCAGACCGGAGCATATTGAAAAGCTGGCCAGCATGGCGGCCAGGGTTCAGTTCGAAAAGAACGCGATCATCTTTCGGGAAGGCGACGAATCGAGCTTCTTCTACCTGTTGTTCTCCGGTTCGGTGGTGCTGGAGATTACCGGGGCGGGCCGGGCGCACCGGATCCAGACGCTGGGCAAGGGCGAAGAACTGGGGTGGTCATCCATGACGCCGTCGATGGCGAAGAAGTTCCAGGCGCGGGTGCTGGAGCCGGTGACCGCTCTGGCCTTTGACGGAGCGCGGCTCCGGCGGGCCTGCGACGAGGACTGCGCGTTCGGCTACGCCATCACGCAGCGGTTGTTGCAGACCATTTCGTCCCGGCTGCAAGCCACCCGCATGCAACTGCTGGATCTGTACGCACCGGCCAAAATGGGAGCGCCGGGGAAACCGGGAGCGTGACATGCCTGCCATCGAAATCGATCAGGAGCAATCCAGGCTCGACAACATGCACCCGCTGGCGGCTCGGGTTGCTCAGGTGCGCAAGGACACGCCGGACACCTTCACGCTGACCTTGGAGCCGGAAGGCGAGGAGCCGCTGCCGTCGTTTCTGCCGGGCCAGTTCAGCATGCTGTACGTATTCGGAGTGGGCGAACTGCCGATCTCGATCAGCGGAGACCCGCAGGAACAGGGCACCCTGGTCTACACGGTGCGGTCGGTGGGCAAGACCACGCACGCGCTGGTGAGCCTGAAGGTGGGTGACACGGTGGGAGTCCGCGGCCCCTTCGGCAAGCCGTGGCCGCTCAAGGCGGCGCGCGGCAAGGACGTCGTTGTGGTGGCGGGCGGCATCGGACTGGCGCCCCTGCGCCCGGTGATCTATTACATCCTCCGGCATAAGGCCGATTACGGGCGTCTGGTCCTGCTCTATGGAGCGCGCAGCCCGCGCGATCTGCTGTACCAGAAACAACTGGAAAGCTGGGCGCGGCAGGCCGACGTCCAGGTGCTTACGACGGTGGACTACGGCGGGCTGAGCTGGCACGGGCACGTGGGCGTAGTGACCACGCTGTTCCGCTACATCCGGCTGCAACCTCTGCACAGCGTGGCCATGGTGTGCGGGCCGGAGATCATGATGCGTTACGTGGCCTGGGAGTTCGAGGCGCGCGGGTTGCCCCCGGGAGACCTGTACGTCTCCATGGAGCGCAACATGAAGTGCGGCATCGGCTTCTGCGGGCATTGCCAGTTTGGTCCCAGGTTTATTTGCAAAGACGGGCCCATCTTCACCTACCGGGAGATAGGGTCGTGGCTGGGGAAATATGAGCTCTAGAGAAACCAAGAAACCCACCATCGCATTTTTCAAGTTCGCCTCCTGCGACGGGTGTCAGTTGAGCCTGCTGGATGCCGAGGACGAACTGCTGGCCGTGGCCGGGGCGGTCGAAATCGCGTATTTTCCCGAAGCCAGCCGGGCCATGTCGAAAGGCCCGTACGACATCGGGCTGGTGGAAGGCTCGATCACCACCCATCACGACGCGCAACTGATCCAGCAGGTGCGGCGGCAATCGAAGATGCTGGTGACCATCGGGGCCTGCGCCACAGCCGGAGGAATCCAGGCGTTGCGCAACTGGAAGGACGTTAACGGGTTTGTGCGCACCGTCTACGCCAAGCCGGACTTCATCAGCACGCTGAAGATGTCCACGCCGGTGGCCGAGCACGTGCCGGTGGACTTCGAGTTGCGTGGCTGCCCGATCAACAAGAACCAGCTCGTGGAGTTGCTGGTGGCCACCCTGGCCGGGCGCAGACCGAACATACCCACTTACAGCGTCTGCATGGAGTGCAAGCGGAAGGGCAATGTCTGCCTGCCGGTGGCCCAGGGCACAGCCTGCCTCGGGCCGGTCACGCAGGCCGGATGCGGCGCCATTTGCCCGAGTTTCAACCGTGGCTGCTACGGTTGCTACGGACCCATGGAGAGCCCGAACACGGAAGCCATGACCGCGCAGTTCCGGACCCTGGGTAAAGCCGATCCGGAAATCATGCGGGCGTTCCGCACGTTCAACGCCTGGTCCTGGCAGTTCCGGCAGGCAAGCGAGGAGTGTGAACATGAGCACAAGTAAGAAGGGCGGCGCCGGCAGCAAGACCATCGCCGTGGACTACCTGGCCCGGGTGGAGGGCGAAGGCGGTCTGCACGTGAGACTGAAAGACGGGCAGGTGCAGGATGTGCAACTGCGGATTTTCGAGCCGCCGCGGCTGTTCGAGGCATTCCTGGAGGGCCGCCATTTCAACGAAGTGCCGGACATCACGGCGCGCATCTGCGGCATCTGCCCGATCGCCTACCAGATGAGCGCCGTGCACGCGATGGAGCAGATTCTGGGCATTCAGATCGATCCGTCGGTGCGCGCCTTGCGCCGGCTCTTCTACTGCGGGGAATGGATTGAGAGCCATACTCTGCACGTTTACCTGCTGCATGCGCCGGACTTTCTGGGCGCGCAGGACGCGATCGAGCTGGCCAGGAAGCACCGGGCACTGGTCGAGCAAGGTCTGCGCCTGAAGAAGATCGGCAACCATCTGGTGGAGGTGATGGGCGGACGCGAGATCCATCCCGTCTCGGCGGCCGTAGGCGGATTCTACCGGACGCCCACCAGGCGCGAGCTGGGGGCCCTGGTCGAGGATCTGAAGTGGGCTCTGGATGCATCGATCGCCACCGCGAAGGCCGTGGCGGGATTTCACTTTCCCGATTTCGAACAGGATTACGAATTCGTCTCCCTTTCGCATCCCGACGAGTACCCGTTCAACGAGGGCCGTATCGTTTCCAGCAAAGGCGTGGACATCGGCATCCCGGAGTACCTGGATCACTTCGTCGAGCAGCATGTGAAGCATTCGACCGCATTGCAAGCGAGGGTGAAAGAGCGGGGCTCCTACCTGGTGGGTCCGCTGGCGCGGTTTAATCTGAACTACGACAAGCTGCCGCCGGTCGCCCGGCAGGTGGCCGAGGACTGCGGGCTCAGCCTGCCCTGCCGGAACCCGTTCCAGAGCATCGTGGTTCGCGCTGTGGAGCTGGTATTCGCCTGCCACGAGGCGCTGCGCATCATTGCGGAATACGAACCGCCGGCCGCCCCCAGGGTGGAGGCCGCTCCGCGCGCCGGAGTGGGTCACGGAGCGACCGAAGCGCCGCGCGGCCTGCTCTACCACCGCTATGAGATCGACGACCGGGGCCTGGTGGTGAAGGCGCGCATCGTGCCGCCCACGGCGCAAAACCTGAAGCGGATGGAGGACGACCTGTGGCACTTCGTGCCGCAGATCAAGGATCAGCCGATCGAACGGGTCACCTGGCAGTGCGAGCAGGCGGTCCGCAACTACGACCCGTGCATTTCGTGCTCAGCGCATTTCCTCAGACTGACCCTGGAAGAGGAAGGCGCGCCGGGCGCTTCGAGGAAGGAGATCGAAGATGAGTCTGTTCGGCAACCAACCGGCGAAGAGTGACGTGTTCGCCACGATCAGTGGCGAGGAACTGACCGAAATCGTGCGGGAGATGGGTTTCGCGCCCGAGTTGACAGTGGACTCGCAGGGCGATCCGATGGTCAAGTTCCGGATCGAGGGACTCCGCTGCCAGATCCTCTTCTATGGCTGCAAGGACGGCCGCGCCAACAGCATCCAGTTCAACAGCGTCTTCAGTTCCGACGCGCCGCTCGAGAAGATCAACGACTGGAACCTGAAGAAACGGTTCGGCAAAGCGAGCCTGGACGCCGATCACGACGTTCTGTTTCAAATGGACGTAGACCTGGACGGCGGGGTGAAGCGGGATTACTTTGAGGAAATCATCAAGCGCTGGCGGTCGGTGTTCCTGTCCTTTGCCCGCTTTCTGAGCGAGTAACGGAGCCGGGGCGGAACTCAGCCCTTTGTCGGAACGGGCACCAGGTCGCGGCTGGAGATCACCCGGTCGATCATGCCGTAAGCCAGACCCTGCTCGGAATCCATGATGTAGTCGCGGTCCACATCCCGGGCGACCTTGTCGACGGGCTGGCCGGTGCACTCGGCCAGGATGTGGTTCAGGGTCTCGCGCATGCGCAGGATTTCCCTGGCGTAAATATCGATGTCGGCGGCCTGGCCGGCCAGACCGCTCATCGAAGGCTGGTGGATCATGATCCGGGAGTTGGGCAGGCTGAAGCGCTTGCCCTTGGTGCCGGCCGCCAGCAGAACAGCCGCCATCGAGGCCGCCTGGCCCACGCAGATGGTGACAATATCCGGCCGCACGAAGCGCATAGTGTCCAGAATCGCCAGTCCGGAGGTGATCGAACCACCCGGTGAGTTGATGTAGATCGAGATGTCCCGCTCGGGATCTTCCGCCTCCAGGAACAGCAACTGGGCAATGACCAGGTTGGCGACGGCGTCATCGATGGGTGTGCCCAGAAAGATAATGTTCTCTTTGAGCAGTCTGGAGTAGATGTCGTAGGCTCGTTCGCCTCGCGACGTCTGCTCCACAACCATCGGAACCAGTACGGAATTCTGCATTCGGTTTCCTCCCCGCGTCGGGGCATCCGCCCGGCGGCCGCGCCCTCTGGATTTGTTCGGCCCGGAGGGTCACACCCTCTTGGCTGCCAACACCTTCTTCACGCGCTTGGTCTTCTCCAGCGTACGGCGCTTGCTTTCCAGAGCCTTGGCGAGATCCGCGATCGAGTTCTGCCCCAAATAATCCAATATACGCTTCCGAAGGGCTTCCCAGGAATCGTGCATGGAACAGGGCATGTCCTTGTTGCAGTCGGCCAGGCCGCTGGCGCAGCGCTGATAGTCTTGCAGGCCGTCCAGCGCCTCGACAATGTCGAGAAGGGTGATCTGACTCGCCGGCACCCGGAGGCAGAAGCCGCCCGTTGGGCCTTTGCTCGACCGCAGCAGTCCCTTCCGGGCCAGTTGCTGGAGGATCTTGGCCAGAAAGTGCGCCGGGATCTCCTCCTGCTCGGCGATGTTCTTCACCATTTCATATCTGCCTTCGGGGATCTGCGCCAGGTGCACGAAAGCGCGGATGGCGTATTCTGCCGATCGAGAGTAAATCATGCTTCTCCTCCGAGAGCTTCGAGTTTCAAGACACTAATATCCTAGAATGTTCGCCTTGCCGCCGCAACAGGGCGGTTCGGCGATGCCACACTCGATTCGTCCAACAGGGTACAGGACCAAAGGGTCATCTCATACGATGATCCGGAGGCCGATTCCGTTTCACGAACCTTTGAAAGCCCGGGGGATCCGGCCGGAAGAGGGGTGCTAAACTAAGTCGCTTGCTGCTCGAACTTCAGGGAATCCGGAAACGCTTCCGAGGCGTGGCGGCGCTTACCCGGGGCGATCTTGCAGTCCGGCGGGGAGAGGTACACCTGCTGCTGGGTGAGAATGGCGCGGGTAAGTCCACGTTGATGAAGATTGTAGCCGGCATCGAAGAACGGGACGGCGGGCGGATGCTGTGGCAGGGGCGGGAGGTATTTCTCGACAGCCCGGCCCGGGCGGCGTCGATCGGCATCGCCATGGTCCACCAGGAATCCCTGCTGGCGCCCCATCTGTCGGTGGCCGAGAACCTGTTTCTCGGCCGGGAGGAGGGCGGCCGCTTCGGCTACGTGAGCCGCCGGCGAATGCTGGAGCGGGCGGCCCGGCTGATCGAGGAGCACCGCTTTCCGCTCCAGGCGGACTGGCGGGTGGGGAAACTGTCGCCGGCCGGGAAACAACTGGTGGAGATCTGCCGTGCGATTCTGCACGGTTCCAGCCTGCTGATTTTCGACGAGCCCACCTCGGCGCTGTCCAGCGCGGAGACCGAGGAGGTCTTCCGGATCGTGCGCACGCTCCGCGCCCGGAACGTGGGAGTGATTTATATCACTCATCGCCTGGAGGAACTGCGCGCCATCGGCGACCAGGTCACCATTCTGCGGGATGGCTGCACGGTGCACTCGGGACCGCTCCGGGAGCTGGATACCGGCCGCATCATTCAACACATGGTGGGCCGGGAGGTCTCGGCCATCTACCACCGGGAGTCCTTTCCGGCCGGCGAGGAGCTGCTGCGGGTCGAAGGCTTGGGACGGGAGCCGGAGCTGAGGGGCATCCGCTTCGTGCTCCGGGCTGGTGAAATCGCCGGTCTGGCAGGTCTGGTTGGAGCCGGACGCACCGAACTGTGCCGGGCGCTGTTCGGCGTGGACCCCATCGATTCGGGCCGCGTGCTGATCGGCGGGCGCGAGGTCGCGATCCGGTCGCCCAAGCAGGCGGTTGCCGCCGGCCTGGCCCTGGTGACCGAAGACCGGCAACGCACCGGACTGGCGGTGGGCCTGCCGGTGGCTTATAACCTGACGATGGCGAATCTCCGGGCGGTGAGCCGCGCCGGCGTGCTCGATCACGCGGCGGAAAGGCGCGTCACGGCCGAGTACATCTCGCGCCTGAGAATCCGTGCGGCCTCGGACCGCCAGCCGGTCGGGCGGTTGAGCGGCGGCAATCAACAAAAGGTCGCCATCGCCAAGTGGCTGTTTCGGAACGCCCGCGTGTTTCTGTTCGACGAACCGACCCGCGGGATCGACATCGGCGCCAAGATCGAAGTCTTCGAGCTGATGCATGAACTGGCGCGCTGCGGGGCCGCCGTGCTGATGGTGAGTTCGGAAATCTCCGAGCTGCTCCAGGTGGCGGACCGGATTCTGGTGATGCGGCAGGGCCGCCTGCGCACCGAGTTGCCGCGCCAGACCACGCCGGAGGAGATCCTGCGTTACGCCGCGCTGGAGGACCATACATGATTCAGCGGCTGCTTCCTTTCCTGAGCCTGATTGTCCTGTTCACCGCCCTTGCCGTCGCGTCGCCCCATTTTCTTACCACCACGAACCTTTCGAGCGTGGTGCGCCAGACCGCCGTCATCAACATCATGGGGCTGGGAATGACCATCATCATCATCTCCAATGGCATCGATCTCTCGGTGGGCTCGATTCTGGCCATGGCGGGCCTGTTGGGGACGATGGCGATGGAACGCGGCCTGCCGATCTGGGCGGGCATCGCCGTGGGCCTGCTCACGGGTCTGTTCTGGGGCTTTGTGAACGGGATCCTGATCACCCGGCTGAATATCGCGCCGTTTATTGTCACCCTGGGGACGCTGGGCATCATCCGGGGGCTTGCGCTGATCATCTCCAACGGGCTCCCGGTCCACAAGATCCCGGCGGCGTTCTCGTTTCTCGGGGAAGGCAACCTGCTGGGCGTGCCTTTCGTGCTGTGGCTGCTGATCCTGTGCGCGCTGCTGATGCACTTCATTCTCGAGCACACCCGGTTGGGCCGGTACGCGTTTGCGATCGGCAGCAACCGGGAGGCGGCGATTTATGCGGGCATCCCTGTGGCCTTCCACACCACGGCCGTGTACGCCATCGGCGGGATGCTCACGGGACTCGCCGGGATGATCGAGGCCTCGCGCCTGATGACCGGGCAGCCCACGGCGGGGCAGGGATACGAACTGCAAGCCATCGCGGCGGTGGTGATCGGAGGGGGCAGCCTGCACGGCGGCGAGGGAAGCGTGTCAGGCACGCTGATCGGCGCTTTCATCATGGGCCTGCTCTCGAACGGGAGCGACCTGCTGGGCGTATCTCCGTACCTTCAGCAGGCCATCATCGGGGCGGTGATCATTCTGGCGGTGGCGGTGGATGAGTTGCGCAAGCGCAGGCTGGCGTAGGCGGTCAGCGCTCGACGTAGAGATCGGCGGCGGCCACCATCTCGAGGGCGACGGCGCTGCGCAGAGCGGGATAGCGCAGCAGTTCGGCGGCGGCGCACAGGCGCCGGGAATCCGCGGCGGTGAACTCAATGCGATAGCGGTCGGCGCGGCGGCGGTAGGAATACTCGCAATAGCGCACCCGCCCGGACACGGCGGCGGTGAGCGCATCCCAGAAACTTTCCCGCCGCAGCAGGCGCTTGCGAGATCCGGCCTCGCGCGGGATCTCGATTTTTCTCCGGCGCCCTTCCAGCACGGCACAGACGCACCGCCCCGGGTCGAAGGCGCGCTCCGGATCGGAATCCGGGAAACTGTCCAGCAGGGCGCGGATCTCCCCGGCGCCGGCGTCGAAGCCCGTCCATCGGAAGCGCGAGCCGCCGCTGACCAGAGTGCCCCTCGCCAGCGTGGCGCGGACTCGCTCCTCGTCTTTGCCGGTGAAGGGGAGCATCTCTTCGACCAGGTCGCGGACAGGCATTTCGCGCGCCACCACGGCGGTAAGCGCAATGGCTCCGGCAGCTTCCGTGCTGAGTTTGACGCGGAGAATGGCGGGCAGAGGCATGCGGCCTGCTTTCACGCTAGCATACGTCCATGACCCCAGTGGCTGAGGTCCTTGCGCAGGAGATACGGCGGAACGGCCCCATCCCGTTCCACCGCTTCATGCAGACCGCGCTGTATCATCCCGAGCACGGGTACTACCGGCAGGGGCGCGATCCTTTCGGGCGGGCGGGCGATTTCTACACCGCCGAGCAGATCCAGCCGGTCTTCGGCATCCTCATCGCGCGGCGCATCGAAATGATGTGCGACGAGATGGGCAGGCCGGAGGACTTCACCGTGGTCGAGCTGGGCGCGGGGCGCGGAGAGATGGCCGCCGCGCTGGGCAAGTTCCGCTACGTGCCGGTGGAGATCGCGCGGGGCCGTTTGCCGGAGAGCCTGCGCGGCGTAGTGTTCTCGAACGAGTTCTTCGATTCGCTGGCGGTCGACCGCGTGGTCCGGCGGGGCGGCGAGGTCCGCGAGCTGCGCGTGGACTGGGATGGAGAACGCTTTCGCTGGGTGGAGGGAGACCGCGCCCCGGAGGAGATCGCCGACTACGTAAGCCGGTACCTGCCCGCACTCGAAGAAGGCGCCGCGGCGGAAGTCAATCTCGAAGCGCTCCGATGGATCGAGCGCATCGCCGGCGCGCTCGAGCAGGGATTCCACTTCGCCATCGACTACGGCTACACGCGCCGGGAGACGGCTCGCTTCCCGGAAGGAACGCTGATGTCGTACCGGCGCCACACCGCGATCGAAGACGTGCTCGCCAATCCCGGCGCGCAGGACATCACGGCCCACGTGAACTTCACCGCGCTCGTGGAACACGGCGCGCAATGGGGTTTGGAGACGCTGCGGTTGGAGACGCTGGCGCAGACCCTGCTGGCCGCCGGAGAGAGCGACCAGTTCCGCGAGGCCCTGGCCGCGGCCACGCCGGCCGCCGAGAGCAAGCACCGCCTGCAACTGAAAACCCTGCTGTTCGGCATGGGAGAGACCTTCCGGACGCTGGTGCAGCGCAAGGCGGGACGGGCGGGCGCGCATCCGGAGAAATAAAAAGGCCCCGGTTCACTCCGGGGCCTTGGAGGTGGAACTTGTTGTCCCCTGTTCGGGGCGCCGCTGGCTACTTCTTCTTCTTCGCAGGAGCCTTCTTCTTCGCGGCGGCTTTCTTCGTTGCGTTCTTCATCGATTGATTCTCCCTAACATCAAACTTTTGCGATTACAAAAATCGCAATGTGATTCATATATAAAGTTGTTCCGGGAGAAAGTCAAGAAAAAAATGCATGCGGGGTCCCGGAGGAGGGCTCGCGGGGCCTCTGGAACATCGAGAGAGAAAAATGTTTCGGCCTCGGGAAGGCGGTGGACAGCGCCAAACAGCCGGGTTAGGATCACAACAGATGCGCAGGCTGGCGGTTGTTGTGGCTTGTACCGCGCTCGTGTGGACCGGTTGCGGCCGCAAGAAGCGCGTGCGGGTTGCGATTCCCCCCGCGGTTGGGTCCGTCGAGACGGGAGTGGCGAGCTGGTACGGGCATCCGTATCACGGGCGCCCGTCGGCGAGCGGTGAGATCTACGACATGGAGACGCTGACCGCGGCGCACCGCACTCTGCCCTTCGGGACCTGGGTCCGGGTTCACAACCTTGCCAACTCGAAGACGGTGGAGGTGCGGATCATCGACCGCGGTCCGTTCGTGGAGGGACGCATCATCGATCTTTCGCGGGCGGCGGCACGGGCGATCGGCATGATCGGGCCGGGCACGGCGCCGGTGCGGCTGGAAATAATCGCAGCGCCGGAACCGTCGCCGGCGGTGGCGGACGCGTTCGCTGTGCAGGTGGGCGCGTTCCAGAATCGTGCGAACGCCGAAAGGGTGCGGCTGGCGATGGAGCAACGTTACGGGCACGCGCGGCTGGTGCTGCGCGACTCGAGCCCGCCGGTATGGCGCGTTCTGGTGGGCCTGGAGCCGACGGCCGAGGCCGCCGGCGAACTCGCCGCGCGCATCCGGCAGGATGCGGGAGCGGACCACCGGGCGGCTTTCGTTGTGCGCGTCGACTCGGAACTCCCCGCCTCGCCGCGTCCGACCCGCTAGTTGGGCGCCAGGGGAGAGAAATTCCCGCTCCCGGCCACCTACTTATAAGACCCATGAACGCCTCCGCAGGCGAAGGCCCCCGTGTCCTGGTGGGCTGCTCGCCACAGATCGAGAAGGTTCGCAGCCAGATCGAGAAGGCCGGAAAGACGAATGCGCCGGTTCTGCTGCTGGGCGAATCGGGCACCGGCAAAGAGGTGGTGGCGCGCCTGATTCACCAGGCCGGACCGGGCGGCCCGATCGTGCCGATTGACTGCGGGTCGCTGGTCGGCACCCTGATGGAGAGCGAACTGTTCGGGCACGCCAAAGGCGCTTTCACGGGCGCCGCGGAAGCCAAGAAAGGGCTGATCGAGGCCGCCAACGGCGGCACGGCGTTTTTCGACGAGATCGGCGATCTGCCGCTGGAAATGCAGGTGAAGTTGCTCCGGCTGTTGCAGGAGCGGGAGTATCGTCCGGTGGGGTCGCTGACCTGGCAGAAAGCGAACATCCGGGTGATCGCGGCCACCCACCGTGATCTGAAGGAAGAGGTGGCCGCCCGGCGGTTTCGCCAGGATCTGTACTACCGGCTCAACGTGGTGACCATTCATTTGCCGCCCCTGCGCGAGCGCAAGCAGGATATTCCCCTGCTGATCGAGCACTTCCTGAAGATCTTCGGACGGCCCTATTCGCTCACCCGGGAGGCGCTCGACGCACTGGTCTCGTACGACTGGCCCGGCAACGTGCGGGAACTGCGCAACGCCATCGAACGCATGACCGCCATGAACACCGGCCCGCTTCTTAGCGCGGAGGACCTGCCCAGCTTCGTCCAGCATCACCTGGAAGCGAACCGCCCGCAGATCCTGTCGCTGGCTGCGGCAGTGGGCGGAGCCTCGTCCGGGCGGCGGTCCGCCCCCGCAGGCGAGGGCCAGCCGGAACCCGCGGTCGTGTCGCTGCTTGAGCTGGAAAAACGTGCCATACTCAATGCGTTGCGCTACACGAAGGGTGATCTGGTGGCGGCCGCCTACCTGCTCGGGATCGGCCGGACCACGCTCTATCGCAAGCTGAAGGAATACAACATCGACCGTTGAGAATCGCGCTCGACGCCACCTACAGTCTGGGCAAGGAGCTCTCGGGGGTAGGAGTCTACTCTCGGGAGATTCTGGCAGGTCTGGCTCGCGCTCACCCCGAAGCGCGTTTCTGCTTCTGCTATCGCCCGCACCGCTTTCTGCGGTCATTCGCCGGAGGGATTCCGCCGAACTGCTCGCGCCGGCTGCTGCACGAACCGCTTGGGCCTCGCGGCTGCGACGTGTTTCACGGCCTCAACCAGCGGTTGCCGCGCATGCGGTTCCGGCGCACGGTCTCCACCTTCCACGACCTGTTCGTGCTGACCGGAGACTACTCGACGGCCGAGTTCCGGCGGCGCTTCGCGGAGCAGGCGCGCGCGGCCGCGGCCGGATCGGACCACGTCATCACGGTCTCGCGATTCACGGCCCTGCAAGTGGAACAACTGCTGGGCGTGGAGGCGGAGCGCATCACGGTGGTCCATCACGGCGTCCGCAGCGCAGCAGCCGGCGAAGCGGCCCGGCGTGAGAACATCATCCTGCACGTGGGCGCCATCCAGCGGCGCAAGAACCTGGTCCGGCTGGTTTCCGCGTTTGAGAAGCTGGATCCAGGCTGGGAGCTGGTGCTGGCGGGCTCGGCCGGGTTCGGCGCCGGGGAGATTCTGAAGGCAATCGAGGCCAGCCCGCGGCGGGACCGGATCCGGGTGCTCGGCTTTGTCGGCGACCGGCGCCTGGCACAACTCTACGCCTCGGCCCGGATCTTCGCCTTCCCCTCGCTCGATGAAGGTTTCGGCATGCCCGTGCTGGAGGCCATGGCCGCGGGTGTGCCCGTGGTGACCTCCAATCGCTCGGCGCTTCCGGAAGTCGCCGGAGATGCGGCGTTGCTGGTGGACCCTGAGGACGGGGAAGCGATTGCCGAGGCGCTCCGGCGCCTCACCCGGGATGAAACGCTGCGCCAGGATCTGATTCAGAGGGGACTGGAGCGGGCGCGGGGTTTCCGATGGGACATAGCAGTGGCGAAGACCTGGAGCGTTTACGAGTCCCTGGTGCAGGTCCGCTAGTGGGACTCGTCGTCAATGGCGATCTTCAAGGCGCGAAGAAACTTCTGGTCCTGGGAGGTGAGCTTGATCTTACCCGTGGACTCCATCACCCGCTTGGGGCGGGTCTCTTCGACAGATCCCTGGGCCTCGCCAGTCTCCTCCTCC
>Ga0315298_1006152_pt1 | contig 16535 bp, 12 predicted proteins | sample WHS_1_MG_FD_203077 | JGI IMG/M metagenome (GOLD analysis project Ga0315298, IMG submission 203077) | Extremophilic microbial mat communities from Washburn Hot Springs, YNP, Wyoming, USA - WHS_1_MG | ecosystem: Environmental > Aquatic > Thermal springs > Hot (42-90C) | place: USA: Wyoming...
GGATAGAATGGGTCGCTAACTTGCGGTCGGGTGCTGATATATTCAACCATTCTTCTTGTATCTGCATAACCGTTCCAGGCAAGGGCGCCACCTGTTAGGTAAGGATAAACCCGAGCCGCGTAAGCAGCTCTCATGGTTGAGCCCGCGCCCATTGAAAAGCCGGTAATTCCAACGCTTGTAACATCAGGCTGCTCGCTCAAGTACTTAGCAGCCGCAAGTAAGTCTTCGGCTTCCTTCCATCCCGCTGTTGTGGGCGAATGAGAAAGTCTCTGGCTTCCTCCGAAATTCCTGAGGTCAACACAAACAACATTAAAACCCCAACCAGCGAAGGCAGATATTGCAGTATCAACAATATAATGGTCGTTCTTTGAGCCCATGAAGCCATGAGAAATAACAAGACCAGGGCGCTTCTTTCCATCTTTGTGTAATCCAACTGTTGCAGTAATAGGAGTCCCGTCAAAACTTTCTATTACAACTTCCTCAAAGTTATCGGGATAAGGATACATCATACCGGCAGTAGCCCTTGCAGCATTAAGAATCAGAAAGACATTGTTTGCAAGAGCGCCTTTGAGAAAGCCAATTGCTTGAGGCTTAACAGGTTTAAATGGAATCGAAGAAAGCCTTTTTGAAATATCCTCCATGCTTTTTCCATCACTGCAAATAGAAGGCCCCGGTCCATCCGGGACGCCACTCCGAATTAATTCTTCAAATTTCAGTTTCAGGGAAAATAAAAAAATTAGGACACCCAATGCAGCAATGCAAGCGATGCTAAAGGGCAAAGCAAAAATCCATCCTAAAAGCCGTAAGATTCTCCTCATGTTGTTCCTCCATTCACTCAAAAACAAAGATAGTTTACCGCAAATCTCAATCAAGGCGAAAAGCCAAACTAAAAAAGAAGAGCCGCTTGAATCATTCTAGAGCGAGAGTGCCTTTTCAAGGACCTCTCTTGCGATCGGTGCCGCAGTCTTTCCACCTTCGCCACCATTCTCAACGACAACAGCAATTGCAACCTTTGGGTCATAAGCAGGCGCAAAACATATAAACCATGAATGTGGCTTTGCGCCCTCAACCTCCGCTGTTCCTGTTTTCCCGGCAACCTCGACACCTTCTATTCCTGCTGCAGTTCCTGTACCCCTTTCAACAACATGCACCATCATCCTGCGGAGAGTTGAAGCCGTATCGCTTTCCATCACCCGAATCCACTTCTTTGGCGCAATTTGTCTTATTATCTTCCCGTTATAATCCTGAACTTCATCCACCAGATATGGCTTCATTATTACACCGTCGTTCGCTACAGCGGAGGCGACAAGTGCCATTTCAAGTGGGGTGGCAAGATCACCTGCCTGACCGAATGCACTTGTTGCAAGAGCAACAGGATCCATCTTTTCTGGCTGGTCAATTCTGCTTTCGGCGACGGCAAGGTCAAAGGGGATAGCTCGATTGAAACCGAAAAGTTCCGCAAAATGTACAAGGGTCTCTGCACCAAGGCGAAGTCCAACCTGCGCAAAAGTTATGTTGCACGAGACCGTAAGCGCGCGGTCAAAATTAAGCCTCCCGTGAGTTGTCCTTCCAAAGTCATAGACGGTGTAACCATGAACTGGTAACCTGCCGTTGCATTCAAACTCGGTATCAGGATTAGCAACGCCGGTCTCCAAAGCTGCAGTTGCCGTAACCACCTTAAAAGAAGAGCCCGGGGGATAAAGACCGCTTGTTGCTCGATTCACCAGGGGATTACCAGGATCACTTACAATTTGCTTCCAGGCAGATTCGGTATCGCGGCCAGGAAGTGGAACAACCGCGTTTGGATCATAAGTCGGACTTGTAGCCATTGCAAGAACTGCCCCTGTCCTCGGGTCAAGCGCAACAAGAGCCCCACGCCTTCCGCTTAAACTCTCATAGGCAATTTTCTGGAGTCTTGAATCAACTGTCACAACCACGGAGTTGCCTTTCCTGCTTGCTCCAAGAAGTCTGTTTGATATGGTTTGAAGGCTTAAACTTTTCCCCTTTCCCAAAAGTTCATCATTCATTTTCTCCTCTAATCCCGTTCGCCCATAGCGCCATGAATCATAGCCTGTAATCCCCGCAAATAATGGCCCAAATGGATATTCCCTCTGGTAGCGGTATTCGGATTTCGCAGCTTCCACCTCTATACTTCTTGCAATTACCTGCCCATCCGAAGTTATTATGTCTCCCCTTAATATCGCATACTCCTCAACGAGCCTTCTTTTATTAGCAGCATTACTACTGATTCTCTCGGCACCGAAAATCTGTACCCAGGTAAGATTTCCAACAACAGCCAGTAGGCAAATGATAAGAAATAGAAGAAGAATTTTTATCTGTCTTTCCAAAATGCCCTCTCCTTCCAGAACAAACTATAGATAAGGGTTTCGAAACCTCCCCTGCGAAAGGTGTAACAGCATGCATCCCGGCCGTCACCAGGAAAAACTGGAACGCCCTTAATTCCAGGAAATAAGAATGTACGGTTCACCTTTAAACCCCCGATTTTCGCAATTCCCCTTGAACTTGCGACCTTTGGGACAGGATCAGGAGAATCGCAAGTATTATGAAGTTCGCAAGAAGTGAACTTCCACCATAACTAACAAAAGGCAATGTAATACCTGTAAGTGGGATTAGCCTTGTGACTCCTCCCATGATAAGGAAAGCCTGAATTCCTATTACGCTTGTAAGCCCGATTGCAAGTAGCTTGGCAAAATCGTCCCTTGAAGAAAGCGCAATCTTTGCTCCTCTTGCTACCATGAGAATGTACATAATAACGACAGAAGCGCAACCCAACAGGCCAAGTTCTTCACCAATTGCGCTAAATATAAAATCCGTTGTGACAGATGGAATAAACCTCGGGTATCCAAGCCCGATACCAGAGCCAGTAATCCCACCCGAAGATAAAGCGAATAGCGACTGGGATATCTGATATGACTTACTTTCTATCGTCTCAGGGTTAAAGGGATTCAGCCACGTCTGAACTCGCACTTCAACATGTGCAAATCCAAGGTAACAAAGGTAGGCACCAAGAATAAAAAGTGCAAACCCCATCACCACATAAGATTTCCTGCCGGTTGCAACATAGAGCATAGCAATGAAAACACCGAAAAAAAGAAGCGAAGAGCCAAGGTCTTTCTGGAAAATCATCATCAGTACAGAAACTCCCCACATGAGAAGTAGAGGAACGAAGTATTTCACTTCAGGAAGAGGGATACCAAAAACCCTGTGAGTACTTATTGAGAGAAGTTCGCGCTTCTCGGAGAAAAACGCAGCGAGAAATATTACAAGAAGAATCTTTGCCACTTCCGATGGCTGGAAATTTAAAGTGCCAATCTTGAGCCACAGTCTTGCCCCGTTAACTTCCCTTCCAAACATCATTGTAGAAGCAAGGAGAAGAACGGCAAGGAGTCCAAGGGTGTATTTGTAGGAAGCAAGTGTCTCATAGTTCCTGAACAACAAGACAACAACAACGAAAGAAATAGCAGCAACAGTTATCCATATTACCTGAGCAAGCGCGAGTTTCTTATCAAGCCTTTCTATAAACACCATGCCAAGAAATGTGAGTCCTGCAGTAAGTGGAAGCAAAATCGAATCCGCATGTGGAAGTAAAAATCTCAAGAACATATTCAGCAATATGAAAACAATAACTATAATTCCAGGATATATAAACTCTTTTGGAACTACCCTTCCATCCCTTGCAAGTTGGAGAGAAAGGAAGCCAACAAAAAGGGCAATGCTTATGAACAAGAGAAGTAATAATTCCCTGTTTCTTCTACTCGTTTTCAAACCTCCTCCGGCTTTCCCTCCATTGTTACCTGAATTAGAACACTCGCGCCTCTTCCCAAACGAGTACCTGGAGGTGGGTCCTGATTAATCACAAGGTCAGCAGGAATGTTTCTTCTGTAAACGAGCTCAATCTTTGGCTTGAGCCCAACCCTCAAAAGGGCATCCGTTGCTTCCCTCTCACTCTTTCCTTCAACATTCGGCACGAGAACAGAATTGCGCTTCGCTTCTTCCTCGAGATCGCGCATTGTCCTTTCCGCATCACTCTTTGATTCGGCCTCAAGGTTTCCCTCAACCTTTCTTCGCCTGGACTCGGATAAAAACTTTGTCTCCATGTCCGAAACTTTCTCAATAGAAGCAAGACCCCAGAAGGGGAATCCATGATAGAGTGCAATTTTCCCATCCTTTGCCCCAACAAAATAGGATCTATGGTAAAGGTAATAAACCCCCCCGGAAACAGATGCTAAGAATAGAAGCAGGATAACCCCAATTATGAGACCTTTGGGCGGTATTTTTTTTCTTCCTGAGGAGGGCTTCTTTTCAAAGCATGGTTCCTCTTCTTGAGTCAAGCTCTTTTCCTGCGGGCCTTTTTTGAGATGAGCGAAACTTATAAGAACAATAGAAACATTATCAGTCCCGCCTGCCCCAATTGCCATCTCGACAAGAGTTCGAGCTGCCGCTTCGATATCATCTTCATCAGCAAGAACCCTTTCAATTTCCTCATCCACAACCAGGTTTGTAAGACCGTCAGTTGCCAAAAGGAACTTATCATCCGGTTGAATCCTTACTGCAAAAACATCAACCTCCACCCGTGGTTCAAGCCCCAATGCACGAGTGATTATGTTTCGCTGTGGATGCGAACGTGCCTCTTCCTCGGTAATCTCACCAACCTTGCGCAACTCACCAACGAGCGAGTGATCTTCGGTCAAGCGAGAAAGTTTGCTATTGCGAAAAAGGTAAGCACGCGAGTCACCAACATGACCGATAAATGCGGTATCCCCTTCTCTGTAAAGAATGGTTGCGGTCGTTCCCATGTTTTTGTACTTTGAAGAAGTGTTAGACTTCTGGTATATGCTCGAATTCGCAGCACTAATTGCCTTCTCCACAAGTTTCTCACCAGAAAGGAGTCCCATGTTGTCCTCGATGTACTGACCGATTACAGAAATGGCAAGATTGCTCGCCACCTCCCCTGCCTCATGGCCACCCATGCCATCCGCAACCGCGTAAAGATTCCCCGTCTCAAGGACAGCGTCCTCGTTCGAGTCTCGCACCTTTCCAACTTCTGTTATCGATGTTGATCTCACTTCATACATCGGAACCGCCTAACACTGAAACTCAAAGACGGTCTTCCCAATTTTTATCCTATCGCCGCTTCTCAAACTGAGTGGATAGGAAATCCGCCTACCATTCACATAAGTTCCATTAGTCGAGCCAAGGTCCTCTACAAAGAAGGAATCATCGGAGCGGTATATCCTCGCATGCTCTTGAGAAGCATATGTATCATCAATTACTATTCCTGAAGCCTCGGAGCGACCAATCACAACATGTTCTCCAAGCTTGTACCTTGCCCCAACGTTCTTTGTGCCAGCAAGAAGCACAAGTTCTGGAGTGGTCCGCTTTTTTCCGCTCCTCTTTTCCGCCGGCGGCGAAGGCGCTCGAACGTCCCTGTAAATTGCGCGAACGACAAGGATCAGAAAAAGGTAAAGAAGGAAAAGAATGAAATATCTCAGTGAAATGAAGACGATGTTTGGAATCAACTCTTAACTCCTCCGAAAAATGAGTTTCGTTGTGCCAACGCGTATTATGTCATTCTCTTGCAACTTTGACTGATTTATTCGCTTCTCATTCACAAAAGTTCCATTAGTCGAGTCAAGATCAACTATATGGTATTCGCCACCTTTCTTCTCAATCCTCGCGTGCATCCTGCTAACATTCGGGTCCGGAAGAACAATCTCGCAGGCAGGATTTCTACCTATGACGCAGGGCTTATCACCAAGAGCGAATTCAACCGCATCATCACCCTTGCCAAGAACCTGAAGGAGTGGAATACGGTCACCCTCTCCTTTTCCAATGCCCTTTCTCTCCTTCTCTTTCCCGGGTATTTCGCCCTCCATCCTTGAGCGAATCCAGAACTCTCCCTCGTGAAGTTTCTCTTCAAGTTTGAACCTGACCTGAGGTCTGTCAAGAACAGAATAGCCCTTCTCCTTTACATATGAAATGAGGAGATTCTCAAGCTCTGTCGCAAGAACCGACTGATAAGTTGCAAATCTCTCATAGTCCCTTGGCGAAAGCCCTACTTCATACCTGTTCGGCACATAGATGCGAGAAACGCCTATGGTCTTATTCCCTTCGAGCTCGCGGGTAAGTTTCTTTCCAAGTTCAACCGGGTGAACTCCGCTTTTGAACGCCCGAAGAAGGACCCCCTCAAATATAGATTCAAGCTTTCTTTCGAAATCTCTGAAGATAGTCATTTGCGATAATTATAGTTTTCCAGGTCCAGTGATTCTACCAGCACAAGTGATGATACCATTGCAAACGTTTAATCAAGCTTCGAATTTTTATTAACCAAATCAAATTTCTAACTGATGCGAAGCGTTCCGATTTCAAATGGTCCAAGCGAAAATTTTATCGCACCTTCTCCGGTCGAGAGCTTCTCCATTTCCCTTCCAAGGAAATCTATCTTAGCGGCAGAAGAAAAATCCCATCCGGGCTTGAGGTTAACTGATGTTTTCTCACCTTGAGTCTCCCAAAGCCGAATAATATATGAGCCTTCCTCATCCCGCGACAGGACGGAAACGAGAACATTTAGAGGATCGCAAGAAAGAGCACTGAATGAATAAGTTGAACAGAAAGGCTTGCCCTTAAATACAAATGCGCGTGGTTTGTTATTGTGGATGTAAGCCTGCCGAACTGAAGCACCACTTCGCCAATCACCAAAATGCGGATAGAGTGAATACATAAACTTGTGTTTCCCGAGTTCTAAGGCACCGGGACCCGAATCGAATGAATAAATCTTGTCTGTTGAACGAAGTAGAGTCAGGTAAATAGTTCCTTTTTTGTCAACCTTGTTTGGCGGTATTCCAAAATTTATGAGCGTAATTCCCTTTTTCCCATCCACAGAAGAAAGGTCAACAAAGTTTTGAGCGGGAAGTTCGTGCCCGGGCCTTTGAATTACACCGTATGGTATTTCATGCGTCCAGATTCCACCTCCAAACTCTGTAGGGAACTTGACCCTGAGCCTTTTGTACCTGTCTTTGTAATCAAGTTCTGTTTCAATATCCAAGCGGGGCGAACCAGCATGAAGTGAAACCCGTTGTGCAAATGGAGTCCTTCCGATTTTTCCCTTAACTCTGATCATTGCCCTCAATGGACCCGCCTCAATAGCCCTAACCTCCTCAACCTTTCTCCTGTGAAGCCACGTTGTGCCGAGGGCGAAAACGTTGTATAAGTCGCCAAAATCACGCTCGAGGGTAAGGCAGTTCCCGCCACGAAGATCAAAAAGAATCGATTCACCACATGACTTGTCCTCAGAGGCACCTCTGTTTCTCACTGATGCGCGCCTGAGAAGCCCTTTTTCGGGATCAAGCATAAGAGTGAGGTGCGCATTTGAAAGAGTTGCGCCGTCAACACTTACCTCATCAGGAAAATCAGCATCCCTCTCCGCCTTTCTCACAATAAAGAATCGATAGCCAAGCGGTGGAAGCTCAGGGCAAATCCCAACTTTCGCTCTCTTCATCGTGCCGTCTCCGTAACGTGCAATATCCACAACTTGATGGGGTATTTCTGAACCATCTTCAGGGTCAATGATTGAAAAACTATTCCAGCCCGGTCTTGGGTAAATATCAAACTCCACCCATGTTCTCAACTCGAAGGAAAGTGGATTAAAAACGAAAAGAGTAAAAAGATTATCATCTTCACCCTTACTACCCTCAGAACCTGTAAGAATAGATGCACACCCCGACATTACCCCATCCGCAATTTCAAGCGCATCCTTAAATCTTTTTCTCATGCCTTCTGCAACCTCATCAGTTGAGCAACCACAAATCTGATCATGGAATTGATTGTCCATGATTTTTCGCCAGCCTTCCTCAATCACTTCACAGGGATATTCAAAATGCCCATCAACTTCTCTTGTGCTTGTAATTGAAGCAAGTTTTTCCGCATCCATAAGCGCAAACTCACACGCTCGATTTAGAATCTTCAAGCTCATCCTTGCGCTGTATGTTCCCCACAGCTCTCGCTGGAATTCTCCTCTAACTACGGGAAGCCTTTCTTCAGGAAGCGACTCAAAGAACTTGGAGGGAAGAGAAAAGGAAAATTTCACCGAATCAACCTCGGAATTCCATGCGGCCGACATTTCACCATACTCTTTTTGCGGCCTTCCATGATCAACTCCGCAAGGGTAAAAGATTTGCTCGGATGCAGATTTTCTGCGGAGGAAAAGATAGTTCTTGAGCATAACCCGAAGTGCGCGGTCTCTATCTGTAGGCATTGGATGCCCTATGTTGTACTTCGCCGGCATGTTATGGGCAAGAATTCGCGTGCCATCAATTCCCTCCCAGAAAAATTCGCTTGGAGTTCCTTCGGGAGGCATCGCCCGGGAGAAAATAAAGAACCGAACGCCCGACTTGGAAAATATTTGCGGAAGCTGTGCTGACATGCCAAATGAATCTATTAACCATCCACAACTTGAGAAAAATCCAAAATTATTCCGTGCATACTCCTGCCAGTAAACAGACTGTCTTACAAGAGATTCGCCAGAAATAAGATTAACATCGGGCTCCGAGTACATACCATCTACAGGTTCAATCCTTCCATCTCTCACAAGAGCAAGCAATTTTTCAAAATCCTCTGGATTCCCGCGCCTGAAAGGCTCGAGGTGTGGGACCTGGTCAATCACAAATGTCATTTCCGAATCATCTGCCAAGAGCCTTAATGCTTCCTTGAGATTCCCTTCACCAACTTTTTCAAACACATCTCGAGTCTTAAGCCATTCAACATCATAATGAATATGAGGAACCACATGAACCTCTCCACACTCAAGCATATCCGGTGGCCATTCTGGAAGAGGCTTAAACCTATCTGGAGATACTGCAATGTCTCCGACACCATTTTTAACAATGAGCGGGACAATAGGAATCATTTGAATACAAAGATCCATTTCGAGCATCATTTGCATTAAATGAAGTCCATCTGAAAGAACCCGGTCGGGAAGAATTACTTCAATCACCTCCCCGGGAGGAAAATCAAGTTCTTTTATTTCGGAAGCAGAAATTTCTCCTTCCTTCATTTTAAGAAGAATCTCCTTTTTTGGAATCTTTGTCCCATCACAGGTAAGTTCAAGTCCTAAAAGGCGCTGGTCAAACCATGCATTTGTGATTGCCATCCTGAATGAGTCAGGAAAACCATCCCCGTCAAGGTCAATATTTCCTATCAGGTCCCTTACGAAGAATTGATCAATTCCTTCAAGCAGATCTCTTGGAAGGAGACTTCCAAATCTCCTTATTCCTTCATCGATAAAAAAAAGGGTAAGCCTGTTCAATGGCCTCGAGACAAGAACCCTGTAGAACGGCAAAAGTATTTGATATTCCATCTCCCCTCCATTTCACAGGAAGTCAGCGATTTATTCTATAACAAAGAAAAAGAAAGCTAAATTCCGTAGCGCTGGTTTCCAGCTGTCGCAACGCGCAAGAGAAAATACCTGGCAAGCAGGCCTTTACCAGTATGGGTACATTCAAGTAATAAAAATGGTGATCAAAGATGTAATATGTAAAGAATAGAAGGCATGAATCAAGCACAGGAAAAGAGGAAGTAATGTACATTATCGGTGCAATTTTTATTGGCTTCGCATCATCGATACTCTCTGGAATGTTTGGGATCGGCGGCGCATCCTTATCCACACCCGCAATAAGAGTCCTCTTAGGGGCAACTCCTGCTGTCTCACTTGGAACGACACTTCCGGTTGCAATTCCCACAAGTCTTGCAGGCGCACTTACATACTCGCGCAAAGGATTTGTGGACAGAAAAGCCGTTTTATTCTCCAGCACTGGTGGAATATTTGGAAGCATCTCGGGTTCACTCCTTACAAAAGTTATCAACCTTCATTATCTGATGCTCGTAACAGGACTCGTCGTTCTTTATCTTGCTTGCGCGACAATTATCAGCGGATACAAACGAAAAAGAGTCGATGTGGAAATCGGTATTGAAATCGAAGAAGAACCAAAAAACAAAGACCCAAGCCTTGAAGTGGAAAACGAGTGGCCACCTGAAGTTGGCTGGACAGAAAAAGAAATAGCTTGCCACGAGCCAGAAAAACAAGGAAAACAGGGAGAGAAAAACTTTCGCCTCCAGTGCAAGGAATCAAGCAAACCCTGGCTTTATATCGTGATTGGCTTTCTTGGAGGCTCCTTCTCAGGACTTCTCGGCATCGGGGGCGGAATAGTTCTAATCCCAGCCTTCCTTTATATCCTTCGCATGCCAATAAAAAAAGCATTCGGAACTTCCCTTGCTGTAATAGGAGTCATTGCAATACCTGGAACGGTGGTACACGCATTCCTCGGACACATATCGGGCTGGCTTTTCCTTTACCTCACAACCGGTGTAATCCCAGGCGCATACATTGGCGCAAAACTCGCAATAAAAGCAAGGGAGCCCGCTCTCTACGCTGGATTTGGGGCACTAACTTTTTGCTTTGGAATCATCTTTATCGTAAATGAGATAATTAGCATGGTGAGATAAACAAAAGATTAATCGCAACAATTTGAAACCCTCAAAGAAGCGAATAGAATAATGGAAACTATTGTGAAACTAATAACAAAGGTTAGGTGGAATGAAGAATTCCAATCCCGTTAAAAAAGAAAATGGAGATAAGAAATCCTCAAACCCGAAGAAAGGACTTATTAGAGGACTTTTAATCGCCATCGCCCTTTTTCAAATTTTTCCCTTCATGCCGGCAAAAGCTACACCCTCCCAAAAAGAAAAATTGAGAATGGGACTTATGAAGGATTCCTGTTTCTATTCTCCAAATGCGACTTGCGTACTAACCGTTGCTTTCGACAATAGATATGGAAAAACACTTAAAGAAGTAACGCTAAGAATAAGGGTTCAAAGGGCAGTTTCCTCACGTGATGCATTCGACGTGGCAATGGACCCAAAGACAAGAAAGACATATCGCTTTTCAAAAAATCTTGAAAGCAACTTGACAATCAAGCCCGGTCAATCAAGTTTCAAGTTCGAATTCCCACTCGAAGAAAGATTTAAAACCGGCGTTTTCCCCTTTACTGTCGAAGCGGTGAAATCTGATGAAATCCTTGCAAGTGCACTAAGCTCCTTTGTTGTTGCCTCACAAGAAGACATGCAGACCTTCAAGCGCCTTAAGTTCTCACTTGTTTTTGATATCCTTGAGCCTGCGCACAAAAGATTGGATGGGACTTTCATCGACTTAAAACTTGCGAGCGAATGCGAATCGAGCGAGAAAAATCCAGGATGGCTTGCAACTCTCACAGATGAGCTAACCAGGCACAACAATATTCGTGCCACAATCGCATTATCACCTCTCCTTGCTGATGAAATGGAGGATGCTTCAGATGGGTTTGAATACCATCGCAATGGGAAAGTTGAAAAGGTGTCAAAAAGCTCAAAAGAAGCAAAAGAAGTTGAGAAGGTACTTAATAAATTCCGCGAGATGGCGCAGGTTGAGCGCTTTCAGTTTCTTTCTACTCCTTATTCCTCCCCTGACCTCGAAAACCTTGTATCACTTGGCTGGACTGAGGACGCAAAAAAGCAGATTAGCAAGGGGCATGCAAAACTTGAGTCCTGCCTGGAAACTCCTCTCGGAAAGGAATTTTATTATCCGCCAGGACTCTTCTTGAACTCCTACGCTGCAAAAAAACTCTCCGGAAGCATCGGGAATTTTTTACTCCTCTCACCTGAACTTCTCGAGCGAAGTAAAGAAGGAAGAAAACTACTTTATGGCCTTACACTTTCATCACCTGTAAGAATCAAAGCAGGCTCAAAAAACGATAGCCTTGCTTTGTTTGCAGACGCAAGAATTCAAAAACTAATAAAGAGAATGTGCACAAGTCAAGATGCCCATGGAGTTGCACAATGCCTGACAAGTGAGCTTATGCTTCTCTTTCAAGAGCAGCCTTCACGCCTGCGCGCTATCGTTCTTGTTTGGCCGGGATGGTGGCGTCCCGGGGCGGATGTCTTCAATGAAGTTATTCAATCTCTCGAAAGCGCACCGTTCTTAGAAAATGTTACCCTTGCGGAAAGCTTGATGTCAGTCCCACCATTAAACACAGAGCCAGTTGAGATACCCGCACCAGAGGACAGGAAAACAACAATGCCCTACGAATATGAAAAGGCACTTACTCTTGCCCACGAGCGCTTGATAAATTTTGCAAATGCCGTAGATAGTGATAACCCACTCATTCCTCTCCTAACCGCAAGTCTATATAACGCTGAAAGTGATGTGTGGAGGCAGTGGGAAAGACAGGAAGACGGGCTTTCCTGCGCTTATGCTGTAACTCAAAAGGTAGACGATGAACTTGGAAAAGTTGAAATACCGCAGGTCGGGTCAATAAACCTTACAAGCACAAAAGCACAAATACCTCTTTCCATTGTTAACGGAACAGGCTACAGATTAAAACTTGATCTCGAACTCAAAAGCAATGGCCTATCCTTTCCGTACAATAAGAAGAAAATTACTCTGGAACCAAAAGAAAACCTGATTGAGATACCGGTTAAAGTAAAGAAAAAGGGCAGCGTCAGGCTAAACGTGAAACTCAAGGCCGATGGAATTACCGTTTCTGAAGTTCAAATTACAGTCCTGACAAGCCGCTTTAATATCTTCGCAATTGCCTTTGTTGCCACCCTTTTGGGGATAATTTCCCTCATCTGGATCATAAGGATATACAGAAGACTAAGTGCAGGCAAACACAAGAAGAGGAGGAAAAATCAAGAAAAAGCAGAAGCAGAAACGGGGTCTTAAGCCAGCAACATTCGCGACCGGCACGCTACAGATGACAATTGGCACTGGCATAAGCCGCATCACGGGCTTCATCCGAACAGCTGCCCTTGCTTCAATCCTTGGCATGACTGCTCTCGCCACGCGTGAAATGGCAGACTCCTTCAATCTTGCCAACATCACGCCAAACATAGTCTACGACCTTATCCTTGGTGGAATACTCTCCTCACTTTTCATTCCGGTGTTTGTCGAGTACCTCTCTACCAAGAACGAGGAAGAGGCTTGGTATGTGGCAAATTCAGTATTCAACATCACGTTAGTGATCCTTTTTCTCGTATCACTTGCTCTTTGCTTTGCCGCACCATACGCGATCAAGGCACAGACCTTTCTTACGCACGGAGTCCGGGCAAGAATGGAGAGGAACGCAACTTTGCTTTTGAGATTCTTCATCTGGGAGGTGTTGTTCTACGGCTTTTGCGCCATTTATACCGGAGTACTTAATTCGTATAAGCACTTTGCAATTCCAGCCTTTGCCCCCATAGCAAACAACATCGTTGTCATAGCGACACTTTTCGTATACAGGTACTATCAGAGCATCTATGTTCTTGCCATCGGTGCTACCTTAGGCGTTGTGGCAATGGCGATCGTTCAATACCCATGGGTTCGCAGAACCGGCTTCAGGTACCGTCCTGTTTTTGACTTGAAACACCCTGCTGTAAGGAAAATAGGTCGTCTTGCAGTTCCTGTCGTCGCCTACGTATTCATAAACCAGTTGGGGCTATGGGGCGTGAACATCCTCGCCACACAGGTAAGGGGCGGAATCTCGGCTTTCCAGTACGGGTACATATTCTTCCAACTCCCCTATGGAATTGTCGCTGTCTCGATAATAACCGCCCTATTCCCAACCCTTTCTGAACAGTCGGTCAAGGAGGAAAGAGAAAGCCTCACGAGATCCATTTCACTTGGCATGAGAACAACTGCTTTTGTTATTATTCCTTCATCCGTCGGCTATTGCATTCTCTCTAAGCCAATCGTAAGGCTCCTGCTCGAGCGCCTCAACTTCAAAGCGCAGGATACACATATGCTTTCTGTTACACTTTTCTACTTTGCAGTTGGTCTTTTCTTTTTCTCCGCATTTATGTTAGTCCTAAAGGTTTTTTACTCCATGCAGGACACAAAAACACCGATGGTAGTTGCTGGAGTTATAATCACACTTAACATTATCCTTGACTTTGCTTATTTTTATGCATTTAAGTCCGACGTCATGAAAGTTGCAGGCCTTGCCCTTGGAAATACCAGCGCATATGTTGTTGGAGCCGCCTGCGTTTGGGAAGTGCTCCGAAGAAGGCTCGGGTCACTTGATGGAAGAAGAATTGCCCTTTCTCTTGCCAAAACCTGCCTTGCAAGTGCCACGATGGGCATTGCCGTCTATGCAACTGCAAAAATCTCAAAGTTGATTATTGCTGAGTCTGCTTTGAGCGGTCAGATTCTTGAGGTCTGCCTCTCAATTATTGTTGGCGCGATTGTTTTCCTTGGATTATCTGTTCTCCTTCGCTCTGAGGAAATTACCGCTCTCAAAAGACTAACAAGCAAATTCTTTTCAAAAAGGCAAGCCGAAATCTGATAACGAAGGAAATAGCAGGAAAAAATGGTATTATTTTTAAGGAAAACACAGGAATTCGGGTCAGAGAGATTCAAAATTGGGGATAGGGTTTGATCAGTATTCAAATTTGAGGTTATAAAGATGATTTTAAGGCATGTCCTTAAGATAGGTGCAATTGTTGTAGTTCTTATTTTCATCCTATGGGCATTTGGTCCCCTTATCTATTACAGGATTGCAACGATCAATGATGCAGAAGACCTTGCCGATTCTGTTGGATTTAACTACAAGCTATACCGGAATCCCCAAGAAGCGCTTAAGGAGGGTGCAGATAAACTCAAGCTCATGGGTTACTCAGATGAAGAGATCAGTCAATGCGTAATTGAGTTTCTTCCAATAGGAGCACGTGAAAAAACTTCGGTAAGGGTAACAGTTGTTAAAATCGCAAGCAATTCAATCATTAACTACTTTGGAGCATTGAAAAAGTATGCAAAAATCTCAACTACAAAGGAAGTCTCAATTGCAGCAGCAAAGCAATCGTAAAATCAAAGTTTCATCAAACCTCTGAGATCAAAGGAAATCGTTTGAGATAGATAGCTTTCGAATCTCAAAAATTTTATGAGCCTGTATCCTTTTGTGGAACTTCTATCGGATAGAAGAAGTTTATGGCGTTTCTGTTCACGCCCATGAAGTCAGTCCTGTGCAATAGTTTTCCATCTGCGAGGCTGTAGATCTCTGCCTCCGTTATGGGAATAAACGCTGTATCCTTTACGTTGACAATATCAAGAAGGCGCGCACCAGGATAAGTATGCATATTGCCTACAATCCTAAAACGGTCAGCAAGAATAACAACTCTGGTCTTTTCCTTTGGCACATGCATTTTTAGATGCCTCCTTCTCTCTCAGAGACCCAATAATACGCATTAATAACACAAATGAATTCTAACCCTTAAACCCAAACTTTTTCAAACCATTCTCTGATCCAGTCAACCAACAAATTAACCCAAACGCTATTATAAGAGTAAAGTTTCTTCACCCGCACTCAAATAAACCTTTCGGCAAGGTGATGAAGAGCGTTTGAAAAGAGAAGAATAAAAATGGTGAAAATTATCGAAAAAAACGCACATGCCCGAAAAGACAAGGCAACTTCCCCAAATGCAAAATCAAGAATGAGGACGAAAACGGTAAAAACAAGTGCAAAAAGAGTTCCTATTATGGAAATAGTAACTGCTATACTGAGCACATAGAACGCACCAGGAAATTTAATAAACAGTAAAAGCGAAAAGGCAGGAGGGCAAAAGGCAAACATAAGAAGAGACCACCATTTTTCAAACATCCGCCTGTCCTCGGTTCTTGAGTCACCTTCCAACTCGCCCAGAAAACTCCTTTTGAAAAGCGGAAATACAAGGGCAGCAAGTGCGGCCCCAAAAAGCGCGCCAGTCGTCAAACGAATTAAATTTGTGGTTTCACGGAGTCCGGAATATGAAGTTATAGCATCTATGAGGGTTGGAACAATCATGGCAAGAATAAACGCTAACTTCGCGCGCTTCGGGTAATCAGGCCTTTTCCCTCGATACAAGAACAAGAAAAGGACTGTTGTAATTGAAAAGGATAGATAAATCCCGGTATCCCTTGCGCAAACTGGAAGATGCCTTCCTCCATAAGAAAGACAACGTGAAGGCATCTGGTGGCAGACCGAATATCCTACCTGTCTTGTAAACCATATAATCGCATCCAAAATTTGCTTCATGCATGAAATAATATGTTATTGGAATCGATTGTTAAAACCAAATGAATGGCATGTAATGAAACCTTCAAAAAGATAGACAACTAACATTCGAAAAATTCCTCTACACACTTTTGCATGTATATAATTCATACTGACAAAGAGGTAATATAAGCTCATGTCTTAAAAAAGATTATCTGTAAATGAGAATTCCTATGGGGAAATGAACGAGCCAAAGGGAAAAAATAGAACAAGACCTTTGCTTTTTGAGAAATGCCCGCGGATAGCAAAAGTCCAGGACTGGATTCCACTTGGCAATTTCCCAACACCTATAGAAAGGATGAAAAAGCTTGGTGAGCAAGAGGGAATCACAAACCTCTATGTGAAAAGGGACGACTTAAGCTCAAACATTTATGGCGGAAACAAGGTTAGGAAACTTGAATTCCTCCTTGCCTGTGC
>Ga0315298_1006153_pt1 | contig 16535 bp, 13 predicted proteins | sample WHS_1_MG_FD_203077 | JGI IMG/M metagenome (GOLD analysis project Ga0315298, IMG submission 203077) | Extremophilic microbial mat communities from Washburn Hot Springs, YNP, Wyoming, USA - WHS_1_MG | ecosystem: Environmental > Aquatic > Thermal springs > Hot (42-90C) | place: USA: Wyoming...
ATCCCTTATCAGATGAAAGAGCATTGGAGCTAAACCACCTGTTCATCAACATTTGGGGGCTCCGTTCCGGTTTCATCGCGGGATTGGGGCCTACGCGGAGCGCCGGTGCGGAGGCTCCGGTACAAGCCTCCTGATCCTGATCAGGAGATGCGGAAGAGCTTGGCTCCCTTGGGGCGGAGCAGGAGGGAGCCGACGACGCCCATCGCCAGCAGGATCAAGAACAGGCGCGCGCTGAGGCTCACCGCCAGCGCCACCATGGCCAAGGCGAAGAACCAGATCATGACCTCCGCCCGGAAGGCCGGCCCCCACGCGGGCTCATTCCCCGAGGCGGGGACGCGGGCGCGAAGGGCCGGGAGCAGCCTCGGCACCGCGGCCCGGTAAGCCGCATAGTCCTCTCCCTGGGCCGCTTCGAGGGCCGCCTCCTCCCGCTGGATCAGGCGGCCCCCGAAGAGGGTCATGAGCGCCACGAGGGCTACCGCGCCCGCCCGGCTGGCCGAGAGCCCCATCCCGGCGGCCATGAGGATGTTGCCGAGGTAGAGCGGGTTCCGCACGCGCCGGAAGGGACCGTCCGCCGTGAGGCGCTCGTCGTGAAGCCGATGGTCGCGCATCACCTCGGGCCGCAGGTAGGCCGCTGCCCACGTCCGAAGGCCGGCCCCCGCCGCGCCGAGGATGCTCGTTCGAGGCTCTTCCGTGCCCTTTTAGTCGATGCCGCACGCCTTCCGGGCGCGCGCCAGCGTGGCCGCGGCGATGGGATGCACCTTGCGGGCACCCTCGCGGAGGACCTCCTCCACGTAGTCGGGCCGTCTGGCCAGCTCCTTGCGCCGCTCGCGGGCCTGTCCGAAGGTCTCATCCAGAACGGCGATGAGGCGCTTCTTGGCGTCGCTGTACTTGAGGCCGCCCTTGAGGAAGCGCTCCCGCCACTCGGCCTCCTCCTCCTTGGAAACGAAGAGCTTGAGGAGGTTGAAGACGTTGTTGGCGTCGGGGTCCTTGGGCGCCTCCACGGGGGCCGAGTCGGTCACCACGGCCATGACGCGCTCCTTGAGGGCCTTGCCTTCGAGGAAGATGCCGATGTCGTTGCCGTACGACTTGCTCATCTTCTGGCCGTCGATCCCGGGAACCACACCCGTCTCCGGGAGGATGCGGTCCTCGGGGATCACGAAGACCTCCTGGCCGTAGGTGTTGTTGAAGCGCTGGGCGATGTCGCGCGTGACCTCCACGTGCTGCTTCTGGTCCTTGCCCACGGGGACGACGTTGGAGTCCACGATGAGGATGTCCGCGGCCATGAGCACCGGGTAGGCGAAGAGGCCGTGGTCGGGCGAGAGCCCCTTGGCCAGCTTGTCCTTGTAGGAGTGGCAGCGCTCCAGCAGGCCCATGGGGGTCACGGTGGTCAGCAGCCAAGTGAGCTCGGGCACCTCGTGGATGTCCGACTGGCGGTAGAAGGTGCAACGCGCGGGGTCCAGGCCCAGGGCCAGGTAATCGAGCGCCACGTCGCGCACGTGTTCGCGGAGCGCCTGGGGCTCCTTCACCGTCGTGAGGGCGTGGAAGTCGGCGATGAAGTAGAAGGCCTCGCCCTTGTCCTGGAGCTCGATGTGCTGGCGCATGGCGCCCAGGTAGTTCCCGATGTGGAGTTTGCCCGAAGGCTGGATGCCCGAGAGAATGCGCATGGAGACGGCCCTCCTCAACGAAGGCGAGTGTAGCAAAGAGAGGGAGACAGGGAAACAGAGAGACAGGGAAGCGGGGCGAGGAGATGGCACGGGACGCGAGATGGGATGAGGAGACGGGAGACGTTCCCCCTTTCGATCTCCCCCCTTGACAAGGAGCCACAGGGGGGGATACTGGACACAGAAGAAGAGGAAAGGGGAGACGCAAGAGATGGGGTTGCGGCTGCCCCGCCATTCCGGCATCTTTCGCGGCAGCGTGCGCGACCAAGGGCTGATGGGGCCCAGCAGAAAAAAACGACGACAAGGGCGCTAGGATCGCGTGGTTCTCGGCAGAGGAGGATCGCATGGAACGAAATGGGGTTTCGCGGGCGGCGTTCGTTCTTGGGCTCTTGTTTCTCGGACTGGGCCTGGGGGTACAGGCTCAAACCGAGCTGCCCTGGTACTGGTGGAACGCAAGCCCTACCATCCCACAGACTTATGGGAAATGTTCCTCCCTGCGCGCAGTGCCACTTGACTTCGACGCCTTTCAGGTAGGGTGCTACGACCTTTACACCGGATTACCGCTGAATTGCCACGAGGACTGGACAGAGTTCTTTTCCATAGATGGCCTGCAAGATCCTGCCACGATTCTATATTACGAAGGCGGTCACGCCCACCCGCGCTCGGGCGACGTCGCCATGACGACGGGCGGTCTGTATTCGGATCTCTCGGGTGTTACGGATACGAACACCTTCACCGGCGATACCGGCGGGCAAATATGGACAGGCTACAAGTACCATCCACAGTGCTCTGGAGTGGTTCGAATCACAGCCCGATGCATCGCTCCCCCCAACTACCACATTGTTCCTGACGACTGCTGGCACGTGGACCCTTCCGACCCCAGCGGCCGCACGGGCTACTCTCAAATGGGGGTCCGGCTTCACGTGGACGGGCTTGTCGAACTCCCCTCGGATCCCTCTCTCGTGGTTGTCCGCAATGCCGGGGCTCATCCTGTGGGTGATTACGTGAAACCAGCGATGGCCAAAAAGATGGTGCAACTCGCCCAGAATTACCGGGCCAGCTACCACAACATGACGGGGGTGTGGGTCAGGCTTTCCTTCAACGATATGAGCCTTCCCTGGGGGGGTATTTTGGATTTCCAGGACAACTGGGACTGCCCACATGAGCTCCACCGGGTGGGCACGTCCGCCGACGTGAACCACTACTGCCCGGTAGATGGAGGCGGGGCGCCAGCACGAGTCCAGGAGCAGGTACTTGACAAACTCACGAAGAAGCTGGGGCTCTCTCGCTATGAAAAGCAACTTATCCATTTTGAATTGGTTGGAGGCTAAACCATGATTACGAAATTCTTGGGGCGCAGTGGCTGCTTGGGCGTGCTCATCGTCTCTGTGTTCGCGGTGGCCCTTCGGGCTCAGCCCGTGCCGCCAGTATTTCAGGGGGTGGCGGTACAATCGGCGGTTACAGCCGATCCTACCTCGGGTCTATACACGTATGGCTACACGTTGACCAACCCGGCCTCAAACACGGCTCAACTCTGGACGTTTGAGATTGTGGTAGGAGGGGCAGAGTCCTCTATCACGGTTGGCTCGTCGGCCGACTGGGTACCGGCCGACATTGTCTCAAATCCCCCTCTACCACCTTTCGTTCTTGTGCCCAATCAACCGTATGTGGATTGGGGGACGTGGGATGACATGCCCAACCCGCCAGTGCCAGGAACGAGCGCGGGACCTTTCAGCTTCCAATCACCTCGGCCACCCACCGTTCGCGAAGCCTGGATAGACCCATGGATTCAACCCTACCTCGATGCATTGGCTACCTACGAAGGGGGAGAGTTGCTCCCCAGCGAATCGGACCCGATCAACCTCAGCTATATTCGAAAAGTTCAGACCCTTGGTCCCTTGGGTGTGGATCCGGGCTCGTTCGCTCACTGGAACGAATTCATTAGCGATGTAGCCACCGCCGGCCAGCTTGGATGGATTTCGGATGGGGCCTTGCTCTCGACGACTCAATCCAACCTTTCCGCCGCCCGTCAAGCGGCGGTAGCGCAGGACCAAACGACGGTCAACGCCAAGCTCCAGGCGGTGATCGACGCGATCCAGGCCTCCACGCCCTCTCAGCGCACGAGCGAGGGCTACGCGCTCGTGTACTACAATGCTCTCTACTTGCAACAGAATCTTCCTTGGCCCTGCGAGCCCAAGCTCACCCTGGCACCGGCGTCAGCCACGCATGCGATTGGCCAGCCACATACCGCGACGGCCACGTTGGTGAACGTCGCCAACGGCCAGCCCATCGCGAACAACTACGTCGACATTGAGGTGACCGACGGTCCACAGCGCGGCCAAGGAACCCACGGAACCACGGCGGGCGACGGGACCTTCAGCTTTACGTATACAGGTACAAAGGCCGGTGTGGACACCTTGCGAGCGAACACGGGAATGTTGTACGTTCGGCAGGGCGCAGCCAAGAAAGGAAAGGGCACACCTACCGGAAGGAGCCACAGCCGACAAGGCGAGTCGCTCACCGATTGCACGGCCAACGGTATTTCCTCGGAGCCCGTCACGGTCACCTGGACCGGCGGACCGGACCTGACCGTGCCCATCTTCATCCCCCCTCTGCTCATCTCCGCCCCGGGCCAGACCTTCTACATCACCGAGACGACGATGAACGTAGGGATTCTCCCCGCCGGCCCGAGCGTCACGCGGTATTACCTCTCGACCTCGATCCCGGTCGACCCGGCAACCGCGACGGTCGTCGGGGAACGCGCCATCCCCGCCCTCGCCCCTGGCGAGAAAAGCTCGGTGGAAACGGTGCCCTACGTGATTCCGCCGAATCTGCCCGCTGGCAACTACTACCTCGACGCCTGCGCGGATGCGGACAACCAAGTCATCGAGACGAACGAAGACAACAATTGCGCGTCGAGCCAGCTTCAAGTGGCAACCGGCGTGATGCCTCCCAACCGTCCTCCCGATTGCAGCCAGGCCGCGGCAAGCCCCGCGCTACTGTGGCCTCCTAACCACAAGCTGGTCCCCATTGCGATCACGGGCGTCACCGATCCGGACGGCGATCCGGTGACCATCCAGATCACCGGGATCACGCAGGACGAGCCGACGAACGGCCTCGGGGATGGGGATACGTGCCCGGACGGCTTCGGTATGGGCACCGGCCAGGCGCAAGTGCGCGCCGAGCGGTCGGGAACGGGCAACGGCCGCGTTTACGCCATCGCCTTCACCGCCAGCGACGGGAAGGGCGGCACGTGCAACGGCACAGTGAAGGTGGGTGTCCCACACGACACGAAAGATACGCCCATCGACGACGGGCAGGCCTACGATTCCACGAAATGCCCGTGAGGACAGACGTACCCCAGTATTGAAACGAGCGAGGCCCCAGGGTCCCCTGGGGCCTCGCAGTCTCCGAAGACAGCCCCGCCGGGGGGACCGGATGAATGCTCCCCGTTGCCTCTCCCCGGACCATCCGGTATCCTGGGATTCAAAACGAGAGCAGGAGGCCCCTGATGGACAAGAAGGTCGCACTGGTGACGGGCGGGAGCCGGGGCATCGGCGCCGCCATCGTGAAGGCATTGGCGCAGCGGGGTTTTCGCGTGGCGGTGAACTGCCTCAGCAACGTGGAGATGGCCGAGCGAGTGCTGGGCGAATCGGGCGGCGACGGCGCGGTCTTCCCGGCGGACGTGCGCGACGCGAAGGCGCTCACCGCCATGGTGAGGGCGGTGGAAAAACAACTGGGGCCCGTGGAGGCCGCCGTACACAACGCCAACATCTCCTTTCCCATGGGGCCCTTCTGGCAGCTCCCCTGGGAGGGCGTGTCGGCCAAGCTCCTGGGCGAACTGGGCGCCTTCCACGCCTTGGCCGCCGCCGTGGTGCCAGGCATGGTGGAGCGCAAGTGGGGCCGCATCGTGGCCGTTTCCTCCTCCCTCTCGCGCTTCGCGAGCGAGGGCTTCGGCGCCCACGCCGCGGCCAAGTCCGCCCTTGACGGGGCCTGCCGGGTGCTCTCGCGGGAGACGGGGCCGCACGGCATCACCGTCAACGTGGTCGCGCCCGGCCTCGTGGAGACCGACGCCACCTCCCGGCAGCCCGCGGAGCAGAAGCAGTTCGTCGCCATGCTCACGCCCCTCAAGCGCAACGGCCAGCCCCAGGACATCGGCCCCGTCGTGGCCTTCCTCTGCAGCGACGAGGCCCGCTGGATCACGGGGCAGTACATTCCGCTCAACGGCGGGATCAACACGGTGTGAGGGGGCATTCGGAATTCGAAACAAGGACAAACCACAGAGGCACAGAGACGCAGAGAGAGATGGATTTCGGAGAAACCGTTGTGCGGAGTTGTCTCTGGTACCGGTTCCCCGCTCCCTCCCAAAGGAGAGACCATGATCATCGAAACCGTGGATGGCTTGAAAGAGCGGCTGTCTATCGCTATTGAACATTCCGGGCCGGGCGGCGCGCCGAGGGTGGCCCATCCCGAAGCCTTCCGGGGGCCGCTCACGGACGACCTCGCGAAGACCGCCGTCTTCGCCAAGGACCCGCAGGTGAAAGGGCGGGCGCGCTTCGCCCTCAAGACGGCGGCGGCTCAACTCGGCGTCCACCTCGCCTCCATCCACTCCCTCTACGCCGCCATGGGCCAGAAGGAGACGGGAGGCTTCACGGTTCCCGCCATGAACATCCGCGGACTGGCCTACGACTCGGCCCGGGCCTTCTTCCGCGCCGCCATCCCCAAGGGCTGCGGCGCCTTCCTCTTCGAGATCGCCAAGAGCGAGATGGGCTACACCGATCAGAGGCCCCACGAGTACGTGGCGGTGATGATCGCGGCGGCCCTGCGCGAGGGGTACGCGGGCCCCCTCTTCATCCAGGGGGACCACTTCCAGGCCTCGGCCAAGGGCTACTTCGCCGACCGTGAGAAGGAGCTCGGCGGCCTGAAGGCGCTCATCCGCGAGGCGCTCTCGGCGGGCTTCTACAACATCGACATCGACTCCTCCACCCTCGTGGTCCTCGAACGGCCGGACCTTCCTTCGCAGCAGCGCGACAACGGCGAGGTCTGCGCCCTGCTGACGCGCTTCATTCGGGACAACGAGCCCGAAGGCACCACCGTCTCCGTCGGGGGCGAGATTGGGGAGGTGGGCGGCCACAACAGCACGGTGGAGGAGTTTCTGGCCTTCATGGGCGAGTACCGGCGGGGCCTCGGCGAGGCGGAGGGGATCAAGAAGATCTCCGTCCAGACGGGAACCAGCCATGGCGGCGTGGTGCTGCCCGACGGCACGGTGGCAAAGGTGAAGCTCGACTTCGAGGTCCTCTCCTCCATCGCCGCCGTGGCCCAGGAGCGCTTCGGCATGGCGGGGACGGTCCAGCACGGCGCCTCTACCCTCCCCGACGAGGCGTTCCACCAATTCCCGCGCCACGGGGCCTGCGAGGTCCACCTGGCCACCGGCTTCCAGAACATGATCTACGACCACCCGGCCTTGCCCGCGGACTTCCGGGAGCACGTTTACGAGCACCTGAAGAGGGCCTTCGCGAAAGAGCGGAAGGCCGGAGAAACGGAGGACCAGTTCCTCTACAAGACCCGCAAGAAGGGCTTCGGCGGAGAGCTGAAGCGGGAGTGGTGGGGCCTGCCGGAAGCCGTGCGGGAGGAGATCGGACGGGCCCTCCAGGCCAAGTTCGCCTTCCTCATCGACCAGTTGAACGTGGCCGGCACCCACGACGTGGTGCGGCGCTTCGTCATGCCCGAGCCACCCTCCCCCGACGCGGCGGCCGAGATCGCCGCCTGCGGCGCGCCGCAGACGCCCGCGAAGACCGAGGAGAACCCCAGGGCCGATTGACCTATCGCGAGGGGCGCTCCCCTGCCGCCCCCAACGAAGGCAGAGCCGCTCCCTCTGGGAAAAAATCCCCGCCGGAAGGGCCCTTTTCCCCTCGGCCTTCCCGGCGGGGTGATTTTTTTCGGCGGCCCCCTTCATCTTCTTGCTCCTTCAGCCTGCTGGTCCACTGGCCCTCCGGCCGCCCCGCCACCGCCGGCACCGCCCCTTTCCTTCAGCCGCCCGTGCGACGGTTTCGGGTGGTACATCCTTTGCGGGAAAGCCCGCCTGACGATCACGATCCGGCGCGGTTGGGGGTCCACGGCCGCGGCGGATTGGGCGTTCGGACGGGCCATCGAGGGCCGGAAAGGCCGGAACATGATTCTAGGGCCGGCGGCGAGGGCCTATTTTAGGCATCATGGCCCCGGCGCCTCCAACCCGCGCGGCCTTCCGGCCGAGACATCCCGGTGCGAATGAGGACAGCGGCCCTATCCGATGCCCTGAAGGAGGGGGGCGGGTGCCCCCCCTCCTCCACCCGAAATTCCGCGATGGAAGCGGGGTACCTTCGGCGACGGTTGTGCCACGCCCAAAGAAAAGAAGTTATGGATGAAGAGGGAGGGCCATTCCCTCCCCCTCCGCTGGCAAAACCAGAGGGAGGGACCCCCACCCCTGGACGCCTTTTTCGCCTTCGGCTCAAAGGCCCCCAATCCCTTATCAGATGAAAGAGCATTGGAGCTAAACCACGTGTTCATCAACATTTGGTGGCTCCGTTCCGGTTCCATCGCGGGATTGGGGTCCACTGGCGCCGGTTGCCGTTTCCGATTTCGCCCGCGCCTGGCCCAGAGGGCTGCCCTGCCCGCTCCGGGACACACCTTATATGGCTTCGTTCGGCAAGACAGATCTCACGCGCGCGGCCTGAACACGCTTGGGGCAGCCATGGATTTCACCCAAAGACAAGCTGGATGGGCTTTTTGTCGCCTTTCAGAGACACCGGTGTCCGAAAGGGCGGATGGACATTCGGGCCCGGTGGCGGCGCCGCCGGCCCCGGAGCCCGTTTCGGCGCGAGCCCGCCCCTGGGCAACGGGAGAGAAAGGGCCGGAGCCGGAGTATGGCATGGGCCTTGCTTTCTCAGGGTCTTGTGGTTTAGCGTCGGTTTGTGCGCATAGAAGGAAAGGAACCTGTCGTTTTTTTGAGGAGGCAACATGCGGAAACAGATGAAAGCCTTGACCTTTGCCCTCCCGCTCCTGCTGGTGGCCACCGCCGTTCTGGCGGGCAATCCCTCGCGAATCCGTTACTCGGTCAGCGCCTCCAGCACCAACCCGCCCGCCACCGTGGTCTCCCGCAACGGCGAGACGGTGGTCATCTTCAAAGAGGCGGCCATCACCGCCGGTGATACCTTCTCTTTCACCATCGGCCTGGACGCCGGCAAACGCGCCGACAAGCTGAGCTACCCCATCAACGCCGACTTCAACGTAACCGGCAGCTCCGATCTCCAGTCCACCATTGACCCCTCCTCCGTGACCTTCAACGCGGCCACCGATACCCCCTCCGCGCAGGTCACCGTGACCGTGGCGCCGGGCGACTATACCCACGTCAAAAGGCTGGCTATTAAAATCAAGGCCATGCCCCAGGCGGGTGCCAAGCTCGGCGCCGGCCCCGGCGTCAAGGTCGTGATCCTCAAGAGCAAGAAGGCCGCCTCCACGGCCGAAGCGGGCATGCTGCAGGACTTGCAGGAGGCCCTGGCTCCCGAACCGGCCCCCGCCAAGGCGGCCTCCCAGCCCAGCGACTCCGGCAACTGGTAAATCCGAGCTCCGAATGGCTCACGGGGAGGCGCCCGCCCGCAGCGGAGGGCGCCTCCCTTTTTTATGCGTGGATAGGGGACCGTCTGCGGTCTCTGCTCCCTTCGATGCCCCGGGCCAAAATGGCCGCGCAGGGCGACCGGCCGGGGCCTGCGCGGCCATCGCCGAATTCTCTCCAAAGCCCTATCCCACCGTTGTTCCAAAGGCCTCAACCACTCCCGCTCCGGGTCGGGCCGGGTTGGTACGCCCCTTGCATTTAGGGGATCGGCGACTTCGGGAGGCGGGTCACGGCCCGCTCTGCTCCCGAAGGGAGGCACTGATGAGGAGAATGAGAGTCATCGCTGCCCTATCGGCACTCTTTCTCATGCTGGCCGTGGCGGCCACGGCGAACGAACCGGCCCGCATCGACTACTCGGTGGAGCCCTCTAGCACCGGCCCCTCGGCCACGGTGGTCTCCAGGGACGGGGAGTCGGTGGTAGTCTTCCGCGTACCCTCCTTCAACCCCGGAACCGCCCTCTCCTTCACCTTCAGCATGAGACCCGGAAAGCTGGCGAACCGGGCCGTCTATCCCAATTACGCCACCCTGGCGGCGGCCGGAAACGGTGACCTGAAGGCCGCCTTCAGCCCCTCCATGGCCACCTTCAACGCACCTCTCAGCGTGGCCACCAGCGGTGTCACCCTCACCCTCGCTCCGGGCCACTACCGGGGCCTCCGCAGACTGGAAGTCACCATCCTGGCCCACCCCGATCCAGGAACCATGCTCGGGGAGGGCCCTGGCGTCAAGGTCGTGGTCTTGAAGGACAAGAAAGCCGAGCGTGCCAGCCGAGAGTCCGACATGCTCCAGGACGTCGAGGACGCCCTGGCCCCCGGGGCCGGAACTCAGGCTGCGCCCCCGGCCGGCGCACCGTAAGGACTCAGGACACCAGACCGGCCCGACGCACGGGGGGAGGCGGCCGCCTCCCCCCTTCGCTTGTATGGCCCTGCGCTAAGCCTTCTTCGGCCTGGCGCTTGGCTGCCAGGGAAAACCGGACGACGCCCAGAAATAGTGCATAGAGGCCCAGCAACACAGCCTCTGGGGATTCCGCGGCGAGCTCACGGCTTCCCAGTCCCCTGCCAAACCATTCGGGCCACGGGTGTGGGACCGCTTCTTTTTCCGGCAAGCGGCCTCTTCCAACACCTCCATCCGGAGCTTGACAGTGGGGGTTAAGTGTATTACTGTACTGATACAGTGATGCATTGGGCGCCCGGCTGGCCGCTGGTGGAGTCCCGCAAAACGATTGGGCGGGGCCCTCTGCAAGGAGGATTCGCGATGAAGAGACGACTGACGGTGGACCCGGCGGACGCCGTCCCGATCTGGAGGCAGATCGAGGAGGGGCTCCGGCGGCTGGTGGCCTCGGGGGCCCTCGCGCGCGGGGCGCCCGTGCCATCGGTGCGGGAGCTGGCCAAGGATCTCAGGATCAACCCCGCCACGGTGGCCAAGGCTTACCAGCGCCTTACCGAGGCGGGGGTCCTGGCGGTCCGTCGCGGCGAGGGCACCTTCGTGGCGGCCGAGGCGCCTGCCCTTACATCAGGAGAGAGAAGGCGCACGCTGCGGGAGGGGGCCAAAAGGTACGCCAGCCTGGCCCTGACGCTGGGTGCGGCAAAGCAGGAGGCGCTGGGCGCCGTGACGACCGCCTGGGAAGACCTGGGCGAGAAGGGAGGCCGCTCGTGAGCAGCCATGACGGACAAAAGGCCCTGTGCCTCGATCACGTGACGGTGCGCTACGGGAAGGCCACCGCGGCGGAGGCCGTGAGCTTCTCGGTTCCCTGAGGTTCGGTCTACGCCCTACTGGGGCGCAACGGCGCGGGCAAGAGCTCCCTCATCCGCTGCCTGCTCGGCCAGCGGAAGCCCCAGGAGGGAGAGGTGACGATCTTCGGCGAAGACCCCTGGTCCAACCGCGCCAGGCTGATGGCCCGCCTCGGCGTGGTGCCCGAGGAGCCGGACGCGCCCCCCGACATGACGGCCCGCCAGATCGCGGCCTTCTGCTCCCGCCTCTATCCCTCCTGGGACGGCAATGGCGTGGAGACGAGGCTCCGACGGTTCGCGGTCCCCGGCGACGTGCCCTTCGGGCGCCTCTCCAAGGGCCAGAAGGGGCAACTCGCCCTGGCCCTGGCCCTCGGCGGCCTGCCCGAACTGTTGGTGTTGGACGACCCCACACTGGGGCTCGACGTGGTGGCCCGCAAGGCGCTCTTCGAGGAGCTCGTGGAGGAGCTGGCCGAGCGCGGCACAACCGTGCTCCTGACGAGCCACGACCTCGGCGGCGTGGAGGCCATGGCCGACCGGGTGGGAATTCTGAAGGAAGGAAGGTTGCTCGTGGACGAGCCGCTGGATGACCTCAAGGCCCGCTTCCGCCGGGTGAGCTTCGGCCAGTCCGATGCCACTGTGCACGGCTCCGAAACCATGAAGGCGCTCGATCCGCTGGCGCTGAAGCAGGCCGCCTGGGGCACGGAGGCGGTGGTCTCCGGTTTTTCCGAGGAGGCCTTCGCCCGCTTCGCCGCGGCGCCGGGCGTGAGCGACGCCGAGGCATCACCTCTGTCCCTGGAAGAGATCTTTATCGCCCTCTGCGGCGAAGAGGGAGGCCGGCCATGAGAGGCTTTACCGCCGTGTTGTCGCGCGAGCTGGGTCTGAGAAAGGCGATCTGGGCCGCGGCCCTCGTGGCGGGCCTCTTGCCCTTCCTCCTGGCGGCCCTGCCGGGCATGACCTACGGGTACGCCGAGGTGCGGGACGCCAGCGCCCTGGCCATCGCCGCGGGCTCGGGCGAGCTGCTGGCGCTAGTCCTAGGCGCCGCCGTCCTGGGCCGGGAGCTCGCCGAGCGCCGCCTCTCTTTCGATTTGGCCCGCCCCATCGGCGGTCTCGCCATCTGGGCCGGCCGCATGGGAGCGGTGCTCATCCTCTCGCTGGGGTCCGCCCAGGTGACCCACGGCCGAACCGACGCTCGGGCTGGCCACCGGGCCCTCTCGGCCACCCTCTGGTCCCTCTGCGCCGTTGGCGCCCTGGGTTTCGCGGGCTATGCCCGCTGGTTCACCAACGTCTCCCCCTCGGATCTGGCAGGAGTCTACGCCGGCCAGGCCTCGCCCGATGGCCGGTGGGTCTGTATGGAAGGACCCGCTCGCCACCGCCGAGACCTCCCGTTCCGCTTTCTCTACAATCCCACCACCGGTGCCTTCCTTCGGCTTCGGCCACGGTGGTGGCGGGCGAATCCCGCCTTCTCGGGCAACGGCAGCCGGTGCGTCTGGGTCGAGGGACGGGACCGGCGGGAGATCATGACCGCGGACCTCACGGCCGCCCATCCCGTGGCGGAGCGCACGGGCATCGAGGTGGCCGGCGTGGACTCGCGCCTGGCCCTCTCGCCCAGCGGACGGCGGCTGGCCGTGCTGTCGAATGGCACCCTCTCCGTTTACGAGCCGGACGGCGGGAAGCAGCTCGCCTCGGTGCACATTTACGGCACGGACACTCTGCACAAGCTCAACTTCGAGAAATACCTGGGGAGCCACATCCTCTTTCCGGACGAGGGAAGCGTGGCCATCGTACGGGTTCACCCCCCCGAATCGGACCAAGCCACCGGTAGCGTCACCATCCAGCGCTTCGACGTGGCCTCGCGGAAGCTGACCACCACGGGCCGGATCGACGGCCTCTCCGGTCAGCTCCTGGTGCAACTCAACCGTACGGCCTCCCGGTTCATCTTGAGAGAGCGCGACGGAGCCGCGTGGACGACCTCTCTGCGGGACGGCACCACGGGAGCTCTCCTGACTCTCCTCGGTCCCGAGGGACACGCCCGGGAAGCCTCCTTCCTGGCCGAGGGCGGCTTGGTGGCCACGAGCGTGGCGAAAACGGAGCCCTCCATGCTGTGGATCTACGGGGAAGACGGATCGCTGCGGCAGACGGTCGATCTCGAGAGGGCCGGGGTCGTTCTGGTGGGCTCGGAGCCCCGGCCGGGCCGGCTCCTCGTCGCCGTGGGCCCCCCCGGCAAAGGGTGGTTCCCAGCGTGCTCCCTCCTCGAGGTGGACACCGCCAGCGGTTCGCACCGCGCCGTGGCGGATGGGCTGACCCCCTTCACCTGGGCCTGGTGGTACTCGGACACGTGCACCCTGCCCACCGGCCCCGCCGCGCTTCTGGCCCTGGCGCCCGACGGTTCGCTCGTGCGCGTGGACCCGGCCACCGGCCAGCAGACCACGCTCATCCGGGGCACCTTCAAGCCGAAGTGAGGAGGCGGCCGGCCTTCTGACCTTTCCTATGGAGTGAATCTCCTTCTACCCTTCGGGGGCGGACGGTGTCCGCCCCCGCTCCTTTCTTGCGCATGACCGGCTGGCCAAGGCCCGCAGTACGGGGACGGCGCCACCTTGTATGGATGACAGATGAAAGATGAAGGGTGAGAGAGCGGCTCCAACTTCCACTCTGCACTCTCCACCGGGCCGCTCCCCTGTCGCGCCCTTCTCACCTCATCACCTCCTCACCTCCTCACCCATGCGCCCCGCTCCGCGCCCCGCGGCCGACCGGCTATACTAGGGTGACGCAGAGGAGGGAGCTGGCGTTGTCCCACCACGAGACCATCACGCTCACCCTCGGCCTGGCCCTCTGGATGGGGGTCACGGCCATGAGCCTGGCGCGGCGGCTGCGCGTGCCGCCCCTGCTCTTCTACCTCCTCGCGGGCCTCGCGCTGGGACCCATGGGGCTGGGCTGGATGAAACCCGAGGCCCTGGGCGACCGCCTCTCCACCCTCGTGGAGTTCGGGCTGGCCATCATCCTTTTCGAGGGGGCCCTGAGCCTTCCCAGTTCCGCCGGCGGGGCCCTGCCCCACTCCTCGCGCCGTCTTCTGGGCATCGGCATGCCGATGACGGCCGTGCTCTCAGCTCTCACGGCGCACTTTGTGGCGGGGATCGACCCCTTGGCCTCGGCCGCCTTCGGCGCCCTCATCTCGGTCACCGGCCCCACCACCATCGGTCCCCTGCTCAGGAGCTTAGCCATCAGCCGCCGGCTGGAGGTCCTCCTTCGCAACGAGGCCATCTGGGGGGACTGCCTCGGCATCCTCATGGCCAGCCTGGTGCTGCCCTTTTGGATCCAGCGCGGCCCGAAGGCCCTCGCCAGCCTCCCCTACCACCTCTTCGAGATGGTGGGGCTGGCGGCGGTGATGGGGGTCGTCGCCGGGGTCCTGCTGGCCAGGTGGGTGCTCCCGGCGCTGGAGAGGCTCGGGGAACCCGAGCTGCCAGGCATGGCGGCCCTGGCGTGGGCCATCCTCGCCTTCACCGCGGCCCAGACCCTGAGCCCCGGGAGCGGCCCCATCGCCAGCGCCGTGGCGGGCTTCACGCTGGTCACGATGAAGGGCCCTTTCGCGGCGGAGATCCGCCTCTTCAAGGGCCAAGTGGCCTACCTCTTCATCGGTATGCTCTTCGTCCTGCTCTCGGGCCTCTTTCAGCTCTCGGCCGTCCAGGGGAACCTCCCCAGGCTCCTGTTGACGGCGCTCATCCTCGGGTTTGTGGTGCGTCCCTTCAGCCTCTTCCTCGCCTTCTGGGGCACCGAGCTCCCCATGGCGGAGCGGTTCTTCACGGCCCTCATCGGCCCTCGTGGTATCGTCGCCCTGGCCACCGCCTCCTTCGTGCTGACCCAGCGGGGCGATGACCCCATGGCCCGCGAGGCCTTCGCCCTCACCTTCGTGGTGATCGCCTTTTCCGCGAGCTTCGCCACCCTCATGGGACGCCCGCTCGCCTGGCTCCTGAGGATCCGCGTCGCAGAGTCCCGGACGGGCATCGTCATCGTGGGCATCAACCCCTTCTCCACGGCTCTGGCCACGGCCCTTTCGGGTAGGGTTCCCGTGAGGCTGCTGGACAGCGATCCGGCCAAGGTGCAGGCCACGTTCATCCCGGGCGTGGAGGTGGTGCAGGGCAACGCCCTCGACGAGAGCCTCTATGAAGAGACCTCGGAGCTGGGCTACCGGCGGGTCCTCGCCGCCACCCCCAACGACGCTCTCAACGGCATGGTCCTGGAACACGCGGAGCCGGTTTTTGGAAGGAACCGCCTCTTCCGGGTGGCCAACAGCCCCTCCGCCGCCATCGTCCGCCTGCGGCCCCATCTAGCCAAGACCCTGGCCTTCAGCGAGGAGTTCCACACGGGCCTCCTGCCGGAGGGCGGAGGCTGGCGCATCCGCGAGGCCGCCGGCACCGCGCCCGGTCTCTGGCCCCTGGCCTCCCTCAAGGGGGAGGGGGTCCGGCTCATCCGCGGGGGCGGGAGCGAGCCGCCTCCCTACCTCGTGCTGGAGATGGGCGGGCCGGCTCCTGCTCCCGGTCTCGGAACCGTGGACCAGCCTTCCCGTCGGGGTTAGGATGCCCGCAACGGCCGAAGCCGGCCGAGGGAGGTGCTCATGAGGAAGGCCGTTCGGCGCATCCTTGTGCGAAGGGGAGTACGCCTTGCGGAAGACTACCTGCTCTTGACCGCGGGCGCCCTCACCGTGGCGGCGGGGGTGGACCTGTTCCTGACGCCGAACCACGTGGTCTCGGCCGGCGTGACGGGCCTCGCCATGCTCGCCTTCTTCCTCTGGAAATGGCCGGTGGGGCTCGTGACGCTGGCGCTCAACGTGCCCCTGCTCCTGGCGGGGCTCCGGTGGGGGGGCGGCTACAAGGTCCTCGTGAGAACCATCTACGCCACGGTGGTGATGAGCTTTGGCATCGACCTGCTCCAGCCCCTCCTGCCGGCGGTCCACGGCGACCCGCTCATTTATACCATTTTCGGGGGGCTGGTGGACGGCTTCGGCATCGGGCTGGTGCTGCGGGGGAGGGGCACCACCGGCGGCACGGACATCATCGCCCAGCTCCTCCACCGCTACCGCCGCATCCCCTTCGGCCAGGTTTTCCTGGTGAGCAACACGGTGATCCTGCTGGCCGCCATCCCCGTGGTCGGCCTCGTGCCGGTGCTCTACGCCCTCATCGTGAACTACATCTCCAGCCGCGTGCTGGACACGGTCGTGGAGGGGCTCGGCTACGCCCGTTCGGTGCTCATCGTGAGCAAGAAGATGGACGAGGTGCGCGAGGCTATCCTCAACCAAGTGGGCCGCGGAGTGACCGTGCTCCAAGGCTGGGGAGGCTACAGCCGCGAACCGAGGCCCGTCCTCTACGTGGTGGTCTCCCGCGCCCAGATCACGGCCCTCAAGCGGATCATCGCCGAGGTGGACCCCCTGGCCTTCGTCGTGGTCTCCGAGGCCCACGAGGTGCTCGGCGAGGGCTTCCGGCCGGTGGCGGAGGAGGCATAGGG
>Ga0315298_1006154_pt1 | contig 16535 bp, 17 predicted proteins | sample WHS_1_MG_FD_203077 | JGI IMG/M metagenome (GOLD analysis project Ga0315298, IMG submission 203077) | Extremophilic microbial mat communities from Washburn Hot Springs, YNP, Wyoming, USA - WHS_1_MG | ecosystem: Environmental > Aquatic > Thermal springs > Hot (42-90C) | place: USA: Wyoming...
GACTGTCGTCGATATAGAATTCCAGTTCAGGAATAATCCTCAACTGATTGCGTACCTGAGTACCCAGGTAATACCGGATAGCTTTATGGTGCATATTGATCGAATCGAGCGTTTCTTTTGCCCGTTGCGAGGGGAAAATGCTCAGATATACACGTGCAATACTCAGGTCGGGAGTCACCCGTACCACGGTAACGGTAACCATAGAACCAAGACAAATAGTTGCCTGCTCACGCTGGAAGTATACGGCCAGTTCACGCTGTATAAGACGGCCAACCTTCAGTTGTCGCGTCGATTCCTCTTTGTGCATAACATTGTTTTTTGCAAAACTAACTATTTTTCATCAGTACCGAAACGACAAAATCTAAACTCTTGTATTTTAACCCTAAATTATTGATGTCACCAATGAACAACCACATGTTCTTTTCCCTATCAAAATCTTTTATAAAAGACTATTTATGCCCGTCAGGCCAAAAAATTATACATTCTGGTAAAATTGTCTAAATTGGTACTCTTGTTTTCGCACTTATAACCGGCCGGCCGGAAACCGCGTGGGAGAATATTTTCATTCATTTGTTGCGTTTAATTTAAAACATACTCGTTTCGCTGCAAAAACTTATTAGATTTGCGAAAAAATTTTTTTGCGATGGAGATTGTACTTAGTGGTATTCGTTCGACCGGTCGTTTGCATCTGGGCAACTATTACGGTGCAGTTCGGAATTTCGTAAAGATGCAGCACGACTATCAATGTTTCTTTTTCATTGCCGACTATCATTCGCTGACCACCCATCCCAAACCCGATGACTGGAAAGCCAATGTAAAGCAGGTACTGTGCGAATATCTTGCATGTGGTATTGACCCCGAGGTGGCAACGGTATATATTCAGAGCGATGTACCCGAAATACCTGAATTGTATTTAATCCTGAATATGCTGGCCTACAAAGGCGAACTCGAACGCACTACCTCGTTCAAGGACAAGGTGCGCCAGCAACCCGACAACGTAAATGCCGGTCTGCTTACCTATCCCGTACTCATGGCTGCTGATATTTTGATTCACAAGGCAAATAAGGTACCTGTAGGCAAAGACCAGGAACAACACCTCGAGATGACCCGAAATTTTGCAACCCGATTCAATAATCTTTATGGGGTTGATTATTTTCCCCTGCCTACCGCTTTTAATTTCGGTAAAGATCTGATCAAAATACCCGGCCTCGATGGCAGTGGAAAAATGGGCAAGTCGGAGGGTAATGGTATTTATCTTTCCGATGATGCCAAAACGGTGGAGAAAAAGGTGATGCGTGCCGTAACCGATACCGGTCCTACCGAAAAAAACCAGAAAATGCCCGAACCAATTCAAAATCTGTTCACTATCCTTGAGGTTGTATCTACACCCGACACCGTTGAACATTTCAAAAAACAATATGCCGATTGTACCATCCGCTATGGTGAACTGAAAAAGCAACTTGCCGCCGACATTAACCGGGCACTTGATCCCATACGTGAACGTATTGATTACTACATGCACAACGACGATGTGGTACGTCGTGTAGTAAATATGGGTAAAGAAAAAGCCCGAGCCAGTGCTGCAAAAACCCTAAAGGAGGTGAGAGAAATTATTGGTATACGGCCATTTTAGTCTTCTTCTTCCCGTTCAAGTTCCACACGTATACCCCCAACCCACCAGGCCAGTAGGTTGTAAAACCATGCCACAAGCAGGCCGATGATAAAACCTATTATCCCAAGCAAAAGCGGCATGAAGATAAATCCGCCTATCCCAAGCCATGCACTGCGCCACACAAACATTCCCATTGGTGCACCCCCAAGGATATTGCCCAGTATAAAACTAAACATCCCAACACCAATGCCCAATATAAGTCCAAGAAATACCCATACCAAGGCTATAATTTTTGCCAGTGAAAGCACTTCAATTTTTTTGATTTCAACCATTGGTTTTAGTTTTATGACAAAGGTACAAGAAAAATGCTTTGAATCCATAATGCCCAAAACAATAGATTGTTAAAACGCAATATTTCACATCTGTAGTAACATTTTTTTACCTAATTAATGACATTCTTCGGACTGATAATTGGTGATTCTTTCATACATTAGCATTCGTTTTAAAACTTAAATCATGAAGAAAAAATCACTAATAGCCATACTGATGGTATTTTTGGCCATGGGTTTTGGCGACGTAGTAGGGCCCATGGTAAGCCTTGCAAAGGAAAGTTTCAGCCTATCGAATACGGCAGCCCAGCTATTACCTTTTGTTGGTTTTCTGATGTTTGGGTTGTTGTCGGTACCTGTTGGAGTATTTCAGGACAGAAAAGGCAAAAGGTATACGCTGATAGTAGGATTAATCATTGCTTTCATTGGCTTGCTATTGCCTATGATTGGCGGTATGTATGGCCGGCTCCATGTCGACACCTCTTCCTCCTGGCAGTTTCTGGTTATTCTGGCTGCCATTTTGTTGCTGGGTGCAGGGGCCACCATTTTGCAAGTAGCCGGCAACCCTATCATGCGTGATGTATCCGACGAAGGCCACTACTCCCGCAATCTGACGCTGGGACAAACCATCAAGGCCATTGGCTCATCCATGGGCTTTCTGCTGCCCCCCATTCTGGCCAAATGGGCAGGTCTCGACTGGACTATTCTCTTTCCCATCTATACTTTTATCCTGCTGATAGCCCTTCTGCTCGTTTCGACCACTAAAATTAACGAACGTAAAACGGGCAACGAAACCCCGGCTACCCTGGTTTCCTGCTTAAAATTACTCGGCAGCAACGCCTACGTGCTTATGATGGTGTTGGGTATTTTCTTCTACGTCGGCGCTGAAATATCAATGAGCGCAGGGGTACCGGTACTGATGAAAGAAAATTACGGCCTACAAAATCTGGGACTGATCATCAGCTGGCTCCTATTTTTTCTTCCTATCCTCTTCGGACGTTTTACCGGATCAATAGTCCTCAGGTGGCTGCCGGCTTCAAAATTTCTCTTACTGGCTGTGAGCGTAGCACTTACAGGCATATTGTTGCTGCTTTTTGGTAATAAAACCGTTGCCTTTACCGGTATAGTTCTCGTCGGCCTGGGGTTTGCCAATATTTTCCCGCTCATTTTTTCAATTGCCATCGATCGCATGCCCGAACGTACTAACGAATTATCGGGGTTAATGATTACAGCAATCCTCGGAGGCGCAGTGTTACCGTTGGTTATGGGTATCGTACAGGATAGTTTTGGTATCCTGGCCGGATTTTTTGTACCCCTGGCCTGTATTCTCTACATTGGATATGTGGCACTGAAAAATATGTGATTTATTCCCCCTCGTGCTGAACCTCTTCGATACACTCCGGGGTGACCAAGGCTTCGCCCCGGAAACGAAGAAAAAGTTGCATAAGCGCCAGTACATCGGCCCGGCAATACCGGGCTATTCTTTGCAAATCACGATCTTCCCAGTATACTTTACCTACCATACTGCCGTCGATATCGGACTTGGGTGAGGGAATACCGAAAAGATGAGCCAACAGATCAAGCGAGGTGTAATGCTTATAATCTCCAAATTTCCAAAACTCAAGCGTATCGAGGAAAGGGGTTTCCCATGGCTTCATACCACTGACATTCAAAATATCAGGCAGTTTAATGCCATTTATGAGCATGCGCCGAGCCAGAAAAGGAAAATCAAATTCCTTACCATTATGAGCACATAAATATTGACCCGTCGAAGAATGTCGATCCAGGATCGATGCAAATGCCTCCAATATTTTACGCTCATCTTCGCCGGCAAGCGTTTTTATCCGGATGAAGCGTTTACCCTCTTTTTCGATAAATATTCCGCAAACAATACAAATCACTTTCCCAAATTCGGCATAAATCCCTGCCTTTTGATCGTATAGATCAGCTGGCGTCTGATCTTCTTTCATCAGATAACGCGACTTTTTGTCCCAAAACCGCTTCATCGACTCGCTTAGCTGGTCGTAGGTCGCAGCCATTGGAACTGTTTCAATATCGAGAAACAAGATCTTCTCGGGTTTTATGCTCTGCCACATAGGGATAAGTGAAGTTTAACATTTGAATAATGTCATTTATCTGTTGCTGTATCCATTGTATCTGTTCACGATTGCGGTAACATGTCCATTCCCTCTTCCACCTGGAAAAGAAACCGGTAGTCCGGTATCCGCTTGCGGTAGTGACGAAGAAAAATATCGAGATTGCAGCCGCTAAAAGTGCACTATGAGCCATTTGCCAGATAATCACAAAAACTACTCCATGCCACAAGGGTAGCAACGAAAGTAGAATAAAACGAACAGAGCTGTGAAACTGCCGGTCGGAAATAAAACGATTGATAAGCCCGGTAACCAGCAAAAAAGGCGACAGATAAATCAATATTGGCAAAACAAAAGGAATGATAAATAACCGGGCCAATGAAACCCTGATAAAATTGCTCAGGGACATCTCTTTGACCAGGCATTGGGGAGGGACCGATATCCTGCTGATTCGGGCATAACAGGACTCAAATTTCTGGCTGGCTTGTTGCATTACTTCCGGTTGGGCAATACTTAGTCGGTTACAATGATCCACAAACTGCTGTATAACTTCATATTGTTCCGTTTCGCCATAATGAGCCGCAACGTAAGGAGCCATGTTAACGATGAAGTTATAAAACTTTTCATCGGCCCGAAGCACAACCTGCTGCATGGCCTCACCTACCCTATCCCTAAGTTGATTAATCCCTCTGGCCTTATTCATTTTCCAGGTGCGGTATACCTCATGAGTATTAACGGGTTTACCAAATTTTATGTGCAGCGTAGCCCCCCACTGGGTATAGGATGAATAATAAATACCGACAGGAACAATGTAAACGGGTTCACGAGGAGACTCCGACTGTGTTTCGAGTGCCAGCCGGAAAAGGCCTTTGCTCAGGGGACGCAAGCGCCAGCTACCCTCATGACCCCCCTCCGGAAAAATACATACCGGATTGCCCGAAAGCAACCAGCGACGAGCCAGCTCGAGCGTAGCATAATTCTGCGTCAACTGGTCAAAACCCTCTATTTTTCGATAAGCCGGATATATTTTTAAAAAATGTAATAGTACAGCCAGCCAACGGTTCCTGAAAAAATCCCCTCTTGCCAAGAAAAATACAGGTTTTTTCACGGTACACAGGACTGCCAAAGCATCCATGATAGCATTCTGATGATTGGGGGAAAAAATAACCCGCCCCTCTGGTATATGTTTCAAACCTTCCACTTCAATTTTTCGATAATACCGCCCATGCAGAAACAATACCCAACGAAATAACCATGAATATCCAATGCCTGTACCCATAAAAACCCTGAATCAACTATGGTTTAAGTGTCATGTTGACAAAATTAAGGACATAAAATTTCTGAAGGCAATTTACGAATAATTCCGTTACCAGCAGGTATTTTTTAAAATCGTAAGAAGATTTTTTTATCAAACAATGTATATAAAAATGGAGTTTTTGTAAAATTTTAAGCCATGCCTTGATTGGTAACGACTGTGGTTTGCTGATCGGTAAAAAGGCCCATTTGCTCGGCGAGGTCACAGAGTTCACTGCAGGTAAATGGTGGTCTCCCAACCACCCGCTTAGCGGATCCATTTTGCAGATACTTTCCAATACTCGATCTTGTCAATCGTGGTCCTTACATTTTTTCTTTGCAATATTTGCATCATTTCTCCGATCTACAAAATCACACACTTAGTTGTGCGGTATATTGACCTTTTGGATACATATGTTGTATGTAATGTATAAAACACTGATTTACAAGATAATGATAAATTTAACAAAAATTTTTTTGTCTTCGGGGTAGGGTTTTTTACAAGTATGCGTATTAAGGTAAAACGAAAACGAATTTTATGTTTAACCAAAAATTTACTGCCATGAAAAAGCATTTGTATTACAGTCTGTTGGGTATTTCTATGATGGCACTCGTAGGAACTACCTCGTGCAAGAAAGATGACAATACCTCCGTCGACAACGGTACTACCTATCTTTCTTATGCAAAGGATGCCGACCAGGTCGACAGCTATCTCGATGAAGTTAGCAACGAAGCCGATGAAGTTATGTCTGCGGCCGAAAGTAAATCCTTGGGGACCGATTCTTCCATTGATCAGGGAAGTAAAGGACGTCGTGTCCGTTACACCCACAGATACTACGATCAAAACAAACGGATCGATACCATTAAGTATGAAAATTTTGTAAATGGTCGACAAGGATTTACAAGGACTAAAAACGGGATGATTATTATCGAACAAACCGGTGGCCCACTTCAGGATACCTTTGTCCGCAAAATTACCTTCAGCAACTTCACCATCAATGGACATTCGATTGAAGGCACAAAAACTATCACCAAGATAGCAAACTATACCTTCAGCATCACATTCGAAGGCAAAATTACCTTTAAAGACGGAACTACCCATACCCGTTCATATACCCGCACTCGCACATGGATTGCTGGTTATGATACCCCACTTTATGTATGGGACGATGTTTATAGCATCGAGGGTAGCGCCCAAGGTACCAACCGTAAAGGCATCAGCTATACCCATACCATTACTAAACCGCTTATCATTAGAGCCGACTGTCCCTATATCGTAGCCGGAACAGTAGAAATGATTGTCGGGAAAAACCAAAAAACCATTACCATCAATTATGGCGAGGATCAAAATAGCACATGCGACGGAACTATTACCGTAACCGTCGATGGCGAAACAAAACAGGTTCAGCTTGACGCCAACGAATAAAAATATAGGAAAAGGGAGGTTCAGTACCTCCCTTTTATTGCAAAAAAATCTTACATTTGACTGTTCATTTCAACAGTTAAATGACCAGCGGGGATAATTTCCATACAGTCGACGAATTACAGTGGTTCAAAGAAATCTTTGATACCTATTACGACAGCATCAGAAGTTATGCCTGGTACAAAACAGGCAATACCGAACTGGCCGATGATATTGTACAGGAGGTGTTCCTTAAACTCTGGCAAATACGACACAAAACCAACCCCGATACGATAAAATCACTGCTATATACCATCGCTACCAACCTGATAAAAAGCCATTACCGACATTTAAATGTTGTCTATCGGTTCGAAAAAAAGAAAAAGGAAAGCGATGAAGAAAGTGGACAAATGTCGGCCGATGAAAGCATAAGAACCGAAGAATTTCAGGCTGAACTTGAGACAGCCCTTGCCCGTATGCCCGAAAGTGCACGCATAACCCTGATGATGAACCGTCTGGAGAACCTTACTTACGAAGAAATAGCACAACGACTGGGAATAAGTATAAAAGCCGTGGAAAAAAGGATGAGCATAGCACTGAAATTTTTACGCGAAAAAATTGAATACAGGATATGACCCACATGGGTAAAAATAAAGCAGAGACCGATATACCGGCATTAACCCGACAAACGCTGGACTCGGTTCGCATTCCTGCCTCAACCCGGAGCAAGGAGGAAGCATGGAACCTTCTTGTCCAGAAAATTGAACGGCAAAAAGCCCCGGAACCTGTTAAATCGTTGTCGCTGGGATGGAAAACTGCTGCCATCGCCGCCTCCCTGTTGCTGATCATTTCTTTAGCTTATTTCAAATACAGTACCGTTAGCTATTCAACCTCTCGCGGGCAACATTTATCGGTATGGCTGCCCGATGGCTCGGAAGTTGCTCTCAACGCCTGTTCACGCATCCAATACCCACGTTACTGGTTTATCAATAGCCGGAAGGTTATGCTCAACGGTGAAGCTTTTTTTAAGGTCACGAAAGGAAGTACTTTTACCGTCATCAGTTCCCTGCATCACAGGGTCGAAGTCGTCGGAACCCAGTTCAATGTCACTGCCCGTGACAGCATTTTTAAAGTTACCTGCTACGAAGGTAAGGTAAAGGTTATCAGCCATTCCGGAAAATCAGCTATCCTCTCGAAGGGAAATACCACTTCCATTGTGGGCGATAGTATTATACATCATCAGAATGAAGTTCTACCCGCCTCTGCAACACCTGCTTGGACAACCGGCGAGTTTTATTTCGAAACAGCTCCCTTGCAAATAGTAATGGACGAACTCATGCGTCAGTATCGTGTCAATATTATTACCAACGGATTCAACCCCGCTACCCGTTACTACACCGGCTATTTTACCAACAAAGACCTGAAACAAGCCCTCGACTGGGTCACCATTCCCATGAATCTGAAATATACCTTTCTCAACGATACGACGGTAAACATTTATCCAGCCCCCTAAACATCCCGTTATGAAACCATCGTACCGAAGATTCATCCTATCTTTTACTATATTTTTCTGGATAACATTTTCACTCTTCGCACAAACACAAATCACCGAAACCTTCAATCACACCCCTCTGGCCGATGTGCTTAAAAAACTTAACCAATCCTACGGGATAAAATTTGCTTACGACAATCAACTGATACAAAATATCTATATTACCGCTACGCTGAAATCGGTTACAGTTCCTCAGGCGCTGGAAAAAATTTTTTCAGAAACAGGACTCGAGGCCGTGCCCTTGAATGAGGTATGGATTGTTCGCAAAAGCGCCGTTAAAGAAAAACGAACGGGGAAAAAACCGTTAGCCATAATACACGATAAAAACTCGGGAGAGACGGTACCGTATGCCCGTATCTCGGTCGACAATCAACCGCTGCGAACCGATGCAAGGGGAATAATTGTTTTACCCCCTATTACTGCCGATACGGTTACTATACAAATATCCTCGCCCGGCTACAGATCTACTACCCTGCGCATAGCCCGCACTGAACTGCAAGTTCGTAATTTCGATCTGGAACCCATACCCCAAATGCCCGGCGATACCACTGCCGCTGTTACTATCTTCGAAATTGGTGACCGCACCGGCGAGGTGATAGTTAATGCACGTAATATTAAATGGTTACCCCAGCTCAATAATTCCGATGCACTGGCTCCCATATCACTCGTTTCGGGCATCGATGCTACCTTCGAAAACATCGACCGATTAATCGTGCGCCATCAGGGATCGGACAAAAACCTTATTACCCTCGATGGATTTAATATCTATCATACCGAACATTTTTTTGGCGCATTATCATCTTTCAATGTCAATGCTATTAAAGATGTCCGTATTCGCCGCGGAACACTCGACATCACTCAAGGGGGACGAACTTCATCGGTCATTGAACTCACCGGAAAAACCGGCAATGAAAAAAGATTTTCGGCCACAGCCGGCATTGACCAACTTGCCACACATATTGCCCTCGAAGGCCCGTTGGGCAAAAATATTACCTACCTCTTCACCGCACGCCGCTCGATTACCGACCGGTACCAATCACCCCTCTATTTTCAGTTGCTTAAGAATGTCCTTTCCGAAGATATTTCTATTAGAAAAAAACTCACCACCTTCGCATCCGATACCGCCCCTTCGACGCTTAAATTTTATGACCTGAATGCCAAAATATCGTTTCAACCCAGTCCCCTCGAAATTTTATCGGTAAGCAGCTACACTTCCGACGACCGGTTAAAATTTAGCCAGCACAATACAAACAGAAACGTAACTGAAAACGCCGACTGGGGAAACAAAGGACTTGGTCTGCAATGGTCACGGCAATGGAATGAAATCTTTAGCCACAGATTAAATGTGGGTTTATCTTCCTACCAATTGCAATATTTTCACCACGACACCCTTCTGCGCCGGCGAATCCGGCTACGAGATACTGTTTTAAAAAATTACGAGACCTACAACAGCTTGAAGGACTTTAACCTGAATCTGGCTACTGTCATTAAAGTATCAGAATATCATAGTTTTGAGACAGGAATCGGATATAATAGGGTCAACATCCGTACCAACGAATCGTATATTCAGACCAACAACCAGCTGCGGATATTGGATACCACGCGGGTGTACCGGCAATCGCCTACCACCCGTGCAGCCTGGATCCAGTACAGCCTCAAATATGGCATTATCAAAGCCCTGAATATAGCGATACGTGCCGAACACTACAACCTAACACAACAAACCTACCTTAATCCAAGGTTCGAAAGTTATTTTACGGTACACCCGCAATTAACCCTTAAAACCTCAGCCGGTATTTATCGTCAGTACTTGTACAAAATAACTCAGGTAGGCAACAGCTACCGTAATCTCTGGGTAGCCGCCAACGGTAACGAACTGCCGATAGTAAAATCGGACAAGGCAATGATTGGTTTTACTTGGCGACACGACAACAGCACATACCTCGACCTTGAAGCCTATCTTCAGCATACCTCTGGCATAACCATTATGCAAAAAACCATCCGAAGATCTAATAACCAGCTGAATGCCAGCAACAAAATTTACCAAATCACCAATCGTACCATAGGCATCGACTGCATGGCAGGTAAAAAATGGCAACATTCCGAGGCCTGGGTGGCCTATAGCCTGAGCCGTACGTACAACCAGTCCGATAACCTCAACAACGGTAATGAATACCCAGCCATCGATGATCATCTGCACGAAATAAAATTGGGCACCATCTACTGGTGGCGCCGATGGTCATTGGCCACTACCTGGATCTATGGTTCGCCCCGCCCTTGGGACGAACTTAAATTTACACAAAACCTTCAACTGTCAACCGACTACCAAAAAAATGCTGCTTCGCTCCCATCTTACCACCGCCTCGATGCTGCCATCGCCTATTCGTTCAAAATCAACCAGTCGCAGTTCGATTGCGGACTCAAAATTTTTAACGTCTACAACCACAATAATGTACTAACCCGCATCTTTACACTAACCGACACCCCTTTGATCGATTATCTGCAGGGAAATCCCTTCTACACTTACGAGGAAAATGAAGGTATGAACTTTGCCTTTAATATCTATCTCAACTGGTCTTTTTAATCCCTGCGGTTTCAATAGTCCACGCAGCTGCATTAATTGCATACTTTTATTTCTGACAAAAGATAAAACCCGGACAACAACTGATGCAGATCAACAAAATCTTTTTTTCTCCAGCCGGCAAAACATGCACTTAGCCAGATAGCAGACAGCATGAGGAATAATATTTTTAAAAAATGCCTTTTGCTCGGCGAAAATCTGTGACTTCGCCACATGTCAATGGTGATCCCCCGACCACACGCATAGCGAATAAATTTTGCCGATACTTTCCTATACTCAATCTTGTCTATTGTGGTCATTACATTTTCACTTTGCGTTCTTTGCGTCATTTCTTAGCGACCTCGCGTTTATTGCAATTAATAGATAATCAGTGTCTTATAAATTTTTTTCGAATAAACGGAAAGGTATATCTTATGCCGTATGTATCTTTCACCATGGGACTAATTCAAATTTTTGTATATTTCATTTTCATAATCACCAATTCAAAAAAAATCATCTAAAATTTTAAACGACAAAACCTGTCGCTTGGCTACCCTATTTTTGACCCGTTAACCTAAAAAAATTAATACTATGAAAAGGAAATATTACTTCTTAGGAATGGCCTTGATGTTGTTTAGCAACAGCTTACAAGGCCAGTGGTACAACAACACAACAACCGTCGAAAATCCCCTAATGATAAAAAAAACTACACTTCCCATTTCTATCGATGGTAATCCCAACGACGTAGCATGGACCGCCTTAGAATGGATCCCTTTGACAAAATCCAACAATAGATCCACAAATTTCTCGGCTTACTTTAAAATTTCTTACGACGATGCCAATGTGTATGTGCTTGTCAAAGTATACGACGATACCCCTTTTTATACATACAATAGCGAATGGCAAAGTGATAACGTAGCTATTTATTTCAGCATGGACTTAATTTACACGGGTGAAGATATCTATTCCGAAGGCATGTGGCATATCAGATATCTCTCAGGTCAATCATCGAGTTTACAAAAAGTTACCGGACGTACAGGTAATAATGGAGATACCTGGCAAGTCGGCACAATTTTGCAAAATTCAAATTTTAAAGTAGCCCAAATGGATTATTACCCCTATTTTGTTGAATGGCAGGTACCTTGGAATCTGCTTATAGGAAATTCAAATTTTGATCACCAAAATTTTAAATTCGAGGTGGAGGTAGTTAACTGTAATTCATACTATGAAAGAGAACAATTATTCTGGAATTCTAATTACGACGATCAGTGGACATCGAACCGAAATATGGGCTACGTGCGCCTATCCGATGTAACTTTGAATCCCGAAATATGCAAACAATATGTCGATTCCCTAAAATTAAGCCGCGACAGTATCAGTCTTTTAACCAACCAACTGAACCAACTGAATATCGAAAAAACAAATTTAACCAATAGTCTGAATCAATTACAGTTAACATTAAACCAAACAGAAAGGGAAAGAAATATAATAGCCGACAGTCTTGCCACCCTTTACAATTTACTGGTTAAAAACCAGTATATTAAGATACTGGCGTTCAACGAAGTTACTACCACGGTAGCTATGAAACAGGGAACTGTAAATCTGCACTTATACCCAAATCCCGCCCGAAACCGGATGGTCATCGAATGCAGCGAAAACATAACCAGCTATAGCATTTACACCACTTCGGGCACACTTATCACAACTTCGGCAATATCGCCTGCAAACCCCGACCGGTACGAAATTGAACTGCCGTTGCTGGCGCCAGGATTGTATAACCTACATTTACAAACCAACAAGGGAACCATTGCTGTACTTTTCCTCCGACAATAGTTGCCTCGAAAGTAACAACATCAATCAAATTATAGTATCAGAAATTTTATTACAAAAACAACAATCGTCATCATGTACAATGTTAAATGCCGTTCGCTAGGTTTTCAACACCTGATAATAACGAACAAAAAAGTGAAGAAGAAAATTGCACATCTGCAAGCACCAACATTTTTACGTAATTTGATAAAAATCATGGCAATATGTCACACTGTGTGGAAGCAATAGAGAACCATTCTGCGACAAAGAACCTGCCGAAGACGATCCCATAGTTTTATCTGAAAAACTCAACCTAAAATTCCCTTGCTGCTGTTAACAAATTATTACCCTTTTTTAAAAAAAAATTACCCCTATAATCTCTATTAAGAATGTAAATTCGTTCATTCTAACACTAAAAACTAACCGCTATGAAAAAAACCTTACAATTCCTTGCCTGTGCGCTGATGTTCACAGGCAGTTCGTATGCCGCCAGTGATATCATACTGGGCGATTTTGAAGACAACAACTCCAGCTTTTACAAATGGTCAGGCGATAACCCTGTAGTTGTAGACAATCCTAATCCAGATTCAGTAAACTCGTCGTCGAAGGTATTGTTGTACAATGCCCATCAAGCCTGGGGTGGTGTGGCCCGCTGGTTTAACAACGGCATTCTTACCCCCGACCACATCAAAATCGAAGCCGATGTGTATATTCCCGGAGGTGGGGGTATCCAGCTTTATATGGACAACTCGCCTACCAACAGCAGTTCAAAGTTTACCCAATTTAAAAATGTCACCGGCGATTCGTGGCAGCATGTAGTATTCGACATTTCTTCGCTTACGCTGTTTGACTACAGACAAATTGCTTTCCAGAACAGTGTCGATACTGCACTGTACCTCGACAATATTAAAATTGTAGCCAAGGTAGTCATACCCGCCGATACCTTTGTGGTGGCCAAAAAACTCGATGCACCCGGCATCACCGACGATAACGACTACAGCGTAAAAGGCATCCTCACATGGGATACCGATTCACTATACCTGACCCTGATGGTTAAAGACGATACGATTGTGCTTGAACCCGGAAATCCTTGGGATGTTGACAATATCGAAATTTATCTCGACATGAAAAATCTTAAAACCGCTGACTGCCCGCGCAATAATACTTCATGGCCACCCAGCTGGCAAAGCAATTACGGCATGTATCAGTTTAGGGTATCACCGCAGAAGACCTGGGAATCACTCAACGGATCCTACCCCAATGTTAAGGTAAATTACCGCTACGAAGCTACTGCCGACGGATATAACTTCTACATCAATTTTGCTGTTAAATCACTCGATTCGACCGTAAATCTTGCCGTTGGCGACTCCATCGGTTTCGATATCCTTGCCAGCGACGATGATACCAATCCGGCTGTCAGGAACCAAGTTTCGTATCATTCGCCGGTTACCACCATATACCGCGATGCCGCTTCATGGGCAACCATTGTACTTACCGAAAATGGTAAATTCGTGAAAGCTGAAGATAACATCGCTCCTACTGCCCCAGGCAACGTTACTGCTGAGATCGTTAATACCACCAACGTTAAACTTACCTGGGATGTCTCTACCGATAATATCGTAGTACAGTCGTATGTTATCTTCAATGGTAATACCCCAATAGATACCGTAGTAGCCGACTGTTCCAAGGCTAAAAATTCAGTTACTATCCGTAACCTGGCCGACGGTACCTATACATTCAAAGTAAAGGCAGTTGACCTCTATGGCAATGCTTCCGCCTCGGCAAGCTCCAACACTGTAACTATTATTACCGATGCTGTTGCGCATGTAAGCACTGGCCTATCGATTTATCCCAATCCGGTGGCCGACGTACTCAATATCCGCAGCAGTGACAATGTCCGGCAGATTACCCTCTACAATATTACCGGTCAGGCTTGCCGTGTATTTATGATCAATAGCAACAACGCCAACATCGATCTTAGCAATCTCAACCCCGGAATCTATTTCATCAAGGCTGAAACTGACAACAGCATTGTCATTCAGCGGATCATGAAGAAGTAATAAACATCATCCATTCAAAAAGGGCTTACTGAACGGTAAGCCCTTTTGTATTTTATACCAAAACCTAATTGAAATTCAAACTTTGATTACCAAAATTTTAAATTCGAAAAAGAGGTAGATAACTGTAATTCATAATCATTATTGTCCGACAAAAATAAAAATGCATTGTCAAAATTGTAAATTTCAGACAATCAATGATTTTTGTTTCAATATTTTGAAATTTTAAAAAGTAAGCCCCCTTGTTAGAAAATTTAGAAAAGGGTTATTTGTACTATGTTATTTTTTCTTCTTTTAACCCATCTTTATCGGGATTTTCAAGGAAACGTATCAGAGGTATATAGTTAAACAGGTGAATTCTGCAGAAACTGACAAGGTTTGAAAATGACCATGAGCGTTTTTACCCGCTTTTGAATGAGTCTTAGGAGTAAATTTGTAATTAATGCGCAATAAATCTGAATTTTGATTGCATTTTCATTGTCGCCCAGAAAGTATTTGAGAGGAAATTTTGTTTTTACTGTTTAAACAATAACTCAATCTGCCAACGGAGCTTATATAAATCAGCAATAAAATCTGCTCTGAGCTCAAATAGATTGGTCAGAAATTCAAATTTACGCTTCAAGTTACGGTCGTAAAAGGTAGTATAAAAATGATTACTTTTGTTCATACTTGATACGGTTTTAATTTTAGCAAAACAAAATTAAAAAATGAGAGGAGAGCTAAGCTCTCCTCTCAAAATTTTTATCGGACAATAGTGATTTAAATTAATCAACTATCAGTAAAAATACCTACCCAAAAATACGTATCCCATCTAATTTAAAATACGCACAAGAAACGGGTATAATGTGGGTTTTATCAAAAACCTGAATGACATACTTTTGAATTAAATTTCTAAGGATGGGGTACCTTTTTGATCGTCTGAAAAATGATTTGCATTACCGCGAGGGGATGCAGGCATGCATCAACTGTGGCACCTGTACCGCTATTTGCCCTGCAGCCGAGTATTACGATTATGATCCGCGTGCTATCGTCGAAACGGTTCAACGAGGCGATGAGGCCGAGCTGGAATCGCTGCTAAAGAGCGATACCATATGGTACTGCGGCGAATGCATGAGCTGTCGTACCCGTTGTCCGAGAAACAACACGCCGGGCTTAATCATCATGGCTCTGCGGGCACTGTCGCAGGATACCGGCTACTTTGCAGAATCGGAAAAAGGTCGCCAGCAAATCTACCTCAAACGCACCATCGGACACAACATCCTCAAAACCGGCTACTGCGTTTATGCCGAAGACATCGGTACCGATACCCATCCCGAGCAAGGTCCCGTGTGGGATTGGCGCCAACAACATTGGAAAGAAGTCATGGAACGTCTGAGCGCTAACTACCAAAAACCCGGTCCGGGCGCTATGCGACGTATACCCGATGATGCCATTAACGAGCTGCACAAAATCTTCGAAATTACCGGAGGCCTGAAGCAATTCGAAAAAATTGAAGAATATTCCGAAAAAAAAGCCCGATCGCTCGGCCTGCAATGGGACGAAACCCTCGATAACGAATACCTGCAGCAAACCTATAACGGCACCAGACAAAATTCCTGAAAAAAAGTACAGTTTCAAAATATATAAATGATGAACAGGGGAAAACAACTTATTTGGCAAAACTATCAAAAAGAAATTGCCGACGACCATTTCTTTTACGTGCGGAGTTGTATACGGCAAAATTTTTTCCCCGGAGCCGAGGCTACCTTTCTACGTATTCTCAAAGATGTTTTGCAAAAAGATGTGTACGACGATCCCAATCATACCACCTGTACCGGTATCGGATATC
>Ga0315298_1006158_pt1 | contig 16519 bp, 11 predicted proteins | sample WHS_1_MG_FD_203077 | JGI IMG/M metagenome (GOLD analysis project Ga0315298, IMG submission 203077) | Extremophilic microbial mat communities from Washburn Hot Springs, YNP, Wyoming, USA - WHS_1_MG | ecosystem: Environmental > Aquatic > Thermal springs > Hot (42-90C) | place: USA: Wyoming...
GTCCTGAGACCCGAAAAACAAGCCCAGCCCAGGGCATGGCGGGGCAATCTCGGCAACTCCTGGAGAAATGACGGCTGCGACACGACAAATCTGCTTGGACGGGTTATCAGGATCACGGATTCAGGTTCTCATCAGGCCGGTTTTCGATGCTGAGGTTTGCCGCGTGGTACTCCATGGGCATGCCATGGGGAAACACCAGGTTCAAGACGTCCTGGATGCCATCTCCCTCCGTCAGAAACTCGCGAAACTGCGGGTGCCGACGCGCCAACTCGCCCACCGTTCGGGCGAGTCTGTCGCGGTTTCGGTCGTCAACCCAAACGTAAAGATTGGCCATGGTCTAGGAACTTCACTCGTGGACGCGGGTGGGGCGGGCGCTGAAAGCACATGCTACTTGCGCCTTTTTTGAAGTTCCGGGCGTCGCACATGGTTATCACAAAGCGACGGACCAACAAACTAGAACGCGTTTATGGACACATTCTAGTGCAGCTTATATACTTCCCGCAATGACCCGTACAAGCCTTCGCTAACCCGAACGAGCACCCAGGATGTCGAACGAACAGCTAGCAGACCTCACCCAGCCGCAGCGCGACCGCCTCGCGTTCGTGGAGTTGCGTGTGCGCTTCATCGGGGAGATCCGCCGTCAGGACCTGGTTTCGCGCTTTGGCATCCAGTCGGCGGCGGCCAGCCGGGATCTGGCGCTCTACAAGGACCTGGCCCCCGGCAACATCGACTACGACTCCAAGGGCAAGTCCTACATCTTGGGTCCGGACTTCCACCCGGTCTTCGACTTCCCGCCCGAGCGTGTGCTGTCCTGGCTGACCCAGGGCTTCGGCGACGGCGAGCCCATGCGGCTCAAGGCGTGGGTGGCCAGCGAGAGCCCGTCACGGCTGACGCATCCCGATCTAGATGTGCTGGCGAGCGTGACCCGAGCAATCCACCAGGAATGCCCGCTGGGCATCGAGTACCACTCCATCTCCAGCGGCCGCACTGAGCGGGAGATCGTGCCCTTTGCCTTGATCGACAACGGCCTGCGCTGGCACGTCCGCGCCTTTGACCGTAAGTCGCAGGAGTTCCGGGATTTCGTCATCACCCGGATTAGGCGCCCCGTCGTGCTCAAGGGCCAGCCAGTGGCATCCCATGAAGCGAGCGATCAAGACATTCAGTGGACCCGGATCGTCGAACTGGAGCTGGTGCCACATCCAGACCAGCCCCGGCCAGAGATCACCGAAATGGACTACAGCATGCAAGGTGGCGTGCTGCGGATGAAGCTGCGTGCAGCCACAGCCGGCTACATCCTGCGCAAGTGGAGCGTCGACTGCTCCCCTGACCACAGCCTTCGCGGGCCAGAGTACCGACTCTGGCTGAAGGACCACCTCGCGATGTACGGCGTCAAGAACGCGATCCTTGCACCGGGCTACCGCTCGCCCGACCAAAACAAGGGAGAGCAATAAGGTGGCCTACGACCCAAAACGCGCGCTGGAACTGCTCCGGATCGGCTCCGGACGCGCCGATGCCACTTTCCGCGACGGCCAAGAAGATGCCATTCGTCACATCGTCGAAGGCAAAGGCCGCTTGCTGGTCGTGCAGAAGACCGGGTGGGGTAAGAGCTTTGTCTACTTCATCGCGACCAAGTTGCTGCGGGAAGCCGGAGCCGGCCCTGCGTTGTTAATCTCGCCGCTGCTGGCGCTGATGCGAAACCAGATCGCAGCGGCGGAGCGGATGGGGGTTCGCGCAGCCACCATCAACTCCGACAACATGGACGACTGGACGGCAGTCGAGGGCAAACTGGCCAAGGGGGAGATTGACATTCTCTTGATCTCGCCGGAGCGCCTGGCGAACGAGCGCTTCCGCACGCAGGTCCTGGCCGGCATCGCCGCACAGATCACGATGCTGGTCATCGACGAAGCGCACTGCATTTCCGACTGGGGCCACGACTTCCGCCCTCACTACCGCCTGCTGGAGCGGATCGTCAAGACGCTGCCGCCCAACCTGCGACTGCTCGCCACCACGGCAACGGCGAACAACCGCGTGATGGAGGACCTCGCTGCCGTGCTGGGTCCGAAACTGGACGTCTCGCGTGGCGACTTGAATCGGACTTCGCTTTCCCTGCAAACCATCCGCTTACCCAGCCAGGCCGAGCGCCTTGCCTGGCTGGCAGAGCAACTGGCCACGCTGCAGGGCCACGGCATCATCTACACGCTGACGGTTCGTGATGCCAATCAAGTGGCGCAATGGCTGAAGACCCAAGGCTTCAACGTGGAAGCCTACACCGGTGAAACCGGCGATCGCCGAGAACAGCTTGAACAGGCGCTGCTCAACAACCAAGTCAAAGCGCTGGTTGCCACAACAGCTCTAGGCATGGGGTATGACAAGCCGGATCTGGCGTTTGTCATCCACTACCAAATGCCGGGATCGGTCGTCGCTTACTACCAGCAGGTTGGTCGCGCGGGACGCGCACTGGACTCCGCGTATGGAGTACTCCTCAGCGGTCAGGAAGAGTCTGACATCACTGACTGGTTTATCCGGAGCGCCTTCCCGACCCGACAGGAAGTTGCCGACGTCCTGGGAGCGCTTGAAGACGAGCCCAACGGGCTGTCTGTCCCCGAGCTGCTGAGCCGAGTCAATCTGAGCAAAGGACGTGTCGACAAGACGATTGCACTGCTTTCCCTCGAAGCGCCGGCACCCATCGCCAAGCAAGGCAGCAAGTGGCAGCTCACGGCGGCAACGCTGAGTGAAGCGTTCTGGGATCGAGCGGAACGCCTCACCGCGCTACGGCGAGACGAGCACCAGCAGATGCAGGACTACGTCAGCCTACCGTTTGGTGAGCACATGGGCTTTTTGATTGGCGCGCTCGACGGCGATCCAAGTGTCGTCACAGAACCTGCCTTACCGCCACTGCCTGCAACCGTGGATACCGAACTGGCCAAAGCCGCCGTCGAATTTCTTCGTCGAACCAGCTTGCCCATCGAGCCCCGGAAAAAATGGCCCGATGGTGGAATGCCCCAGTACGGCGTCAAGGGATTCATCGCCCCAGCTCACCAGGCCGAATCCGGCAAGGCGCTATGCGTCTGGGTCGATGCAGGTTGGGGGGGCTTGGTTCGACAGGGCAAATACCACGACGGCCACTTTTCCGATGACCTCGTTGCTGCGTGCGTGAAGATGATGCAAGAGTGGAATCCGCAGCCGAGTCCGACCTGGGTGACCTGCGTTCCTTCGCTTCGGCATCCCGAATTGGTGCCGAATTTTGCGCAACGCTTGGCTGCTGCGCTGGGCCTGCCGTTTCATATGGTCATCGCAAAAACAGACGCAAGGCCCGAACAGAAAACGATGGCAAACAGTACACAACAGGCGCGCAACATTGATGGTTCGCTCGCACTCAACGGCCAGCCCATTCCTCCCGGACCAGTCCTCCTGGTGGATGACATGGTCGACTCGCGCTGGACGCTGACGGTGTCTGCATGGCTGCTGCGCAAAAGCGGTAGCGGCGCGGTTTGGCCGATGGCCCTTTCACAGACGGGGCACGACGAATGACGCCAGTCCTTTCACCCAACACCCAAGCGATCCTGCTGCTGACTGCGCCGCTCATTGCCGGACGAGGCACTGCGTCATCGGATCTGCTCTCTCCTGGTGAATACAAACGTCTCGCGCGTCATTTGCGCGAGATCCAGCGTCAGCCTGCGGACCTCCTCTCGCCGGATGCAGCTGAGATCCTGCGTGCGTGCCAACCGGTGATTGACGAGAGCCGCCTGCAGGAATTGTTGGGGCGCGGATTCCTGCTGAGCCAAGTGATCGAGCGCTGGCAGGCACGCGCCATTTGGGTGGTCAGCCGCGCCGATGCTGAGTATCCGCGTCGCCTGAAAACGCGCCTTCGTGAAGATGCGCCGGCAGTGCTCTACGGCTGTGGCGACATGGCTTTGCTCGAAACCGGTGGGCTTGCCGTCGTCGGATCGCGCCATGTGGACGACGCCCTCATCGACTACACAATCGCAGTTGGCCGGCTCGCTGCTCGCGCAGGGAGAATGCTTGTCTCCGGTGGCGCCAAGGGCATCGATCAGGCCGCCATGCGGGGTGCGCTTGAGGGAGGTGGAAAAGTTTGTGGCGTGCTGGCGGACAGTCTGGAAAAGACCACCATGAACCGCGAGCATCGCAACCTGCTGCTCGATGGGCAACTGGTGCTGATTTCACCCTACGACCCGAGCGCAGGGTTCAACGTCGGCAACGCCATGCAGCGCAACAAGCTGATCTATGCGCTTGCCGATGCCTCCCTGGTCGTCAGCTCTGATCTCAACAAGGGCGGCACCTGGGCGGGTGCTGTCGAGCAGCTCGACAAGCTCAAGTTCGTCCCGGTCTTTATTCGATCGACGGGCGAGTCTTCAGCCGGATTGGAAGGTTTGCGTAAGAAAGGCGCACTTCCTTGGCCGAACCCGCAAGACGTGGATTCATTTGCTGAAGTGTTCAACTTGCAGATGCCGAGGTCAGCCGCCTCCCAACAGGTTGGTTTTTCGCTATTTTCGAACGACGGGCCATCGCCGGCCGACGCCATGCCCACGGCATCTGTGCCAAACGACGCCGCTCCAGTGCCCCAGGCCGGGAGCGAGCCATCGGCACCTGTCGACGTTGTTTCCGATGCGCAGGCAACCGCTGAGGCATCGGAAGAACTGCCGCCAGTCACAGCAGAGCCCGTAGCGCCGATAGACGACGCCAAGGAATCTCCGCAGCCGGAATCGACCCCTGCCGAAGTGCTCTTCGCTGCCGTGCGCGCAGCGATTCAGCAACTTTTGAGTGCGCCGATGAAGGACGCCGAAGTAGCGGCTGCGCTGGACGTTTCCAACGCGCAGGCCAAGGCATGGTTGCAGCGTCTGGTCGACGAAGGTGTATTGGAAAAACAGAAGAAGCCTGCGGGCTACATCGTCAAGCAAAAGCGGCTGTTCGAGTAACCGATGAAGACCAAACAAGAACACAAGCCGCAGCGCGACGGCATCGATATAGAAGGGCCATGCGTTTGAGCGACCAACAAATCACCCTCAGCCAGCTCGAAGGTCACCTCTGGGAATCCGCCAATATCCTGCGCGGGCCGGTGGATGCGGCTGACTTCAAGACCTACATCTTTCCGCTGCTGTTTTTTAAGCGCATTTGCGACGTTTGGGACGAGGAATACCAGGAGATTGTCGACGAGACCGGCGATGAGCAGCTGGCCTATTTCCCTGAGTCGCACCGTTTCCAGATCCCGGAAGATTGCCACTGGAATGACGTTCGCACCAAGGCGAGCAATGTCGGTGCCGCGTTGCAGCGTGCGATGCGCGAGATCGAAAAGGCCAACCCTGATAGCCTGTACGGTGTGTTTGGCGACGCCCAGTGGTCGAACAAAGACCGGCTGTCGGATGCCTTGCTTAAAGACCTGATCGAGCATTTCTCCAAGCTGCCGTTTGGAAACAAAAACGTCAATTCTGACCTGGTCGGCGACGCCTACGAGTACCTGATAAAGAAGTTCGCCGACGCCACCAACAAGAAAGCCGGGGAGTTCTACACCCCACGCAGCGTGGTGCGGCTGATGATCAACATGCTCGATCCAAAGGAGGCCGAGACGATCTACGACCCGGCCTGCGGCACCGGCGGCATGTTGCTGGCCGCCGTGCAGCACGTCAAGGAGATGCATGGCGACGTGAAACGCCTGTGGGGCAAGCTGTACGGTCAGGAAAAGAACCTCACGACCTCAGCCATCGCTCGCATGAACCTGTTCCTCCACGGCATCGAGGATTTTCAGATCGTACGTGGCGATACCCTGCGTAATCCGGCCTTCTTTGATGGCGACCGCTTGGCCGACTTTGATTGCGTCATCGCCAATCCGCCGTTCTCCCTCGAAAAATGGGGTGAAGAGCAGTGGATCAATGACCAATTCGGCCGCAATTTCGCCGGCCTGCCTCCATCTAGCAGTGGTGACTTTGCCTGGGTTCAACACATGGTCAAGTCCATGGCGGACGTGACCGGCCGGATGGCCGTGGTGTTGCCCCAAGGCGCGCTGTTCCGCAAAGGCGTGGAGGGCAGCATCCGCCAGAAGCTACTGGAGATGGATCTGGTTGAAGCCGTGATCGGGCTCGCGCCCAACCTGTTCTACGGTACCGGGCTGGCAGCATGCATCCTGGTCCTGCGCAAACGCAAACCGGCCAAGCACAAAAAGCAGGTTCTGATCGCCGATGCCTCACGCCTGTTCCGCCGAGGCCGTGCGCAAAACTATCTGGAGCCCGAGCATGCCGCCGACATCCTCGGCTGGTATCGCGGCTTCACCGATGTGCAGGACGCGGTCCGGGTGGTCAGCCTCGACGAGATCAAAGCGGAAGACTGGACGCTGAACATCTCGCGCTACGTCCTGCCGCCACTGCAAGAAGACATCCCGCCGCTGCCTGACGCGATCGCCGCTTTCAAGGAAGCATTGATCAGATGTCGCGAGGCTGAAGATCGCCTGGCCAAGGTAATGAACGAGGGAGGCTGGTTGCAATGATCGATGACGATAGCTTTGAGGACGACGATGCTACTCAACATATCGAGGACTTGTTCCCCTTCATGGTTGGGGAAAAAGACCTGATCGACCAGCTTGAGGCAACGATTCGTGCGTCATTAAAAACGCTTGAACCGGCCGAACTGAGAAAGATGGCGGCGTTTCTGTTCGCGCTTGAGCGTCTGCCATATGCGACTGCGGGTGTTTCCATCGATCTCGCCATCTCCCAGCGCATAGAAGGGAATCTTTCGTACGTCAGCGTGGAAATTAGCGGCGACGCATTCCGCCTCTCCACAGGGGGGGCCGTTTATTCACCTGATGTTGGAAGCGACAGCTATTCGGAAACAAGTTTCGAAGTTGAAACGGGTGGATATCGTGAAGGGACAACAGAAGCTTTTGAGGAATGGCTGGATATGTTCCGAGCAACGCACGGATCGTATTCAATGGAGGACTTCGGTGATGACGATATCGACCTGACGGAGGAGGCGCCTGCAGACGGATGGGATCGGTTGGCAGCGTACTGGGACTCTCATGGCGGGGACGAGTATGGCTACTAGGATCACACAGCAAGAGCTGGAGTCTTACCTCTGGGGCGCCGCCGTCCTACTGCGCGGCCTCATCGACGCAGGCGACTACAAGCAGTTCATCTTCCCGCTGCTGTTCTACAAGCGCGTGTCGGATGTGTGGGAAGAGGAATACCAGGCGGCGCTGGCCGACTCCAAGGGCGACCTCTCCTATGCCCAGTTCGCCGAGAACCACCGCTTCCAGATTCCTGCAGGTGCGCATTGGAACGATGTGCGGCAGGCGCCCAAGAACGTCGGCGCGGCCATCCAGAAGGCCATGCGCGCCATCGAGACCGCTAACCCGGATCTGCTCGATGGCATCTTCGGTGACGCGCCGTGGACCAACCGCGAGCGTCTGCCGGACGAAACACTCAAGAACCTCATCGAGCACTTCTCGACCCAAACACTGTCGGTGGCCAACGTGCCCGAGGACGAGCTCGGCAACGCCTACGAATACCTGATCAAGAAGTTCGCGGACGACTCAGGCCACACAGCCGCCGAGTTCTATACCAACCGCACCGTCGTGCACCTGATGACGCAACTGCTCAGCCCGCAAGCGGGCGAGTCAATCTACGACCCCACCTGCGGCACCGGCGGCATGCTGATCTCGGCGCTGGATGAAGTGAAGCGCTCCGGCGGCGAATATCGCACGCTCAAGCTCTATGGGCAGGAGCGAAATCTCATCACTTCATCTATCGCCCGCATGAACCTGTTCCTGCACGGCGTAGAGGACTTCGAGATTATCCGGGGCGACACCCTGGCAGACCCCAAGCACATCGAGGGTGACCGTCTGCGCCAGTTCGACGTGATCCTGGCCAACCCGCCGTACTCCATCAAGCAGTGGGATCGCGAGGCGTGGAGCAGGGACAAGTGGGGACGCAACTTCCTCGGCACCCCGCCGCAGGGCCGTGCAGATTACGCCTTCCAGCAGCACATCCTGACCAGCCTCACCGCCAAGGGGCGCTGCGCTGTGCTCTGGCCCCACGGCGTGCTGTTCCGCAACGAAGAACAGGCCATGCGAACCAAGATGATCGAGCAGGACTGGGTCGAGGCCGTCATCGGTTTGGGCCCCAACCTGTTCTACAACTCCCCGATGGAGTCGTGCATCGTCATCTGCAACCGCAAGAAAACGGCTGCGCGCAAGGGCAAGGTGATCTTCATCGACGCGGTGAACGAGGTGACCCGGGAACGGGCGCAGAGCTTTCTGAAGCCTGAGCACCAGCAGCGCATCCTTAGCGCGTACAAGACCTTTGCCGATGTACCCGGTTTCGCCAAAGTCGCCACCCTGGCCGAAATCGGCGCCAATGCGGGCAATCTTTCCATCCCGCTGTATGTGAAGCGCATTGCCGCTGCCATCGCCACCGACAGCAATGGAAACGCGATATCGCTGCGCTCAGCCTGGGATCAGTGGCACACCGATGGCCGAGCCTTCTGGCAACAGATGGACGCGCTGGTGGAAACGCTGGATGGACTAATTACGGAGGACATCGAGCGTGTCTGACAAGAACAATAAAGCCCTGAAGCCGGGCTGGCGTCGGGTGAAATTCGGCGACGTGGTGTGCCTCTCGAAAGCCCGCAGCCAAGATCCGTTGGCTGATGGCATTGAACGCTACGTCGGTCTGGAACATCTCGAACCCAGTGACCTGCGCATCCGCAGTTGGGGCAACGTCGCTGACGGTGTGACCTTCACCAGCGTGTTTCAACCTGGACAGGTGCTGTTCGGCAAGCGCCGCGCTTACCAGCGCAAGGTGGCTGTGGCGGATTTCTCCGGCGTCTGCTCTGGCGATATCTACGTGCTGGAGGCCAAGGATGCGCAGGTTTTGCTGCCGGAGTTGCTGCCCTTCATTTGCCAGACCGACGCCTTCTTTGATCACGCGGTGGGCACATCAGCAGGCTCCTTGAGTCCTCGTACAAACTGGACAAGTCTGGCGGATTTTGAATTTGCACTGCCAACAATAGATCAGCAGATTCTCCTCGTTGAGACTCTAAAGGCTGCAGGTAGTCTCGTGGAGGCTAGACGGGACGCGCTTAATCGTCTCCGTACTCTTGCCCGAAGCAAGCTCGATCTGGAGTTTTCTGATCAATCGACATGGACGCGAGATCGAATCGCGAACATTGGCAATGTACAGCTAGGGCGGCAGCGCGCCCCAAAGTACACGACCGGAAAATTCAATAAGCCATATCTACGAGTAGTAAATGTCTTGGATGGTCGGCTAGATCTGCGCGACGTCGAAACCATGGACTTCAATGACCGCGATTTTGCGCGTTACAGCCTTCAACCTGACGACATCCTAATCACGGAAGGTGACTTAATAAGCGTCTACAACGTTGGCAGAAGCGCAATTTGGAGTGGCGAGATTGACGATTGCTGCTTTCAGAACACATTAATAAGGTTCCGATGTGGGCCTGCACTAATTCCAAAATTTGCGTTGGCAGCTTTTAGGCATGCTTTCTATCATGCGATTTTTGCCAAGGCTGCTAATGCAACGACGGTGGCGCACCTAGGAGCAGAGCGATTCGGATCAATCGAGGTTTGTTATCCAGATAAGTCAAGGCAAAGAAATATTGCCGACGAGCTAGACGATTTGTATGCCGCAGAACGAAAACTGGAACGACGCCTTAGTGCAGAGGAGAGCCTGCTGCAATCTATCCGGGAGGAGGTTTTGGAAGGAGTCGTTGTATGAGCAGCTTTACTGAGTCCAACACGGTTGAAGCCTACGTCCGCGACCTGCTTGCTGGCCCAATCAAGGCTGTCCCGGCCAACACCGCCCAGGAACCTCAAGCCAGCTACGGCCCGAGCCCCAAAGGCATCGGCTGGCGCTACGCCGCTCCTGCTGAGGTGCCGCGCCAGATACAGGAAGTGCTGGCCGAACCCTGGCTGCGCGATGCGCTGATCCGATTGAACCCCGAGATTGCCGCCCAGCCCGACCGCGCCGACGAGGTGCTCTATAAGCTGCGTGCCATCGTGCTTTCAGTGCGCTCGGATGGCCTGATCCGTGCCAACGAAGAGATGACCGCCTGGATGCGCGGCGAGCGCTCCATGCCCTTCGGCCAGAACAACGAGCACGTGCCGGTGCGGCTGATCGACCTGGACGATCTGTCGCAGAACCAGTACATCGTCACCCAGCAGTACACCTACCGCGCCGGCCCCACTGAGCGTCGCGCCGATCTGGTGTTGCTGGTCAACGGTCTGCCGCTGGTGCTGATCGAGGCCAAGACGCCGGTCAAGAAGTGCATCAGTTGGGTGGATGGCGCGGTGCAGGTGCACGATGACTACGAGAAGTTCGTCCCCGAGCTGTTCGTCTGCAATGTGTTCTCGGTGGCTACTGAGGGCAAGGCCTACCACTACGGTTCCATCGGACTTCCGGTCAAGGATTGGGGGCCGTGGCACCTGGATGGTGGCGACGCGCAACATCACCCGCTGAAGTCGCTCAAGCTGTCGGCCGAAAGCATGCTGCGGCCGCATGTGGTGCTGGATATTCTGGGCAGCTTCACCCTGTTTGCCACCGACCAAAAGAAACGCCGCATCAAGATCATCTGCCGCTACCAGCAGTACGAGGCGGCGAACAAGATCGTCGAACGTGTGCTGGCGGGCTACCCCAGGAAGGGCCTGATCTGGCACTTCCAGGGGTCGGGCAAGTCGCTGCTGATGGTGTTCGCCGCGCAAAAGCTGCGCATGCACGCCGGCCTCAAGAACCCCACTGTGCTGATCGTAGTGGATCGGATCGATCTCGACACGCAAATCACCGGCACCTTCACCGGGGCGGACATCCCCAATCTGGAAAAGGCCGACACGCGCGAGAAGTTGCAGCAACTGCTGGCGCAGGACGTGCGTAAGATCATCATCACGACGATCTTCAAGTTCGGCGAGGCCACAGGCAGCCTGAACGACCGCAGCAACATCATTGCCCTGGTGGATGAAGCCCACCGTACTCAGGAAGGTGACTTGGGGCGCAAAATGCGTGAGGCGCTGCCCAATGCCTTCCTGTTCGGCCTGACCGGCACGCCGATCAACCGCGCCGACCGCAACACCTTCTACGCGTTTGGTGCCGACGAGGACGAAAAGGGCTACATGAGCCGCTACGGCTTCGAGGAGTCGATTCGTGACGGCGCTACGCTGAAGCTGCACTTTGAGCCACGCCTGATCGATCTGCACATCGACAAGACTGCCCTCGATGCCGCCTACAAGGAGCTGACCGGTGGCCTGTCGGACCTGGACAAGGATAACCTCGCCAAGACCGCCGCCAAGATGGCCGTTCTGGTGAAAACGCCGGAGCGCATACGCAAGGTGTGCGAGGACATTGCCGAGCACTTCCAGACCAAGGTTGAGCCCAACGGCTTTAAGGGGCAGATCGTCACCTTCGACCGGGAATCCTGCCTGCTGTTCAAGACCGAGTTGGACAAGCTGCTGCCGCCCGAGGCCACGGACATCGTGATGTCGGTGCAGGCGTCCGACAAGAAAGAGCATCCAGAGTACGCGGCCTATGACCGTTCACGCGATGAGGAAGAACGGCTGCTCGATCGCTTCCGCGACCCAGCCGATCCACTGAAGCTGATCATCGTCACGGCCAAGCTGCTGACCGGCTTCGATGCGCCGATCTTGCAGGCCATGTACCTGGACAAGCCGCTGCGCGACCACACGCTGCTGCAGGCCATCTGCCGAGTGAACCGCACCTACTCCGAGCAGAAGACCCACGGCTTGATCGTGGACTACCTCGGCATTTTCGACGACGTGGCGGCGGCACTGGAATTTGACGACCAGAGCGTCAAGCAGGTGGTGAGCAACATTCAGGAGCTGAAGGACAAGCTGCCCGAAGCCATGCAGAAATGCCTGGCCTTCTTTGCCGGCTGCGACCGCAGCGTGCAAGGCTACGAGGGCCTGATCGCCGCGCAGCAGTGTCTGCCCAATAACGAGGTAAGAGACAACTTTGCTGCTGAGTACAGCGTGCTCAACAAGATCTGGGAGGCCCTGTCACCCGACACCGTTCTGGGTCCCTTCGAGAAGGACTACAAGTGGTTGTCGCAGGTGTACCAGTCGGTGCAGCCCTCCAGTGGCCACGGCAAGCTGATCTGGCACTCGCTGGGCGCCAAGACCATCGAGCTGATCCACCAGAACGTGCACGTCGACGCGGTGCGGGATGACCTCGACACCTTGGTGCTGGACGCCGACCTGCTGGAGGCCGTGCTCTCGAATCCCGATCCGAAGAAGGCCAAGGAGATCGAGATCAAGCTCAAGCGCCGCTTGCGCGGGCATGGCGGCAACCCCAAGTTCAAGAAGCTGTCGGAGCGGCTTGATGCGCTGAAAGACCGCTTCGAGTCCGGGCAGATCAACAGCGTCGAGTTTCTGAAGCAGTTGCTGGAAATCGCCAAGGAGACTCTGCAGGCCGAGAAGGAGGTCCCGCCTGAAGAGGACGAGGATCGAGGCAAGGCGGCGCTCACCGAGTTGTTCAACGAGGTAAAGACCGCCGAGACGCCGATCATGGTCGAACGCGTCGTCGCGGACATCGACGAGATCGTGCGCCTCGTCCGATTCCCGGGCTGGCAAGGCACGCAGGCCGGCGAACGCGAGGTTAAGAAGGCCCTGCGCAAAGCTCTCTTCAAATACAAGCTGCATGCGGATGAGGAGCTGTTCGAAAAGGCCTACAGCTATATCCGGCAGTATTACTAAGAGGGAGCACGCATGGACGAGAAGAAGAACAGCCCATCCTCCGGCACCACCTGGTTCGTCGGCGCAAGCTATGGCGGCACCGATGACCAGATGCCGCGTTTCCTGAAGGAGGGTATTTGGGAGAACGGCTACGACGACAAACTTTTCGACATGGTACGAGCCATGCAGCCGGGCGAGCGAATCGCCATCAAGGCGGCCTACACGCGCAAGCACGGTCTGCCCTTCGATAACCGAGGACGCACGGTTTCAGTAATGGGGATCAAGGCGGTTGGCACGATCACCGAGAACCTGAACGACGGCAAGCGGGTGAAGGTGGAATGGGCCAAAGCCGAGCCTGTAAGAGAATGGTATTTCTACACTCACCGGGGAACGATCTGGCGCGTGCAACCGGGTGACTGGATGAACGATGCCCTGATCGCCTTCGCGTTTGAAGGCAAGCCGCAAGATCTGGATCGTTTCCGCAATGAACCTTTCTGGCGCGAGCGCTTCGGAACGGTGGCGCCTGAAAAACAGCGTTTCCAGTGGACGGACTTTTACGAAGCCGTCGCCGAAAAACTTCTCGATCACGCCGAAGACAGATCCGCACTCATCGCAGGCATCCATCAAATCGCTACGCGGGTTCAGGGTCTGAGCTATTTGCAGGACAAGTTTCCTGGCGGGAGCAGCGGACCACTGCAGGATATTTGCCCATTCACCGTGATGGGCACCTTCAACCGTTCGATGACCGATGCCAATCGTAAGACCATCGCGGGAGAGTTGGCCAAACTGCTGGGCGTAACGGTTCCGGTGCCGCCTTCATTCGAGGGCATTCCCGTTCTGAACAATCAGCGTTCGTGGTTTTTTGCTTATGCCGACAAGCGGGGCGCGGGCGACATTGATGCCTTGTGGCATGTGTTCGCTGCCGCCAGCAAGTTGGTGGAAAGTGATCAACCCGAGGGCCGAGACACTTTCATCCAGGCCTACGATGCCGCGACTCAGGTATGGGGCGTGGCATGGAATCTTTCAACTGGCCTGTACTGGGCTCACCCTTGGGATTTCTTGACCCTTGACAGCCAGTCGCGTCACTACATCAATAAGCGACTTGGTCTTAATGTTTCCACCAGCGGCCAGCAGGGGCCTTGCGATGCTCGCAGCTATTTGAAGCTGCTGGACGATTTGCGTGCGCGCTTCGGTGAAGATAGTTATCCGGTGCACAGCTTCCCGGATTTGTCGCTGGCGTCATGGATGTACAAAGACCCCGCCGACGAACCAGCCCCCCTTGATGAAGCGGGTACCTACGCTGCTGCTGAACAGGCCTCCGTTGGCGAAGTGCGTGAGGCGTTTCAGGTAGCGGCACCCATCATTCCGTACTTCGTCGATGACATTCTCAAGGATGGCTGCTTCCTTGATCGTACCGAAATCGATCTACTGCTCGACCGTCTGCGCGCCAAGAAGAACCTAATCCTGCAGGGTCCGCCGGGTACCGGCAAGACTTGGCTGGCCAAGCGACTGGCGTTTGCATTGATCGGGCAGAAGGACGACAGCAAAATTCGGGCGGTGCAGTTCCACCCGAATCTGTCCTACGAAGATTTTGTGCGTGGCTGGCGTCCGACTGGTGAGGGCAAGTTGTCCCTTGCGGATGGGGTGTTCATGGAAGCCATCAAGGCTGCTCGCAAGGAGCCGTCATCCAAGTTCGTGGTCGTGATCGAGGAGATCAACCGTGGCAATCCAGCTCAGATATTCGGCGAGTTGCTGACGTTGTTGGAGGCTGGAAAACGCACACCAAGCGAGGCGCTTGAGTTGTGCTACCCGGATGCCGATGGCGTGCGACGGCCGGTTCATATCCCCGAGAACCTGTATGTGATCGGCACGATGAACATTGCAGACCGTTCGCTCGCGCTGGTGGATTTGGCGCTGCGCCGTCGCTTTGCATTCGTTGGACTCGAGCCGAGGCTGGGATCGGTTTGGCGAGAGTGGGTGGTCAAGTCGTGCGGCGTTGACGAAGCACTGGTTACCGAAATCGAACAACGGATTGCCGATCTGAATGAGCGAATCGCGGCAGATGCCCGGCTTGGCAAGCAGTTCCGGATTGGCCACAGCTACGTGACACCGGTACATCGTTTGGAATTAGGCGACACCAAAAAATGGTTCCAGCAGGTGGTGGAGACGGAGATCGGCCCGCTGCTCGAAGAATATTGGTTTGATACGCCTGACGAAGCACAGAAGGCGATGACGCAGCTGATACAGGGATGGCAATGAGGGCAGCCCTGCAGCCAGGTAAAGAAGAGCCATCAGATGTCCCTGGATTTGTCGGGCGCATCCCGGTACGCAACCTTTGGCTACTGATGCTTTACGCATCAGATCTGTTCCGCACGCGTGGCATTGGGATGGTTGGTCTGGAAGATAGCCCTGACGATTTGCCTGATCTCGTCGCCGAGATTCTGGCCCATGCGGTAGAAGTTCGGCAGCGCCGTCGTCTGAGCTTGGGTTACCGCTCACGTGAGGCAGCGCTGAACCGTGTACGAGGCCGCATAGATGTACTGGCTACTGAACGTCGTCAGCTTTTGGATCGTGGCATGGTGGCGTGTCGCTTCGACGAACTAACCATCGATACCCCTCGCAACCGTTTTGTACGGGCGGCACTGGAAGCAATTTCCAGAATCGTGCAACGGCAGGATATTGCCCACCGCTGTCGCTCTCTAGCCGGCAGCATGAAAGCGCAGGGAGTTTCCGGCGAACCGCCAACTCGCGCTCAAATGAGTACAGATCGCTTCGGGCGGCATGATGCGGACGACCGTCTTATGGTGGCCGCTGCAAAACTGGCATTTGAACTGACTCTCCCGACCGAGGCATCTGGCGCAAATGTGCTTACGCTGCCGGATCGTGAGGCAACTTGGGTTCGCCGCCTGTTCGAGCGTGCGATAGGTGGCTTTTATGATGTAGTGCTGAGTCCGCAGGGATGGCAGGTGAAATGCGGTGGAACGCTGGGTTGGCAAATCTCGCAGAAGACCACCGGGATCGACAGCATCTTGCCCACGATGCGAACCGACGTGGTACTCGATCATCCGATCACAGGGCGTCGGATCGTGATCGACACTAAGTTCACGTCCATCGTGACCAACGGCTGGTATCGCGAAGAAACGCTGCGTAGCGGCTATGTTTACCAGATCTACGCCTACCTGCGCTCGCAGGCAGGGCGCGGCGATGCGCTTGCGGATTTTGCCAGCGGGTTGTTGTTGCATCCAGCAATCGGCCAGATGGTCGATGAGACGGTGGTGATCCAAGGACACCCTGTGCGGTTTGCTACCGTGGATCTGACAGCAACGCCAGCGGAAATCCGAGAGAAGCTGTTGCGGTTTTCCGAGCCAACATTGCTGTCTGCTTCACAGCAATAGAGACACTTCTGCCTCTCGCCGAGTCACCAGACCTGGCAGAATTTTCCCACCGCCATAAATCCAGCGCCGCAATTCACTTGCGGCGACAGGCCAGTCTCTCTGATTGATTCGCCGACGCAACGTCGACGTCTGCAGCCGTCCCGCGCCAAGGTTGAAGGTAAAGTCCACGATGGCCGAGAGTCGTGCTTCCGGCTCCGTGGCTAGCACCGGGCAGTAGCGCAGCGTCGCCGCCAGAGCCGTCTGCAGATCGCACGTCAGATAGGACTCGGCTTCTGCCTCTGTGATTGGCGGGCTCGATTCCTGTAAGGCGCCACATGGATTGAGACGCAAACCATGTGGCGGAATTGATCTTCAATGCGGCTTAAAAGTCGCCAAAAGCAAACTTCGACGGGCTGGCATGGGAAGGAATTGGGCGAAG
>Ga0315298_1006161_pt1 | contig 16513 bp, 14 predicted proteins | sample WHS_1_MG_FD_203077 | JGI IMG/M metagenome (GOLD analysis project Ga0315298, IMG submission 203077) | Extremophilic microbial mat communities from Washburn Hot Springs, YNP, Wyoming, USA - WHS_1_MG | ecosystem: Environmental > Aquatic > Thermal springs > Hot (42-90C) | place: USA: Wyoming...
CAGGCCAGACAGCAACTTATTCTTTCTGGATGAGAAATGATTCAGTTTCCCCTGGCCACTACAAAGAATACTTCCAGCTTGTTGCAGATGGTATTACTTGGATGGAGGACTATGGGATTTATTGGGAGGTAACAGTGCCGTAAATGCAAAATAGTTGGTTGTTAGTGGTCGGTCGTTAGTTGCCGACCAACCACAAGCCACCAACGACCAACGACCAACGACCAACGACTGACGACCAACCAAGCATTTGTAATTTATATTTTGAATTGAAAAATCGTTTAATTGTTAAATTGTCAGCAACGCAATTGTAATTTACAGTTTATATAAAAAAGTGAACACAAAAAATGATTTTTTTAGCGCCGAAGCAGAATTCAATTAATTTTGTAAAGACAAATTTCGTCTTGGCAGGCAATAAATTGAAGGCGTGAGTCAGTCAAAATGGGAACCTGGCCATTATTTAGTTCTGCGGGTGATTTCCAGACAGGTCCTTTGAGATAGAGATCTTGGTGCAAAACAAGATAGTTTGCTCCCCTTTCTTTAAGGTTAGTAATTGTTTCTTGTTTGGTCGGGTCAATTATTTTTTTGCGATTTTCGTCGTATTTTGGAATGGGAGGGGCTCCGAAAATCAGCTTGCAGTGATGTATTGTCTGATAAAGAAGATAAATATCGGCCATTGGCTCGTCAGAGGCAAACATTGGATATTCTGCCAGAGTACAATTTTCTTTTGGAATCAGGTTGTAGATAGCGGGAAGATGATTAACTTTGTATGTTGATAAGTGCTTTGGGAAAAAATCAATAATGAGCAAAGCAATAGCGGCGGCTGCCAATATGCGGTGATTTTTCAAAAGATAAGCAAGGCAAACACTAGCAAGAATTGCGATAGAGAAAAAGACACCATAGGCAAAACGTACCCAAACTCTAAAGTATGGAAGGTGAGTAAAGAAATAGTGGGCTGGTGTTTTAATTTTTAGCCCTAAGATTGTTATTTGAGGGGCAAAAGACATAAAAAGAAATATAAGCGTTAAGATGCCAACAAACACAAGAAAAATTGATTCTCGGCTGCCTGACGGCTTTTTAAGGCGTGTTTGTGAGAGCGCAAGGCCTATGAGTGCCAGAATTGGCAGCAGTACGCCGGTGTAGACAACCGCAGCCGAGATGTTGCTGCGCGATTGGTCAAAAAAGAGATTGTATTTTTGGGTAAAATATTTCCCGAAGATGGCAGCGGTTGGCGGCGGTGTGTAAAAGAAGAACGCTCTGGCAGAGTAAACGGAAAGTTCAGCGTATTGAAAATTGCGGTCATATTCTTTAATCGTGTTGTTACCAAAAATGGAAGTAATAAGCCAAGGGGCAAAGGCATAAATTAGGATACCTGCTGTTACTAAGATAACTGGTAGAAAAAGTAGGATTCTTGAGATGTTTTGTTTTTGTTTATAGCCGGCAATTAGTCCTCCAATTAAGAATAAAAGCCCGATAATGGTGGCTATGAGACCAAACTGGTAATTATCAAGCAGTGTGACAGCAAATAATATGCCTGAGACAATTGAGCGAAACCAGCCCGGATTTTTTAAGTAGCGATAAAAAGCAAAAGCGAAAAATAAAACCCAAAACTGGCTGACTATATTGACATGATATTGAGCCTCAATTAGATGATAAGGACAAAAGGCAATAATTATTCCGACAATTAAGCTAGCTAATTTATTTTTTGAAAATTCATAGGCTATGAGATAAGCGGCTAGGCTGGTTAGCGGAAATGATAGTAAAATAAGCAAATTATAACGGGCAACTGCCGAAGAAATAAAATAAGCGCTGAGGCGGTTAAATAGCTCCATTATGGGGTAGGGCGGTGTCAGGATATGATGAGCAAGGGACGTGCCATAAGGGTAATTAACAATGAGATTTTTCTTAATTAAGTTTTCAAAAAGCCAAATATCATAGTGGGCGTCACCGCCACTTGATAAAATTGCCGAAGAGAAGTGCAGTATCAATGGCCATGACAATATAATAAAAAAGATTGTTGGCAAAATTAGAGCTAACAGGCCATAAACATCAATTTCTTTTATTAGCTCTCTAAGTTTTTTTTCTAGAAAGATTGATTTTTTTGTCATACAATTTAATAAAATCATCTTTTTGCTACTTTTCAAATTATTTTTGTGTAAAATTGCTGGTGTTAAAGGTGTTGTCGCCGTAAAAAAGCAAAGCGGCTGGTGGTTAGTGGTCGGTAGTCAGTAGCCGACTAACCACCAACCACCAACGACCAACCACCAACCAAGCATTTGTAATTTATATTTTGAGTTGAGAAATTATTTGTATAATTCTTTCGTTGATTTTTTCTTTCCGCAGTTATGTTTGATTTGCGGGAAATTGGGCTCGCCAGTTTGCAAGGAATGTTTGGCCAAGTTTCCAAAGGCCCGCTTAAAATGCCTGCGCTGCGGCCGCTATAACCCGTATGGCATCTATTGCCGGGCCTGCAGAATCAAAAATTTGCCAGAGCGTGTTTTGGCGTGTTTTGCTTATGATGACGCAGTTAAAGAGCTAATCCATAATTTTAAGTACAAAGACGTTTCTTTACTTGCTGATAGTTTTGCTCTGGAAATGTCTGAACTTCTTAAAGACTATAAAGATTATGTGGTTTGTCCTGTGCCGCTTTCGTCATCGCGAAAACGTTGGCGGGGGTTTAATCAATCAGAAATTATCGCCCGCAAATTATCTCAAAAAACTGGTCTTTGTTTTGGGGAGCTTTTGGGGCGCGGGAAGAGCCGTTTTACTCAAGTGCAAGCCGGCTCAAAACAAAAAAGAAAACAAAATATCAAAGGTGTTTTTTATCTTAAAAAAGAGGCGAAAGTTCCCAAAAATATTATTTTGGTTGACGATGTGGTTACTTCTGGGGCAACTGTTGAAGAGGCAACAAAGGTCTTAAAGCGAGCCGGGGCAGAAAAAGTAGTTGTGGCAGCAGTGGCAATGGGAAAGTAAATAGTTTGTAGTCTTATTAGCGATTCAAAAATGATTTTACAAAAAAGGTATAACCAAAAAGCGCTAAAATCATCACTATCACCATTATTTAATTTTTGATGTAAAATTGTCCTATGTTAGATAAAAATATTTTATTTCATATTCACACCAAGTATTCCTATGATTCTTTTATGGAGCCTGCCAAGATTGTTAAAATTGCAAAACAGCTTGGATATGACGGAGTGGCCATAGTAGACCATGGAAATATTAAAGGCGGAACTGAGGCAAAAAAATTTGAAACGCCCGATTTCAAGGTTTTAGTTTGTGGCGAATATCACACTAAATATGGGGATATTATTGGTGTTAATTTGACGGAAAATATTACGGCATTAGACCCTGACGAGGTTGTTGATCAAATTCATAAACAAAACGGGAAGGCGGTTTGGGCGCACCCTTTCAGGACTTACCTTATGCCGCGAGGCAGAGGCAAGAGAAGACCTACGCCGCCTGAGGATTGGCTTAAAAAACTTGATTACATTGAAACTTACAACGCCCAAACAAGGCCATTGCAAAATGCTCAAGCTCAAGCAATTGCCCGGAAGTTTGGTATTAAAGGGGTCAATGGACTTGATGCCCATTTTTATTTTGAGGTTAGAAAAATCCAGAAAAACAAATATAGTTTTTTGGGCTATATTGGAACTTTTTTTGCCAAAATAATCAAAAAATTATTCTCATTATAGGAATGGCGCTTCGTCTAAAAATATGATTTTAAGATATTTGGCTGTCTGAAAGCTATGTTTTTTAAGCTTCTTTGAGTTTATCCTTTTTGTCAGTTTTTTCCCAAGGGAGGTTTAGGTCTTTTCTTCCAAAATGTCCATAAGAGGCTACATTTCTATAAATTGGTTGGCGGAGATTTAGATTTTTAATTATCATTCCCGGTCTTAGGTCAAATACCTTGCTGATTTTTTTGACTATCTGCTCTTCGGGGATTTTGTTGGTTCCAAAAGTATTAACAGAGATAGAGAGAGGTTCGGGAATACCAATAGCGTAAGCTATTTGCACTTCACATTTATCAGCCAAACCAGCGGCAACCACATTTTTAGCTACCCATCTAGCAGCGTAACAACCGGAGCGATCCACTTTGCTAGGGTCTTTGCCAGATAAGGCGCCGCCGCCATGGCGAGCCATCCCGCCATAAGTATCAACGATAATCTTGCGACCAGTTAGGCCGGTGTCGCCCTGAGGCCCGCCAATCACAAACTTGCCGGTAGTATTGACGTAAATTTTGGTTTTTGAATCAATTTTGAAACCATATTCAGCCAAAACCGGCTTGATTACTTTGGCTATAATCTCGCGTTTGAGTTCGCCTTGTTTTTTGTCTGGTTCGTGCTGGGCGGCAATTAAAACAGTGTGTATTCGCTTTGGTTTGTCGCCATCATATTCAACTGTTACTTGACTCTTGCCATCTGGCCGCAGGCCTTTAATAGTTCCCTTCTTTCTAGTTTCAGCCAATTTTTGGCAAAGGCGGTGCGCCAAGACAATTGGTAAGGGCATCAACTCTAGTGTCTCGCGGCAGGCATAGCCAAACATTAATCCTTGGTCGCCAGCCCCGAGATTTTCCAGATCTTCTTTAATAATTTTTCCATCCTTGTCTTCAACAAAACTATCAACTCCTTGAGCGATGTCAGATGATTGTTCTTTAATTGCAATGGCTACTCCTGAGGCTTCCCAGTTAAATCCGCATCCATTGCCCATATAGCCGACATCTTTAATTACTTGCCTTGCGATTTTAGCCATATCAACATAAGTGTCAGTAGTAACCTCGCCAGCAATGAAACAGATTCCGTTGGTTAAAAGCGTCTCACAAGCCACCCGACCACGGGGGTCTTTTTCTAAAATAGCATCTAAAATAGCATCTGATATTTGGTCAGCAAGTTTATCTGGGTGTCCTTCGGTGACTGATTCTGATGTAAAAAGCATTTTTACTCCTTCCTATCTTTATAGGTTAGTTAATTTATTGCCATAGTAATTTTTATTTATCTTGATTGTTGTCTGTAGTTTTTCTTTAATGTGGATCTGGTATAAATTGTTACAGCTGTACTTGCTGCGATAGAGGCAAACAAACTATAAAATGCATTTTTTTTGAAGGGATAATTGTATGTGAGCGTGATTGTGTGCTTGCCTTGTGAAATCGGGAAATTGATAAAATAAGGATGTTCGCCGCCCTTTTTAACTACATTGCTGTTATCTGTTATTTTCCACCATGGCGCATCAAAATAACTTAAAACAAGACTGCCATTAAAATCAGACTTGAGGGAGATATTAAAGCCGTTTGGAGAAAATTGCATGCTATTTATTTCAACTTGCCGGATGTTTTCCCCATCTGTAATATATGCCTTAGGCAAGGCTTCTTTTACCTTATAAACATTGATTTTGCTGTTTTGGGTTTGGGCTTTTTGTATTAATTCAAAATCATTGCTTGAGTTGACTTCTTCAACGATTTTGTCAAAATCTTGGTCTACTTTGTTTTTGTTTATGACATTTTGTGTTAGTTGCTGCCCTAAAACAAGGTAGTCAACTGATAAGTCTTTCAACTTACTTAAAGCCTGCGGGTCGGTTTTATATTCATCGGAAAAACGGTAGAGATCTTCCGTGGCTTTAGTTTGGAGGGCGGTCTGATTCCACCTCAACCAATTATTTAATGTTTCAACATTTTGTTCTTCGCTGGCACAGCGGTGAGGGAAGTTAAGTCCCGAATAGACAAATATTCTTTTGGGTGTTTGCAACTCATTTTTTGGCAAGCTGGCATAAATTTCTTGGCAAAAATCCTTTTCCGCCGCCGACGGTAGCAGTGAATCTTTATAGAGAGAAAAATATGGCTTGAAATCAATGCGGATTGTAAGGAGAATTAAGATAGCCAAAACAAGAGAAGAATATATTTGTTGGTTTTGCTTGAAAAATTTTGGCAAAAAAGTAACCAGATAGCTATTTAAAAGAGCCACTATCATTGCCAAAATATAGAAAAATCTAAACGGCACTCTCATTTCTTTAATAAAAGGCAAGCTATAAAAAGTTGAAGTTCCCCAGAGATTTGAAAAACAGGCCCAAAGAGAAACCGAGCCGACTATTAAGAAAAAAACAAGCGCTTGTTTTTCCTTTTTTGCTGTCTTTAAAGCAAGCAACGCTACGATAAATCCCAAAACCGCTGTCAACAGGACAGCGCCGAGATAATATTCAGTTTGGGGGTGCTGAAAGAGGTCAATTGCATTTTTGGCTTTATGAAAGAGATCGCTAATTTTTTCCATGCTGTATATACTGCGCCCTTCATAAATATATGTCTGGTCGTGAAAGCTAAAAAATTTTTTGGCCTGAATCGTTGAAATGTAGAATGCCAGAGTTGTCAGAGAAGTAAACAGAGATAAAAAAACGGCACTTGGTTTTGTAATGAAAGAGGCTATCGCCTTTTTGAACTTGGTCCAATTGCTGAAAATGGTAAAAATCAAATAAGGCGCAAAAAGGAAAACAAAATAAATAAAAGCCGCTTCGATTTGCGTTAAAAGAAAAATGCATTCTAGGATAATTAGCCAAAATAGGTAAGGATAGTCCTTAGGGGCTCTTGAGATAGTAAGAAGAATCAGGGGCGCCAGAGCATAGACCACCATTAAATCCGTCATTCCCATAACTACAAGAGAGCCGATGTGAACCGGCATAGCCATATAGATAATTGCTCCAGCAAAAGCCGCTAAAGTATTTTTTGTCAGGTCTTTTGCAAAGAAATAGAAACTTATTCCTGCAAAAACGAAAAAAATAACGGTAGCATACTGGACTGAATAAATCGGATAATTGACAAAAAAATTAATAGCGGCAAAAAGAAAATAATTAAAAGGAGGAACAATACCAAAAAAAGGAATTCCTCCGCACCAAAGGTGGCTCCAGCTTGGCATTAGGGCTTTTTGGGATAGTGCAACTTTAAGATAATAAGTCCATTCGCTAAGTCCCCAGACATCGCCAGTTTGGACCAGTTTTTGCGGGTGCAATAAATCCTTGATTAAAAATAAACCAATTGCGGCTATTAGCGCGACTAAAGCAAGCTCATAAGCTATTTTGGGCCAACCGGTTTGTTTTTGATGATTTTCCTCCATAAACTGAAAATTAATTGAACTTTATTATTTGATGATAAAACACTGATCGCTTCTTCTTTGCAAAAACGGCATAGCTAAAAGTTGTTTTGCTCATTTTTCTTTGGGTTATTTATTATAGTTATATTTAAGTTCAATTTTGTTATTTCCTTTTTTGACAAAAATACCAATAAAATTGGCATTAGCGCTAACTGTTTCAGTTGGTTTGCCATCTAAAGTTGCCTGCCAACGCTGGCTGTTAGCATAGGGCAAAACTATAAGGCCATCTTCTTCTGTCTTTACTTCAACCTTGATTCCTTGGGGATTAACTTCAAATTGGGATACATCTATGGGGTCTTCTGGCGGAGGGGGAATTTTGATTAGCTTGAGAATTTTGTAATCATCATAAACCGAAACATTCCAAGATTGAAATCTTTGGTTGACTTTGTTCCATTCGTTTTTGTTGATAAACAGATTATTTGCCAGATTGAGATTCTCGTAGTCGGCATTGTTGACTGTGAGATAGATCCAGTTAAGCAGGGATTCCGCGTCAGGATAAAGAAAAAGATTCATTTTTGAGCGGCCGTTAAGAGGATAAAAGCTTATTTTTGGTCTCTGTTTGACTATTTGGTACAAGTAATTTACGCCCTCTTCGTCTTCAATAGTTTTTATTGGCACAACAATTCCCTGGAATTTTGGGCTGTTAACTTGGTCAATGATTTTTTGAGTGTCTGCGTTAACCTCTTTATATCCTTGATTGCGAAGTTTGTCAGCAGGTCTTTCTTTAACCATATGAAGTAAGAGGTAGTCAATATTAAAAAGCTGAGCGCTTACTTCAAAAAGCTGCGGATTTTCAGATAGAAGCGAACGATACAAAATATCTTTATAGCTTCTTATTTCTTTGTCTTGTGCCCAGCTGAGTGATGAGGGAGCCATTTCTATAGAAAAAATATCTTTGTTTAGCGCTGCGAAATGATCAAGTTGGGACCAGTTGGGCTGAACCATAATGCGGATTTTTCTTTGCGGCGGAAACTGAGTAGCCGATTCTGGTTGAGCAAGGAGAAAATCTCTAATTTTTTCTCCGCTTGTATAGTTGTTGCGATCTGTTGTAGCTGCTTTTGTAATTTTTAAATAGGGGAAAAATCCAAGTATAAACAAGGCAGTAATCGCCAAGGCCATAAGGGGATATTTCCGGGGAAGTTTTTCCTTAATTTGTTTAAAGAGAAAAACTAACAGGAAAGGAGTGGCTAAAATAACAAGGTGATAAAAGCGAAAAGCCACCCGGAGCTTGGAAAGAAAAGGAATGTGTCTTGCCAGTGAGAAAAGTGGCGTTTTAGGACCAAAACAAAGGATAAAGCCCAAAATCGCCAAGGCAACAAAGAGTATTCTTTCAGTTTTTTCTTTATCTTTTCTTCTTGGCAGGAAAAGCAAAATAAGTGAAATCAAGATTAGGAAAATAACCGGACTTTGGCTATCATAGAAAAACGGTCTTGTTCCGTATTCTGAGTAATGTGGAGGTCTGAACAAATCAGCTAGGTTTCTATAGGAATAATAGTCTACTTGCGCTTTAATCTCCTTGTCAAAAAAGCCAAATTTTTCAGAGTTTTTGACCAAAGAGATAAAATAACTTCCTGTTACTATAGAGATAACGGCTAAAGAAGTGGCAAGGAAAAGCCAAATTCTCTTTTTGAAAATCAGCAGCCGGTCTTTGGGTAAGCTGAAGACCTTAATCAATCCTAGTGGGATAGTGATAAAGAGTGTGTAGATGTAAACAGTTTCGGCGTAAGCAAGAATTTCCAAACCTAGAAGAAGAGAAAAAAGAACCAAGTATCTGATTTTTAGTTCTTTAAAGAACCTAAGAAGACAAAATAAAGTGAGCGGAGAAATAAAATAAGCTGCAAGGGCGCCGCTGATTGCGATGACGAGATATCCGATATGGGCTGGCAGAATTAAATAAATAAGGGCTGCGCAAAAAGCGGCTAGAGAGTTGTCCCAGACTTCTTTGGCTAGAAAATACATAGAAATCCCTGCGCCAAGGAAAGAGAAAATCATACTAATATTTAGTGACGTGAAAGCATCTTTGGTGACAAAAGTTAGCAGAGTCGGGAGATAAATGAAAAATGGCGAAACAGGACCTGTAAAGGGCATACCAAACTCCCAGAGCGGAGTCCAATGCGGCCAAACCTTAAAATCTTTTAAAGAATGATAAAAAAAGCTGACCCAAGCTCCTTCCGGAGGGGTATCACCCATCATTGACTGGTGGCTGACATTAAGAAGGGGATAGACGATAATAAGTCCAACAGCTAGCAGTAGAAAGATATAGAAAAAATCTGTTTTAAGAAATTTTCGCATATTTTTTTGCGGTAATATGGATCATTTTATAGCCGGGAATTGGGATTCTGATTTTTTGGATGAATTGGTAGGCCCGGTTTTTCGTTTGTAAATCGCGAATCTTCTTCTCATTGACCAGTTTTAACATAAAGATAATTTTCTCACCCAACATTGTAATTGGTAAACTAAAGGGAGTGATAGAGTATTCTATTATTTCAAAACCATTTTTCTTGAAAACATTAAAGTAATCGTTTTTGTTTTTATATTCAACGTAGTGGGTTGGGTCAAGAACAAATTCCCCATTTCTACGATAAATCCAAACAGCGTGAGGACTTTTTAGAATTGAAGTGGCAAATAGAATAGTTGTTTTACTTGAGGCTCTTTTAATATTTTGGAAAAGTCCCTTCAAGTTTTTAATGTGCTCTATAACATGGTAAGAAATAATCAAGTCGTATTTTCTTTTGTAAATAGAATGAGGAAAAGCCGCGTCGCTTGAATAAAAATCAGCCTTATAAGGGAAATATTTTTTAGCTTGGACAATCTTGTCTTTGGCGATGTCAACTCCGACTAATTGAGCCGTTTTATTTTCTTTTTTTAAAAAACTAGCTACTGCAAATAAAAACGCCCCCTCGCCACAACCTATCTCCAAGATTTTTGCCTTGTTAGGAAGATTTAGAAGAGTTTTTTTTAATAGTCCCGGCACAAAATCAGTATATGGCAGGGGGCACAGTTTCTTATAATATTTTTTTTCTGTCATTTAATTATTATCCGTAATTATTAGAAATTTGGCAAGGGTCTGCCAGCGTTTTGGAGGGGTTGATTTTTTATTATCAGTTTTTTGGCTGCCAGTAGCTTACTGGCTATTAAGCAGGCAATTAAGCAGATTTTGACTAATTTGACTAGGGAGTCATTTATCACTCAAAGTGCAAGAACTGCTCTCAGCCTTTGGCCGGTTAAGCTTGCGCGCGAATTAATAGCTTCTTTTTACTTCCTCAAAGTCTTGCTCGCGCAGGGATTTGCCGGAAAAGACATCCAAAAGCGGCTTGATAAACTCCATTAGAAAGGGCAGCGGGTCAGAAAAAGAAAAATCATCAAAATATAAATTGCGTGAGAAAACTGAAAAAAACGAACTCAAATACCGCCAGCGAGCCGGGCTTTTAAGATAAGCGGGAAGACCAACTATCATACCGGCAACCCAGCGCGTTCTGACCCCCAGACGATATTTGAAGACGGGCTTAAAGTGCTTTTTATTGGCGACTTGCCATAGCAGATATGGAAATTCAACTCCCGAGACAACTGCTTGATTTAGCGAGCCCCAAAAACGCGGATTTATTTCTAGAAAATATGGCTCGTTTGTTTTGTGGTCTACTCTGAATTCAACCATTGCTACCCCATGCCAATTTAGCTTTTCTAAAAGCATCTTTGCTTGAGCTTCGGCTTTTTTATGATGGGTGCTTATTCTTTCAACTGAAAAACCACCTTCCGGGGGATACTCCCAGATTCTTTTATGGGTAAAAGAGGCTACCGCCTTTCCCTTGTTGAAAAGCATTGAAACGCCAAGTCCATAGCCATCAATATATTCTTGAACGATTGGAAAGTCTTCTGGTTTTTTTATCCCAAATTCTTTAATTGTTTTTTGATATTGGCTGAATAGTTCTTCGGGGCTAATTGCTTTTGAGAAGCCGACCCCGCCTCTTGTTTTTGTTAGCTTTATAACAACCGGGTATCGCTTAATTTTATTAAAATTTTTTTTAAAATCAGCAATTGAGTTAAATCTGTATGTTTTTGGCGTTTTTATTTTTAGCTTTTCGGCTTCTGCGGTGATTTTATTCTTGTCGTGGGCAATTTTGATTTGGGTATATGCGGGCAGAGCTGTTTTTATTCCTGCTTTCTCTAATTTATCTTGATATTTGCTCAAAGTGTATGACTCTTCATGCCCTGAAATGATTGTAGTTATCCCTTTTTCTAAACAGATTTTTATTATTGAATCTATAAATTTTTTCTCGTTGTCGTGCGGATTATGGTAAATTGCTTTGTCTTTAACAAACCGAGAAAAAAACGACATAGCAAATTTAATTGAATCAGCGGCTGTAACCTCAATACCATTTTTTGCCAAGTTTTTGCAAATTACATACCCTATTCGGTTTCTGGCAAAGGTTACTAATGTCTTTTCAGCCATTTTTTAGTTTCTTTTATAACATTTAAGTAAAGCTTTCCGTGTTTTAAAATACTTGTTTTGCTTTGCCCATGTTTTCTATTGACATAAGTAAACGGAATCTCAACAATCTCTATTCCTTTTTTGTGCAGAATTGCCAAAAATTTTACAAAATATTCCCCATAGTTGCTTTTGTTAAAAATAAAATCTTTTTCTTGTTTGGCGAGCTTGCGATAAAAATTACCATCCATTACAAAAAAACCTCCTGTGTAATCAGTATAAGGGAGTTTAAGAAAAAACTTAATCACTTTATTAATTATTTTACTTGAGACGACGCTTGTTTTTGATGACAGCATTTTCCCGCCTCTTTTCCATCTACTGGCGTTTATTAAACAGCTTTTGGCGGCTGCTAATTCTGCCATTTTCCGAAGCTGTGCTGGAGGATGTGATAAGTCAGTGTCAAGAGCGGCAATCAAATCTCCGGATGCTTCGTCAAGTCCTCTTCTGATAGCGCCAGGTAGGCCCTTTTCTTTTCTGACTATTAACTTGACATTTTTTTTGTTTAAACTCTTTACGGCGTCGGCTGTGCCATCTGGGCTAGAATCGTCAACAACTATTATTTCGCTAGTTAATTTTGCCTTTGAAAATTCTTTATCAATTTCTTTGATTAGTTTTGTGATATTGTCTTTTTCCTTGTATGTAGGTAATATGATTGAAATTTTCATTTTAGAAATTCTTTAATTAGTTTACAAATTTTTTCAACGTCGCGGTTTTTAAGCCCAAAGTAAGTCGGTAAGTTTATGCCTCGTTTTGCCAAATCTTCGCTAACAGGGGTTTTTGTTTTGGCATATTGTTTATAGGCTTCTTGGGTAGTGATTGGTGGAAAAAACGGGCGCGTTTCAATCCCGTTTTTTTCCAAAAATTTCATTAGGCTGTCTCGTTTATTTTTTGCTACCAATATAGAGTAAAACCAACAAACAGGACTTGCCCAAGTAGCTTTGGGAGTGGTTTGAATTTTTTGTGATTTAATTAACCCGCGTAGATTTTTTTCGTAGGCAATTTTGATTTTATCACGCTTTGCAATAAATTTATCCACACTTTCAAGCTGTCCAAGTCCTACTGCAGCCTGCATATTTGTCATTCGGTAATTGAAACCAACTACCGGATGGTGATAACGTTTTTTAGGGTCCATCCCGTGAGATCTTAAAATCCGTATTTTTTCTGCAAGCTTTTTTGAATTTGTGGTACACATTCCGCCTTCGCCAGTTGTCATAATTTTATTTCCAAAAAAGCTGAAACAGCCTATATCTCCAATTGATCCGACAAACGAGCCATTTGCTTTTGCGCCCTGCGATTCAGCGCAGTCCTCAATCACTTTCAAGTTATTTTTTCTGGCAATTTTCATAACAGAGTCCATATTGGCTGGGTGGCCGTAGAGATGAACCGGTAAAATAGCTTTTGTCTTCGGGGTGATTTTTCTTTCTATGTCTTGCGGGTCTATATTCCACGTTTCTTTTTCTACATCAACAAAAACTGGTTTTGCGCCAGCGTGTATTATTGCGTTTGCGCTGGAAATGAAGGTAAAGTTAGGAACAATAACTTCATCGCCCTGTCCTATGTCAAGTGCCTTAAGAGCTAAGTGCAAAGCAGCTGTGCCATTTGAGACAGCAATGGCATAACCTACCTTATATTTTTTAGCGAAAGCGTTTTCAAATTTTTCAATAAACTCTCCTTTTGAACTGATCCAGCCACTATCAATTGTTGATTTAAGATATTGTTTTTCTTTAACACCAAAAGAGGGCTGAGCTACGGGAATCATTTAGCTCCTTAAACTTCTGCTTATATATTTTAGTGTTATATCGTCAGGATAGTTCGGGGCGTCCCAAGGGAAGATTTCTCCTCGTTTGTACATTTCCCAACGGGCAATATCTTCTTCTACCATAATTCGGACTAGTTTTTTGAATCTTGTTTTTGCCTCCCATTTGAGGATTTTTTTAGCTTTAGAGGCGTCGCCAAGAAGATAGTTTACTTCAAGCGGTCTTATGTATTTTTTGTCAGTTTTAACATATTCTTTAGGGTCAAGACCGGCAATTTTAAAGGCTTCTTCAACGAACTCTTTGACTGAATGTGCTTCTCCTGTGGCTATTACAAAGTCCTCCGGCTTGTCCTGCTGTAGCATTAACCACATCGCCTCAACATATTCGGGTGCGAAACCCCAGTCGCGTATCGCATTGAGGTTTCCAAGGTGTAAATCTTTTTGCATGCCAAGTTTAATTTTGGCAACCGCATTTGAGATTTTTCTAGTTACAAACTCTAGTCCTCTAAGTGGCGACTCATGATTAAACAAAATCCCATTAACAGCAAAAATACCGTATGCTTCACGGTAAATCCTAACACTGTTATACGCTAGCAGTTTGGCTGCGGCGTAAGGAGAATTGGGAATAAATGGTGAGTTTTCGTCTAACTTATGACCTATCTTTCCGTTTTTACCATATAATTCGCTTGTTGATGCCTGATAATATTTAGTTTTGGGGAAGTGTAATCTTATAGTTTCTAGAATAGCAATAGGTGCAATGCCATCAACAGTTGCAGTCATTAAAGGATTTTCAAAAGATGCGCCTACAAAGCTTTGTGCCGCAAGGTTATATACTTCATCTGGTTGAGCAATATCCATTGCTTCAGCCAAAGAAGAAATATCAGTCATATCGGTAGGAATTATATTTATATCTTTTATGACCTTGGTATATTGGAGCCGCCAAAGATTTGGCGACGATGACCTCCGGGTAGTGCCGAAAACTTCATATCCTTTGTCTAACAAAAACCTAGAAAGATATGCTCCGTCTTGACCTGTGATACCAGTTATTAGCGCTCTTTTTTTCTTTGCCATGGTGTAATTTTAGCAATTTGCTTGTATTGGCGCAATAGCCGATATGGTTATTTAGCAGTTTTTCTTTGCAAAAACAATATATTTGGAAGCAAAAAAATTTATAAAAACGCTAACAATGGTGGCAATAATTTGAGCAACCATGTAGTTTAATCCTAGGTTTTTTTTACAGAAAAAAGCAATTTCTATGCTGATGAAAAAAAGGATTATTCCAAAGATATAATAAGTTGCAGCTCTTTTTACAAAATGGTCTTTTACTCCGAAGGTAAGTGACCTGTGGAAAAGAAAATTGTAGGTCAAGTTTGCAAACGAACCAATCACGATTCCCCATGTGTAATTTAGTCCAATAATAGAAACGCTTGTATAAGTTAATGTCCAATTAATTATTGCTCCGCTACCTCCTCCAAGGCAATAGAAAAACAGCTCTCTAAAATTTCTGAATCTTTTCATTTTATGTTCTTTAGGTATTCAATTGTTTTTTCAATTCCCTTGATGAGATCTGTCTGTGGGGTCCATCCAAGCTCAATTTTTGCTCTTGTATTATCAAGGCAACTTACTTGGAGTTCTCCGGCGCGGCCGCCTTTATACTCAACTTGTGAACCGCTGCCAGTTAATTTTTTGATATTTTCAACCAGCTCTTTTATAGACGTTTCTTTTGAGGTTGATATGTTGTAAATATTGCTGGCATTCGATTTTAGTGCGGCTAAATTGGCTGCTACGACATCGCTGACATAAATATAGTCGCGTGTTTGGGTTCCGTCGCCAAAAACTTCAATTGGCTCATTTTTAAGCATTTTAGAGCCAAAAATGGCAATCACGCCGGCAGCGCCTTTTGGATTTTGGCGCGGGCCAAATACATTTGAGTAGCGGAGTATTATTGGAAGCAAGCCATAATTTTTCTTGTAAAAATCAATGTATTTTTCCGCAGTAAGTTTATCAATGCCATAGGGGGATTGGGGGTCTGGGCTGTAGGTCTCGGGCGTGGGTCTTGGCGCTTTGTTGCCGTAAATTGCCCCGCCGGTTGAGGAGAAAATAAATTTTTTGACTTTGTAGTCTCTGCAACACTCAAGAAGATTTATTGTGCCGATAATGTTTGTTTTTACATCTTTGACAGGATTTTTAGTTGAGACAATAACGCTGGCTTGGGCAGCCAGATGAAAAACTGCTTCTGGTTTTTCAGCGGCAAAAATTTCTGCCAATTTTTCTTTGTCAGTAATGTCGGCTTTATAAAACTTGGCTTCCTTGTTGATATTTTCTTTTTGGCCGGCAGATAAATTATCAACAATTACTACCCGATAGTCCTCTTTGATTAAGGCATCAACGATGTGCGAGCCGATGAATCCAGCACCGCCGGTGACAAGAATGGTCGGTCGTTGGTCGTTGGTTGCAGGTCGCAGTTTGTTGGTCGCAAGTTGATTATTCATGCAAGCTCCTTTTTAAACCAGAATGGTCGGTCGCAGGGCGCAGGGCGCAGGTTGCAGGTCGCAGGTTTTTATTCATTATTTTTTTTAAAATTCAAAAATCCATTTATCAATTTTAAAGATTCGTTGCACATCACGAGAAGCTCTTCTTTGTCCTTTAAATCAATATAACCAAGTTCTGTTGCAATATCCACTTGGGTTATCACTTCATAAATTGATCCCATGGCAATATTAAAAAAATGAGACGAATCCTTCACTGATTTACGCGAATACCCCTCCGCAATATTCGACGGGATCGAAACCGCAGCTCTTTTCAACTGGCCCGAAAGACCAAATCTCTCTTCCGCAGGAAATCTTTTTACCAATTTATAGCAGCAAAGACAAAGCTCTCTTGCCTTTTTCCATGCATTTAAATTCTCAAAGTTTTGCTTTCCTATCATAAAATTCCGCTCCCTAAACCCTGCGCCCTATGTCCTATGTCCTAAACTCTGCGCCCTATGTCCTATGTCCTGCGCCCTATGCCTTATTTTTACCCTAAACTCTCCCAAATTGCAACTTTTTTAGGTTGACAGATAGCTGGTGAGATGGTAGTTTTATTCCCTTGGACGCTTTTGCGTTCATTAAATCATTTCCCGGGAGGGGAGAACATTGAAAA
>Ga0315298_1006162_pt1 | contig 16512 bp, 7 predicted proteins | sample WHS_1_MG_FD_203077 | JGI IMG/M metagenome (GOLD analysis project Ga0315298, IMG submission 203077) | Extremophilic microbial mat communities from Washburn Hot Springs, YNP, Wyoming, USA - WHS_1_MG | ecosystem: Environmental > Aquatic > Thermal springs > Hot (42-90C) | place: USA: Wyoming...
GGGGAAAAGGTGGGGGTTGTGCGGAATTTGGCACTACATTTTGAGTTTCGGAAAGATGAAAAGCCAAAAAATAAGGGGTTTTCGCGCATTTTTTGCCAAAACCGGCTCCAAACTGTAGAAGATCGGTGAAGGTCACGTAGGGGCCACGCGTGTCGTTCGTGATGGATGGCGGGATGTTCGTTGCCAGCGGAGGTGCCTGGCCGGCAAAGTCGATCGGATAGTAGATCGTGGGTACCGCTCCACCTAGTTGACTTGCCACGACGATACGCATTCCTACACGCACAGCGTTGGTCGCTGTAACTACGTATGTTGTGCTTTTGCGGCCTGGACCAAGGAGTTTCTCCACTGGAGTGCCCAGCATGCTCGCGTCGTCGGATTCCGCAGGTACTCCTGCCACCAATGGGCTGACGGAGTCGATCCAGGCTTTGATCGTAGGTGCGGCGCCTTGACTCACCGAGGCGGTGACTTGGAGGCGACACTCCTGACCGGGAGCAGGCCACAAGGGCGAGTGCGCAACGTGTACTGCGGGTGGGGATGCAAGCCGGAGAGGCTCGCTAAAGTAAAAGTTGCGATAGTAAACGCCAGCTATCAGGTTCAGGTCCAATAGACCCAAAATAGGCAGGGCATGCCGGTCACTGAAACTCGGGTGGGTGGCGGTAATGGTGTACTCGCCATACGCCGGGGCAACCATGAGGTAATCACCCGTGGCGTCGCTGGTTGCATAAACCATGCCGGGATCAAGCCGGCCAGGCGGGCCGATCATCGGGACTGTGCTCTTGTGCAGCACGATGAACGCTCCTGGCAACGGACGCGCGGCCGCCAACCGAGTTTCCTCAACGTTGGCTTGTAGTAGCCGACCGGTGCCGCCCATCAGGTCCAGCAGCGTCGTGCCAGCTTCCGCCAACCCAAGCCATGCGTTTACCAATTCAGATAGAGAACCTACTTTCCCTTTGATGACCACCGGCCTGCCGCCAAGAATTAGCGGCACCACGACAAACCTGGTGGCCGCCTCAGCCACAAACCCTTCTAAGCTGAGCCAGAGAGCCCCTTCCAGCATGCCGGACCACAACTGCTCTTGTTGAGGCGAGGCAAGACGGCCCGCATTCCCGGCATCGGCTCCACCCTGAGTGGACAGCAAACGGGCTGCACTTGTATTTCTCGCCTTCTGCCCCGTAAACGTTGAATCGCCAGCCATCAGCCGAGCACTTGCGCTATGCACCGGAGGCGCAGGCGTAGGTGATCCAGGCACAAAAGTCATTGGTGCCAACACTTCGAAGGCTTTTACGCCCTGGTTTTCTCGCACCACCGTGAGCGCAGCCGCCACTTCCGTGGGCGACAAATTCGTCGGATAACCGAGCGCAGCGAGGTTGACCGGCACACTTACTTTAATGCCTTCAGCCGGCGGTTGACCTTCAACTTCCAAATTCAGTGCGGTTGCCAGCAGGAAGTTGGTATCCTGCGGCCTGATCCCGCCCAAGAGCTGGTCCAATTGCGCGAGGTTCAGCGGTCGCAACCGCAGCTTGGCTTTTGTCCTGATGGCTTCTGGCTCGATGATAACTCGGACGGGACCGCCATCGCTTTCAGCCTCCAAGATTCCGCCCTGCCGGTATAGGCCAACAAAACCATTGTCGAACTCCTGCCTGCTGACCGGCACGTACGACCGTGTACCATTAAGGTTTACGAAGGTGGCACTGACGAAGTCATCCGGTGTGCCACTGATCACACTAACAAAACTGCCGTCGTTCTGACTCAGGACGGTCGCAGTTTCGCCTGTGCTTTCGTTGACCAGAATCACCGGCACTCCAGGGTCAGCCACACCAGGGGTTCCGTGCACGACAATGGCTGTCGGATCGCTCCCCGCTTGGTAAGCCGGCACACGTGCCAGGACCTCAACCGGAACGTTGGTTGCCCCGGGTTCGTAAATCACCAACTGAGCCGCAGGATCGCGCCGGCTCAATGGCACTGTGGTGAAACTGAATTCAGCCTGGCCTTCCAGCGGCAAGCCGTTCAGATCAGTGATGGTCCGAGCCAGCCGAACGCGATAAGTCGTGTCGGCCTCCAATTCAGTTGCCGGGCTCAACGTAACAACTGTGTTCTTCAAGTTGATGCTCAATGAGGCCAGCACAGGACTGTTGTCCGGCCGGAGCAGCTCGATTGCGTTCCCAACAACCGTCGCCGGATTGACCGGTTCATTGAAGCAAATCACTACGCTGGTCATTCGGGGCACGCGATTGGCTCGGTCCTGCGGACTAACGCGAGCCACACGCGGCCCGCTCGGAACAGCAGCAACGTCTTGATTGACAGGCACCGACACGTCTGTAACCCCGGTCGCAGCCAATCCAGTGTCGCCAGTGAGCGGGTCGGTCAATTCCACTCCGATCTGACCAACGGGCGCGATGAGTTGATAGCGACCCGATTGGTCAGTCAACGTAAGCCACGGCATGCCACTGAGACGCACCAGCATGCCCGCCTGCGCTTGACCGGCACCGTTCCGCGCCACGCCGCTAACCAAACCTTGAGGTGCGTTGACCTGCACCAGAACATATTGACCTGAACCGCTCAAACCCGGCAGCCGATCCCCCGTGAGCGGTTCCATGCTTTGCAAGTTGCCTTCAGAGTCACTCCGCAACCGCTCGATCGGTTGCAGCCCATAGAACCCCGCCCCGGTCATCACCCGAGCAAGAACGAAAAAGCTCTGCGCAGGTGCCCCGCTCAACTGTGCGCTGAGCGGGCCGGTTAGGGTCGAACGGTCCAAGGTCAATTCAAACGCGGCCAAAACAACGTGGCCTTCGGTGACAAGGTGGCTGAACACGGTGGCATCCAGCCTCCTCAATCGCATCGCACTTGGACCGGTAAGGCGCCCGCTGCCGACCAGCAGTCGTACGCCCTCCCGTGCAACCTGCCCACCAGCCTCGTCCAGGACTTGTCCATCAAAGGGCGTCGGGGGCAACACCTCCACCCGCACATTCGCAGATTCCAGTTCTTCCGGCCCGAACAACAGCAGTGGCCGCATTGGAAAACTGGCGTGCAGTGTGGAAGGGTTCTTGTCCCCCGGCCGTTGGTAGCACACAATGAACTGTTCGTATTGTGGGGTTAGCCTCAGCGAACCATCGGCCAGCAAGTATGTCTCGGTCACTTCCCCGCGCAGCACATAGCCGCTGGGCAAGTGTTGGGTTTTATGACGCAATTCGATTGTGGCCAAAGCCGTAACCAGCTCGGGTACCCGACTGGCGGAGCTTGATGGCGGGTTGACGTTGCCAACCGCGCTCAACCCGGTAATGTCAACGCCGGTTACCGTGGTCTCGGGCAAAGGCGCTCCCACCTGCGGCGCGGGCGGTGCCAGCGAACCAGTGTCGGCCACAACCAACGCGTACGCGCCGAGAGCTGACAATTGCACGTTGACCGTGGTGGTGTTATCGCCGCTGAGAGTTTGCGTGACCAGCCACTGCAGGGCAGTCTCGTCCCATCGCACAAGAGCAGCAGCATCATTAACGCTAACCGGTTCGGCGCACGTCAAGGTTGCCCGGACTGGCTGCCCTAGAGGTCTTGAGCTCTCGATCCAAAATGCGCAAAGAGGGCTCCAGCCCAAAGGTAGAAACGCAGGCAGATTCTGGCCGGTTAGTGCGGTCAGTGTGACTGTGGCAGGCTCGTTTACCGTGCCGGGGCCAAAGTCAACCCGAACTGTCCCGGTGGCGTTGCTGACAACAACGCCACCCAATGGTGTAACTGCGAAAATATTCGTCGCACGCCGGCTCAGCCGCGGATTCGGCACAACTGTCGGCTGCTCGCCGCCAAGGCTTTCAATGCGCCACACAGGCAAATGATCCGCAGCGCTAAATTTGAGCACGTGTCTGCCAGTGCCGGTCCCGAAACACGTGACCCCTGAAGGTGTGTCGCTGTGCTGCACAACCGAGCCTCCAGGACCCGCAACGGCCAAAGACACGCCCGGCAAAGGTTGGCCGGCCGCATCAAGCGATCGCGTAACACCGAGTGCGGTCCTTACCGGACGCCGCGCCGTATAAACTTTTGTGTGGAGCGCAGGCGAGCCCTGTGCACCGCGTCCCAAGGTCAACGTGCGCGGAGTTGTGAGTTGTCCCGGGCCAAGACCACTCTCTTGCACAAGGCCGCTCAAATCATAGAAGCTTTTCCCGTCATCGGTAGTTCCGTCGGCTTGCTGAGGGCCGGTGGTGCCACTGAAACCATCCACAAGCAGAACCAATGGTCCGAACAGCACCTGCGTCGAACGGTTGCTCAACGTGACCTCGACATTCCACGCGTCAAGGGCACGGTTCAGCCGCATCGACCGAAAGAACACGGCCACACGTTCTGTGGCGTCCTCCAATTGCACTGATACACCCTGAAGCAAGAATGTTCGCTCCTGGCAATGAGAGGTCCACGCCACCCAGGCCAATGTCCAGACCAGACCGATCATCCGAAGCTTTCGCATGCTTCTCTCCTCAATTCAGGTTATGCAAAACCCTCCGGAGCAATACTGCAACCAACCCGGCACACAGAGTTACGCAGACGCGAGGTTCCGGAACCAGCGTCACTTCGCCATGCCAACCCAATGAGCGCGTTGCGTTCAGATTGTCGAACAAGTCAAAGTACAAATTGACAGGCCCTCTGAACACGAGTGGGACAGGCACCGCCACAGCATAAGCAGTCTGTTGCGCCAGCACCGGATCGAGGCTCGGGAACGAAACCGGTACACGTGCGATTGTCTCTGGCGCCAGAAACAAACCGCCCGGCGTTGGGGGAGCCCATATCACACCGCCGGCATCAGCAGTCAGTAGCACCACCGTGTTGGCACCAGGCGCATCTTGAAGGGTAACTGTGAACGAGTCGGGTATTTCCCCCGGAGACAAGAGCTCGTCAGTGCCAAATCCGAACTCAAACTGCAATTCTAGTCCGGGCACATTGTCCGGGATCAACAGGGCTTTCACCGAAGTCTGCAGTGTCACACTGGATTCGGTCCGCAACACCGTGAGCCCGGCGGAACTACCATCCTCTTTGGCCATGACCTGTTGGTCAGCCGGGCACTGCGCCACGAAAGCCAGCAAAAGGTTAAACCAAAGGAGGGAACAGTTTACACGCCAAAATACGGGCAGGGCAAACACCACGCACTCGCGCTTCCATCTTCGAATGTTGGCCATTTCCGGGTTGGTAAGGGCACGCCCAACCGGGGCAAGCTTGACCCTGGCCCGCGCCTGTTTCCGCAGGACCAGTCCCATCCGCCGTAGCCCTCGTACCCCTACCGGCCCGTCAGGCGTTTTGATGCCACCAACTCGAGCCTCAAGCGCGATCACCCCGTAGTCTTGGGACGAAAGCTATACCAACTGTTGTGACTCTACCACCATCTCCATTGCGAAAGCAAGCAAAAAGTTGGGTCATCCGGAAGGTTTGTGTTTGGAGTTTGGCGCGGGCCGCAGGCGCCTCGCTGGCTCGGCGCTTGTCCCGCCGGCCCGCGCAATGATTTGAACCCTCTTCCATGGCGTGCCTGGGTATGTTTCCTCGCGGTTTCCCCTCAGCGCGGCGCAGTCGCAACCAAATGATCGCGGCGGGCTAAATGCGTTCGTTCCAGGCATGGCACTCTGTCGCGCCGCGCTGAAAGGGGCGACTCCGTCGCCCACAGGGGGAGAGAATCGAGTGGGATCAGTGGCCGAACAGTTCGAAGCGAAAAGTCTCGAACGACCCGCTAATCAGCGATTTCCGCGCAGATTATCCAATATTATACTACAAAGGCCGCACTCTGGTGACAAGTTGAGCAAACTCGCAGCCTGAAAATCTTCGCAAATATGATCGATTTCTCAAAATAGTAATTTAATATGGCGGAATGTTTGGCGAGCATGCCGAGGGGTTGTTGAGCTATGCTGTGACGAAGATGACCAATGGTCGGATGGAGGGATCAACCGGAAGATCAAGACGCTGTTGCGCCAGGTTTACGGTTTCCAAGAGGACGACTTTTTGCGTCTCAAACTCTACGCGCTCCACGAGTCAAAACACAAACTGGTCGGATGCGGCACTTTTTGTTTGCCAAACTGGGGGGCGCAGGCGCGCAATTTCTGCATGCGCACGTTGAATTGTCATCCTCGAGGACTTGCACAGCCGGCACAAACTGTTGGGCTGGTCGGTACCTGTGCCCCTGGGGGTCACGGCCTACAACTCACACTTGCGGCTGGCGTGGGCGGGGAATCTGATCTTGACAGGACGGCGGGACAACACCGGGTTGAGATTGCCAACGCGAGCATCGCAAGAAGATCGAGAAGATCGTTGGGCGGTGGCATTGCCGCGTTCTGTTTGTTGATTGGGGGACTGATGGTGAGCGGCGTACATGGGCAACCGGGGGAGGCCGTCCGCGTGCGTTCCATGGCATTTCGATCTCAGACACGCGCCGAAGCTCTGGCATGGCAAGAAAAGTCCAGATCGGTGTTGTACAAGCTGATGATGGGCGGTGGTCAGCCGGAACGGTCGCCACTGGACCCGCAGTTGCTGCAGCGGATCGAGATCGTGTCGGGTGGTTATGCACTTGAAGAACTGACGCTCCGAACGTTGTCTGACCGCCGTGCGCACGTGTGGGTGGCAAGGCCGATGAATCCGCAGAGTCGAGTTCCGGCGGTCCTTGCGTTGCACGGTCACGGTGGAACGGGTGAAGAAATCGTGCGCGGCAAGGGCCTCTATTGGTACGGGCGCACACTTGCTGCGATGGGATATGTTGTCATTGCGCCTGACATCGGCCAGCACACGATTCAACACACGAATTGGAGCCTGATGGGTGAGCGCGTGTGGGACGCGCTCAGATGTGTTGATTACCTTGTCACGCTTCCGGAAGTCGATACGAACAGAATGGGTGTATGCGGGCTTTCACTCGGCGGTGAGACCACCATGTACGTTGCGGCACTTGATGAGCGGCTTCGCACCGCATGCAGCAGCGGATGGCTGACAACGGTTGACAACATGAAACAAGGGCATTGCCCGTGTTGGAACTTCGAGGGTTTGGAAGCGCACTTTGATTTTGCCGATATTTTTGCATGTGTGGCGCCCCGCGCGCTGGTTTGTGAACTCGGTGGACAAGAGCGCGCTCCGGGCGGATTTCCGGTGGACATCGGGCAGCGTGCATTCGCCGAGATTCGCAATGCATACCGCGTTTTCGGCGCGGAAAACAAAGCCGTTTTCACTGTGCATCCCGGGGGACATGTGTTTGACGGTCGTGATTTCTGGCCGGTGCTGCACGATGAGCTCGGTGTGGCGTATCCATGGACCGGCACGTTGGGCGCGTTTGGCCCGGCGGCTGAAGATGTGCAAACCGGCAGGGCGAACGATTCAGGCTGGGAAGCAGAACTTCTGCGGCGTGGCGAAATTGCGCGCCGGTGTTTCTGTGCAGCCCTCGGAGTTTTCAACGGCTGGTGGCGCACCGTGGACGCGTGCACCGGTCTTTTTCCGCGAACACTTTCGCAACCGGTCTGGGCGCCGAACGACAATGCGGCTGACATGCTGCCGTTTCTCGCGATTACGGCGTGGTATTTGGCGCCCGAACGACTCGAGGAAGTGCTCAACGTGATTCGGATCGAACGTCAATTGACGACGCGCTGGAATGGTTTGCCTGACTGGTACGCGCTCACGAACAGGGCATGGTTGTATCCGCAGTTGGACACAAACAGGCTCATTTTTTGCGCTGCCGAGTACTGCAAGGACGGACTTCTTCCAATGACAGAGGTGATGGGACGCGGGCTGTGGACCGATCGGATGATCGAGCTGGTAGATGCGATTTTTGCCAATGCACCGTACAAGACCGAGTTTGGACTTTTGCCGGCCAATGACACCGAGGTCAACGGCGAATTGCTTCAGGTTTTAAGCCGCCTCTATTGCATGACGCGCGACCATAAATACCTTGAATGGGCGCGGAGGATCGGCGATGCGTACTGCTTCGAGGTGTTGCCCGGGGGCAACTTCATTCCGTCTGCGCGCTGGGATTTCGAGAACCATCGCGCCATCACCGACAGATTCAGTTTGAATGATCACGGCAATGAGATTGTCGGTGGCCTGAGCGAGTTGTTCATTGCGGCACTGGCGGGCGCGCCGAATGAGGCGGCTCGGTATTGCCAGCCGCTTGAAAAACTGAAAAACCGTCTTCTTTCCTCGGCGAGGAACAGTGACGGATTGTGGGTGCAGGTTGTTTGCCCGTCCACAGGCGAGGTTTTGGATCAGGCGACTCCGGATACATGGGGGTACGCGCTCAGCGGCGTTGCCGCTTTCGGCAACGCAATTGGAGATGCGTCGGCGCCGCTCGCCGTGCGTGAGGCTCTTCGCGGTCTTAAGCAGGGGCGTTACCTGCACTGGGACGGCGCCGATTCGTATGCTGATTCGATCGAGGGCGCTCTGGTGCTCCTCGACCGGTTCAGCGAGGAGGCGGGGTGGGCATGGCTTGAGAAAGTGGTTCCGATTTTTCTTGGCAAACAGCGCGAGGACGGGGTCGTTGAAGGTTGGTATGGCGACGGCAATTACGCACGCACTGCTTTGATGGTGGGCCTTTACTACACGCAAGGCGTGCGGTGCCAGCCATGGCATCCAAAACTCTGCCTGGGCGCTCGGCGAACCGAAAGCGGCGTTCGAATTGTGCTGCAAAGCGCTGAAGAGTGGTCAGGGAGACTTTTGTTCGATTTGCCGCGCCACAGGCTGAACCTCAATTTGCCGATGAACTATCCGCGGCTGAACGAGTTTCCCGAGTGGTTTGCAGTGGATCGGCAGGCAGTTTACGAGGTTCGGATCGGGTCAAAGTCACCCGAGAGCCGGACCGGTGCGCAACTCGAAGCGGGCGTTTTTGTGACGTTGCGACCGGGTGAAACGGTGATCCTCGAATTGTCAAAGAAATGAATTTGCGCGAACTATGCTCGAAGTTTTTTCGATGCCGGGGCCAGGTGGTAAACCAGATCGAACCAGATGAAACCGATTTCTGAATGCCGGCTTTATGCGTTTGTTGACACGGCTTACCTGAGCGGGAGAAAACCGGAAACGGTTGCGCGGGAATTGTGCGAGGGCGGTGCTGATCTGATTCAGCTCCGTGCCAAGGATGCTCCGCCGGCGGAAGTCGCGAAACTCGCCAGGGTTCTTCTGCGGATTACACAAGACGCCGGGGTGTGGCTGGTTGTCAACGATCATTGGTCGGTTGCTTGCGAAGTGGGCGCGCCGCTGTGTCACCTCGGGCAGGAGGATTTTTTCGGGGCAGGGTACAAGCATGTTTCGGATCTGTTGCGCGTTGGTGGTGTTGGGGTGGCCGGCGAGCCGGGCAAACCTGATCAAGCTAACAGGCCGTTTCTCGGATTGAGCACGCATGGGCCGGATCAGGCGATAAGAGCCATGAACGCCGGCGCGGCCTATGTGGCGATCGGCCCGGTCTATGCCACTCCGACAAAGCCCGGGGCGAGGCCGGTTACGCTCGAGTATGTGCGGTGGGCGGCGCAGCATTGCACTGTTCCGTGGTTCGCAATCGGTGGAATTAACCTTTCGAACCTTGAAGACGTGTTGGCGGCCGGGGCGAGTCGGGTGTGCGTGGTTTCGGCGATACTCAAAGCGCCGGATGTCCGCGGTGCTTGTCGCGCCTTCAAAGAGCGCCTATTGTCATGGCCGAATTCGCAACGAAAGAATTTGGGATGAGCGTACTTGTTGTTGGTTCAACGGCGTTGGACACGATAAAGACTCCCGCTGGCGAGGGTGATCGGTTGTTGGGCGGTTCTGCGAGCCACGCGGGTGTGGCTGCCAGCTTCTTTGCACCGGTGAAACTGGTGGGGGTTGTTGGCGAGGATTTCCCGGAGCAATACTTGGCGCTGTACAAGCGGAGGAAGATAGACCTTGCAGGGCTGCAGGTTGCGCCCGGCAAAACCTTTCATTGGGCGGGCGAATACGAGCTCGACATGAACAATCGGCGGACGTTGGCAACCGAGCTGGGGGTGTTTGCGGAGTTCCGTCCTGAATTACCAGATGAGTACCGGCGGACGCCTTTTGTGTTGCTGGGGAACATATCGCCTGCGTTACAGCACCACGTGCTCGACCAGATGCGAACCCCGCGGTTTGTTGCGGCGGACACGATGGACCTGTGGCTGAACACGGCCTTGGAAAATCTGCTGCGATTGTTGCGGCGGATTGACGCATTGGTCTTGAATGACAGCGAAGCGCGTCAGCTTACCGGGAAAAACAATCTTGTCGTTGCAGCACGGGAAATACATCGACTTGGACCGCGCTACGTCATAATCAAAAAAGGCGAGCACGGCTCAATTCTCTCGGGGCCGAACGGCATGTTTGTATGTCCTGCATACCCGTTGGAGCGAGTTGTGGACCCGACGGGCGCGGGTGACTCATTTGTCGGCGGGCTCATGGGATATTTGGCTGGTTCAAAAGGGCCGCTCGAACGGAACCTGAGGGAGGCAATGCTTGCTGGGACGGTGGTTGCCTCGTTTTGTTGCGAAGGCTTTGGACTGGAAAAGACTGCCGCTTTGACGAGGGCGAAGATAAGACGTCGGATCGCTGCGCTGAGGAAGATTGTGCGTGTGTGAGAAGCCTTCGGTAAACGAGAGCACCCGACTGAAGACAGTGTCGAATGACCTGATTCATCGCTGGGAGAAATGGGGTGAGATCGTGCGCAAGCTGGCTGCAGCCAACTGGCGGCGGCTGCTTGAATTGCGGCAACGTTTGCGGTTGAGCGAAGAGACGTTGCACCTGATTCTTGCCGCGTTGGTTGGTGTTGCTGGTGGGATTGCGAACTTCGCGTTTTACCTTGGGATCGAGTGGATCAAATGGTTGGCGTTGCGGCAGCCTGGTGATCCTGTCGAGATTGCCGAGGTCCTGCCGCCGTGGGCGCGGTTCATTGCTCCTGCGGTTGGCGGTCTTGCCGCGGGCCTTGTTTTGCATTGGGGGCTCAAGGGGTTGGGAGCAAGGGAAACGCCGAATTTGATCGAGGTTGTTGTTGCCGGCGACGGGCGGTTGCCGTTTAGAACGACCCTGGTGAAAATTTTTTCGTCGCTTTTGAGCATTGGCACCGGGGCTTCGATAGGCCGTGAAGGATCAGTGGTGAGTCTGTCTGCGATGCTGGCTTCGAAAGGGGGTGTGCTGGCCAATTGGCCGCCGTACAGATTGCGGTTGTTGCTGGCTTGCGGTGCAGCAGCCGGGTTGGCGGCGGCTTACAACGCGCCTATAGCCGGCGCTGTTTTTGCCGCGCAGATTGTTTTGGGCAACTTCTCGATGAACCTGTTTGCGCCGCTGGTATGCGCATCGGTTGTCGCTGCGGTCGTGTCGCGGAGTTTTTTTGGGATTGAACCATGGTATCGTGTGCCGGGGTTTGATTTTACGAGGCTGACGCAACTTCCGTGGTTTCTCGTGTTGGGGGTGATGGCCGGGATGTTGGGAGCCGGTTTTTTACGACTTCTGCAGATTAGCGAATCGGCTTTTCGGCGGACCGGATGGCCGGTTCACTGGCGGGTTGCACTGGCTGGCGTGTTTGTTGGTGCGCTGGCTGTGTTTGTGCCCGAGGTGTGGGGCAACGGCTACGTGGTGGCGTCGAGGATTTTGACCGGCGAAGGCGGATACGGACTGGCTTTTCTGTGCACGCTTCTGTTGGCGAAACTGTTTGCGACATCAGTGACGGTTGGGGCCGGCACTGTTGGCGGAGTGTTTACGCCGACGCTTTTCCTCGGGGCGGCGTTGGGAAGCATATTTGGTCATCTGTTGCACATGGGCGGACTGGTTCCCGAGCCGCTCCCGACGGGAGCGTTTGCGCTGGCGGGAATGGGCGGCATGCTCGCCGCTACGACGCATTCACCTCTGTTGGCGCTGATTGCTGTGTTTGAAATCTCCCTGAACTACTCGCTCATTCCACCTCTGATGCTGGCGTGCGCGGTCGGCACTCTGGTCAGCCGCCGTCTTCATCCGACATCGGTTTACACCGAACCGCTCCGGGCCAAGGGCATTTTGCACGAAGCTGACAGCGAGAGACTCGGGGCGGCGGTGGAACAGAAAGTGGGCGACATGATGCAGGCGCCGGTGACGCCGTTGCGGGAAAACGCGACGTTGCGCGAGATAGCCGAGCGTTTCTTGACAAGCTCGAACAACAACATCCCTGTGGTTAACAGTGAAGGGCGGCTTGTCGGGGTGGTGGCGTTGCAGGATTTGAAAGCGTATCTGGGGTCGGGTGATGAAATCCCCGGTGTAATAGCTTTTGACGTGATGCGGCCACCGCCCCCGTGTTTGACTCCCAACCTGACGATACAGGAGGCGTTGCCAGTTCTATTGTCCAGCGACATGCGCTACGTTCCGGTCGTGAACAACAAGATCGATTTCCGGCTCATAGGCGCGGTTGTCAGGAGCGAAGCGCTTGGGTTGATCTCGGAAGCCATTGCAACACGCGCAACTCGGCGGGTTTAGCTGGGGAATTTCTCCGACCGATCGAACAGTTTGATGGCAAAAGGCTTGAACGACCGAACAACTCGCGGTGGCTGCGCAGATTTCACGAAACGGCGGTACCGAATGCAGCCGTGTCTTGGCGTGTTCGACGGCGAGCCTGAGGATCATGGTTGGCAAGGCGGAGCAATAGCGATTGCGTTTCAAGTTCTGCCTTGCATGTGGTAAAGGCGCGCTTCATACTGTTGCCATGGTTGGCCGAGCTCTTCCCCGGCACGCGATTGGAAAACCAGCGCAAATCTTGGCTTTGCCGGTCTGCAGCGCGCCACAAGGGTGCAGGCGGACATTTACCAGATTCGCTTTCTGTTTGTTACCAATCCTTTGGCCAGGATTTTGCGGTGCGGGGTCGCCAAGTGACGAGAATCGTCCAACAAGAACGGAGTACGAAGTCAAGGCTGCTTTTCTGCTCAAGCTGCCGAGTTTTGTCAATTGGCCCACAAACGCGTTCGTGTCGGCGGATGCGCCATTGGTTATAGGCATTCTCGGAAAGGACCCATTTGGGAGCGTTATCGATGAGTTGGCGAGGGCGGCGAGGCCTCGGGGGCGCCCGGTCATGGTGTGTCGTTTGCGCACGGTGAAGGAAGCCATTGACAAGAATTGTCACGTTTTGTTTGTCGCTTCCTCGGAGAAGGAGTCTGTACAGAAAATCGTTGCTGGGATTGGGAACAAGCCGATACTGACTGCGGGTGACGTGCCGGGTCTGGCGATGCGCGGAATCATGATCAATTTTGTGGTGACAAACAACACCGTGAAATTCGAGATCAACGAAAAGCGCGCGCGAGATGCAGGTTTGAGAATCAGTTCTCAACTGCTCGATCTTGCGGTAGGGGGAACGAAACCGCGCCCGTTTTGAAACAGATGCGGATGAACTACATCTCGACGTTGCCAATCAAGAGCAAACTGTTGGCTGTCATAATGCTGACCAGCACGTTTGCTCTGGTATTTGCTGCGGCGGGCTTCGTTGGCCATGAATGGTTTTCAATGCGTGGTGAGGCAGAGCGAGACGTCCAAACCCAGGCGCGGATTCTTGCGGCCAATTTGGGCGCGGCAATTGTGTTTGAGGATCCGGAACAGGCCACAAGGACTTTGCAAGTGCTTGGTTCTATTCCTGAGTTTGAGTGTGCGTGGGTATTGAATGAGAACCGGGAGGTTCTGGCGGCGTACCGTAATCCGGCTGCGCCGGTCGCGCAACTGCAGGAAATTCCTGTCGGTAAATCGCAGTTCTCGGCCGGGCATGTGACTGTGAGCAAAGCTGTCGAGTACGGGGGCGAAAAGGTTGGGACCGTTGTTCTGCGATCGAAATTCGATTTCATCTGGGGCCGTTTCAAGCGGCAGGTTGAGCTTGCAATGGTCATCCTGATGTTTTGCTGGGTTGCAGCGTTTTGGCTCGCGGCGAGGTTGCAGCGCTACGTGTCCGGGCCGTTGCATGCATTGTTGGAGGGCATACAACAGGTTTCTTTCAAGCAGGATTTCGCGGTGCGCGTTCAAAAACCCAGCGAGGATGAGTTCGGAAAGCTCGTGGACAGTTTCAACAGCATGCTCGAGATGATTCAGACCCGTGAGGCTGAACTTCGGAAGGTACGTGATGAACTGGAACTCAGAGTCGCAGAGAGAACCGGCGCCCTTGAGACCGAGATCGAGGAACGGCGCCGCGCCGAAGAAGCTCTGGCTGCCGAGAGGGACAGACTGGCCATCACGTTGCGATCGATCGGGGACGGTGTTGTTGCGACGGATTGCGTGGGGAGAATCACGCTGTTCAATGCCGTGGCGGAACAGCTCACTGGCGTTTCCTCTGACAACGCGATTGGAAAACCCATAGTTGATGTGTTGCGGCTCCGACACGCCAGTGACACGCCTTGTATTGACCTTGTCGGTCTGGCGCTCAGAGATTCCGAGCCGACCTCGTTTGGTGGAGATTTTGTCATCATTGGGAGCGACGGATACGAAAGACTTATAGAATGTGGGGGGGGGCCGATCCGAGACAAGCAGGGCCATGTGGTGGGCGTGGTGTTTGTTTTCCGCGATGTTACGGAAAAGCGCCGCGCTGCTGAGGAATTGCTAAAGGCCAGCAAGCAGGAATCGATCAGCCTGCTTGCAGGTGGGATAGCGCATGATTTCAACAACATACTCACGGCAATCATAGGGAATCTTTCGTTTGTGCGCTCTTGTGCGCCCGAGTTGGGGGAATTGGCGGTGCCTTTGAGACAGGCCGAAGAAGCGGCAATTCGTGCAAGCGAACTGACACGGCAATTGACCAGTTTTGCCAAGGGCGGCGTTTCATTGCGGCGAGCGGCTCATCTTGGCGAGATCATAAGAGAGACAACGACGTTTGTTCTTCATGGGTCGAAGGTGGCGTCCACCGTCACAGTTGCCGAGGACCTTTGGCCGGTAAAGGTCGATGTTGTGCAAATCAGCCAGGCGATTCAGAACATTGCGTTGAATGCAGTCCAGGCGATGCCAAATGGCGGGACGTTGGATGTTCGCGCTGCGAACGTTGACGCTTATTCAGCAACCCAGTTGGGATTGCGGTCGGCTCGATATGTGGAGGTATCGATTCGTGACACTGGCGTGGGCATTGCCGCCAAGGACCTGCCACACATTTTTGAACCTTATTACACCACCAAGAAGTCGGGCTCGGGCCTTGGGCTTGCGGTTGCTTACTCGGTCGTTCGCAGACACGACGGCGAGATCAAGGTGGAATCCGCGCCCGGACAGGGCACAACATTTCATATTTACCTGCCTGCTGCAGATGAACAGCCGGTCCCGGAGCCCGGCAAACCAGAGGAACCAGTTGCCGGACAGGGCCGCATCCTTGTGATGGACGACGAAGAGGCGATTCGGATGCTCGCCACTGCTGCGCTGAGCAGGCTCGGGTACGAGGTTGAAACGGCGGCGGATGGTGCCGAAGCCGTTGAATTGTATAGAAAGGCCATGGTGCAGAAGCGGCCTTTTTCGGCAGTGATACTTGACCTCACAGTTCGGGGTGGAATGGGCGGAGGGGAGGCAATTCGCCGACTGCGTGATCTTGATCACAATGTGAAAGCAATAGTGTCAAGCGGTTATTCGGAGGACGCGATCATGGCCAATTACCGTGAGCACGGTTTTGTCGCTGCGGTTGAAAAGCCTTACCGGCTTCAGGAACTGAGCCGCGTGCTCCAAGATGTGATTGCTGCAAACGGCCAATCCCCACGTCAGTTTCAGCGCAGCGCAGCCGCAACCGAATGATCCCAGCCCGGCGCAGCCGGAACCAAAATTCCCTGACGCCCAAAGACCCGGCCATTGCCCCAGTTGATCAGAAATCTCTGCGCCGCCGGGCTGGATAACTATGTTGAGGAATCGATCATTCTTGCGAAAATTTTCAGGCGGGGAGTTTGCTCAATTTGTCACCAAAGTGCAGCCTTTGGATTATAATATTGGACAATCTGCGCGGAAATCGCAGATAAGCGCGTGGTTCGAGGCTTTTGCTTTCAAGGTGTTTCGACATTGATCTCAATCTCATCCCCACTGGGCGACGAAGTCGCCCCTTTCAGCGCGGCGCGGCGGAGTGCCAAGCCTGGAACGAACGCATTTATCTCGCCGCGATCATTCGGTTGCGGCTGCGCCGCGCTGAGAAATATCTGCTGCGACTTCGTCCCCTGCCCCCGGCTCACGCCTCCTCAAAAAAGTACAGGCACTGCAGATACCGACTCCACAGTACCGTCATGAAAAGCCCAGTGATACGTATCACCGTAACTCCGTGTCTGTCCCCATCTCCCGGCCACCAGACGCCCTTTCGGTCACCCCGTTGAAAGTTGAGAGTTGAACGTTTCACGTTGAACGTTCCTGATCGGTACATCGGACATCGTGTCTGTCCCCACATCTGGGTGCCAGGGCCGGCTTGGACCGCCCGACCGGCCCTTGGTCAGGTCAACCGGGTCAAGAGCCCGGTCGTCCAAATTTCGTGTCTGTCCCCATATCGCGTCATGAAAAGCCCAGTGAGGGGGGCGTGCCCAAAAGGCACAAAACTCTCAATCGGAACTCTGTGGGTAACCAATCCCACCCGGCAAAGGCTAACCACCAGCCGGA
>Ga0315298_1006163_pt1 | contig 16512 bp, 13 predicted proteins | sample WHS_1_MG_FD_203077 | JGI IMG/M metagenome (GOLD analysis project Ga0315298, IMG submission 203077) | Extremophilic microbial mat communities from Washburn Hot Springs, YNP, Wyoming, USA - WHS_1_MG | ecosystem: Environmental > Aquatic > Thermal springs > Hot (42-90C) | place: USA: Wyoming...
CCTTCCACTCCGTGTCTTCGAGCGTGAACACCCCATGCCCCACCGAGCGCAGGCCGCCCAGGCCCTCATCCGCCAGGAACTGTAGGCACGACTTCACCCATTCCAGCGCCTCCTCCGTGCCTCGGGCGGCGAACCACAGCCCACAGCCCTGGGCAAAGGTCAGCCGGCCGGCGTGAAACAGGTTCGACGCACTGCTCAGCCGATCCACCGTCACCCGCGGCACGACGTCCGTCGCCCACAGCCGCAGGTCGCTCTCCGCCGCTCCCGGCACGTCGGGGATACCCAGCGCCTGGACGATCTGCCGGCGCTCCTCCCGCGTCAGCCAGACGCTTTTCCCCTGCACCAGATTCACGCGCGCATCTGACTCCCCCTTCGGGACGCGCCCTTGACGCAGGGCATGGAAGATCCCCTCGGAGACCCAGCGCGCTTTGCGGAAGTCCTTACCCAGCTCATCGTCCGGCCCAGCCGCCGGCCCGCCCGCCGGCTGAGGGAAGAAGCGCACCGGGCCGGCGTAGGGGAAGGCAGAGCTGAGGAGCAGAGGCGGCTCCCCTGCCGACGGAGCGGTCAGCCCTGGCAAGAATGCCGGCTCCCCCTGGGAGCGCAGGCTTTGCACCAGCAGGGCGCTGAACAGCGTGTCGCTGGGAATATAATCCAGCACTTCTTCCCGCCCGATGCCCCAGGTGCCGACATGGACGGCACCTTTCGGCACCAGGCGAAAGACCCTCTCAGGCATTGCCAGGCCTCCTCTGCTCAGGATGCGCTTTTCGGGAATACTACTTCCCTGACCCATTTGCTGAGCTGATTCTTGTGATCATCGGTCCACTCGGACAGTTTGGTGGGGAACATATCCGGCTTCGGGCAATGCTCGGAGTATTCCTTGCCGGCGCGGCAGACCACCTTCAGTTCCTCGAAGGCTACCTTGCCGGAGCCGCGCGAGCCGTGCCCGCCCAGGTAATCGTCCTCGACCAACTGCATGGCGGTGATGACGTCCTTCAGACGCTCGACGTCTTGCTCCTCGTAGATGTTGAAGACGATTTCCATGGGTTGGAAGACGGCGCCGGCCGGCACGCGCTCGATCTGCCGCGGGGTGGCCGCCGACGTCACCCGGTCAATGGCCGCCTCCCACTTGACCTCGGTGTACGGCAGGTCGGTTTGCGCTCCCTCCAGCGAGCTCGGCACCAGTGGGATATCCCGCACCAGCAGGCGCGTTGGGAAAGAGGCCGGCTTGTCCCCCGTGACCCCATAGATGGGACAGACGGGGCATTTCTCATATTCATTGGCTTCGGAACAGGTATGAATCTTAACCTGTTTGCCAATTGACGTATTTTGCTTCACACCTGTCAGCTTCTCCCACTGCGAGCGCATTTTGCCGCGCAGGCTGGAGCCAGGGATATATGGTTGCTGGGTAACCGGATCGCGAATGACCGGCATGTCCACGCCGCCAATGGCGAGGGCGCCGGCGGCACCACCAATATGGAGCCCTGATTTGGCAACTACTGTACCGGTAATGATGACCCGCCCAGCCAACGTCACGCTTTTCTCCGCAGCCATGGCATCCTCCTTTAACCTTTGCTGTTTTCGCTTAGCTTTCCCGACCACCGTGCTTCTTGTGGTAGGCAAGGACTGCTTCAAAGAACTCGACGAAGCGCAGGAACCGATGATAGCGCTCTTCCTCATCCTTCCCCTGGCTCATAAGGTCCAGAGCTTGGGAGAGGATCTCTGCCAGTGGTTCCAGCGGCTCGTGCCGCTTGGAATAGTAGGCCAGCTTGGGCTTGAGAAGTACGGCTTGCCGATACGACTCCTTCGGTTCCTGTCTCCAGCGCATCTCGATTTGGCGGACCTGCCCAAATACATTACGAATTTGACTAGTAGTTAGTTTTCTCTGGACAAGCTCCCTCCCCAGTGCATCCGCCTTGCTCACCAGCAGTTCCGGGTTGCCCTTCTCGAAAATTTCGGATAGTTCCTGCTTGGTCAACATGGACTGCTGGGCAGGGCCAGGGTTCCCCCCACGTTCTCTTGGCTGGTTCATCGCAAACCTCCTGTTGCTTGATTCGCCGGCAATCATTGAGTGGAAAGTCAGCGTTCGAATGTCCTATCCCTTACGTTCCCCGCGTGCCAGGTAATGGGCCCAGCGCGCCGCCAGGCCGATGATTTCCATCTGCCGCGGGTCCTGCACCAATCGTTTCTCCAGTTCCTCCAGTTCCTGTTTCACCTCCTCTGGCATATGAGAATCGGATCGCCGGCGCGCCATATAGTACGCCAGCCGCCACATCCACGGACCGAAATAGACCTGCGCCGGCGCACAGCGCCCCCGCCGCACCGCCTGCTCCCGCTCCTGCGCATACCCCACATACAGGTTCAACAGCAACTGCACCAGCGCCTTGGGGGCCTTGGGCGGCTCCGCCGTGCACCATGTGCTGAATTGCCGCGCCCAGCGCCACGCCTCGGCCACCTCCTGCCAATCCATGGTAAAGCCCAGGAAATGCAAAGCATTCTTCTCTGCGCGCCACCCCTTGGCCTTGTCCTCGGCGTTGCCGGCATCGTCCGCCGCCTGGTACAGCGGGTACTTCTCCGGCGCCAGGGCAATGCCGGCGGAAATGGTGACATATGGGTTCTCGCAGACGAACTGACAAAAGCCCTTCTGCACCTCCAGGGCAAAGATGGGCAGGGCATCCCAACTGCCCACCAGGAAGACATCATCGCCGCCGGCATACTGCAAGTACAGCCGGTCCTGCATCAGCGCCGCATGTTTGCCGGCGCCGGCGAAGCCCGGGAGCAGTCCCTCAAAGAAGAGCCGCAGGGCAAAGCTCAAGCTGGCCACGCGCGACAGTGTCAGATGATTGACATCTTTGCCCTGACCGTTCTTCCGTACAAACCCCTTGCGGAACAGCCGGCCCAGATTGTCCACATCCATACGCAGGACGCCCCAGCGCTTGAACCCGCCGGTGGAAGCCTCGCACAGCTCGTCAAAGGTGCAAATGTGCTTTTCGGGTTGTTCGCACCACGGCACAAGCTGTGGGAAGAAGCGGTAGACCTCGACCTGCGTCACCCCTTCGATGCGGCTCGTTTCCTTTTCAACATCGCCCCCCTTCAGCGGCGTGAGGAGCATCACCGCCGGCTTGACCTTCACAACCGCCTGCCGCAAATCTTCCACCGCCCAAAAGTCCATGCCAAAGCTCTGCAGGACCGCGCGCCAGTTCTCGACGTGCTCCGGCAGTGCCTGCGGCGCGAAATGCGCGCTCACCAGCCACTTCGCACGCGCCAAGTCCGTCCCCAATTCCTCAAATCCATAACATGTCGAGCATAACCGCAGGGGTTCGGCGCCGCTGGTGTCCCTGTGCGCCGGCTTCTCAAACTCCGCCCCGCAAATACTGCACGTCTTGTCCGGGTCGCCCCCGACACCCATGCCCTGACCGAGATACTGCGCCAGCGCCTCATCCTCCAGGTGGGCCAAGGGCCGGGCCTTGGCACGGCCAATGGCCTTGTGGAGGCCCTCCCAGGCGTTGTGGAACTCACCGACGCGGAACTCGCCCGCCCGCACCGGTGACCAGCCCAGTGCCAGGTGAAGCCCGCCCTCATGGGCCGCCAGGAGCCGGCGCGATACCTCCTGCTGGATGGCCGGCAGGCGCGCCTGCGCGCACATCGGTGCCAGCAGGAAGAAATTGCCGCCTCCGAGATAAATGATGTTCGTCACCGGTAGGCCCAGCTCCCGCAGGACATAGCGCGCTACCGCCTCGGTCAGCAACTGCAGGTAAAAGCTCCGGCCGCGCAGGCTTTTCGCCGCCCCGCTGGAGGTAATCGAGTAAATGAACTTCTGCACCCCGGAGATGTCCCCACCCACCAATACGGCGGTTTCCCGCTCCAGCGCCGGCGAAGTGCCCGTCTTATCCTTCAGCGCATCCATCACCTCCCGGCACCACTGCACATCACGCCCATCGGCAGTCAGACAGACCGCCAGAGCCGCCGTCATGCGGGAGTGGTCGAAGAGGCTGACGTCGGACACATGCTTGGCATATGCCGAGGGCACGCACCAGGTGTATTCCTGGAGCAGGGCGTACAGCGCCTCGAGGAACGCCTCCTCTTCCCCGCTCTTCATGACTGTCAGACGTCGTTCGGCCTGCCTGTGAAAACTCTGCCAGAGGCGTCCGAATTCATCCCTGGCCGGCTGTGACGTCCTCTGCGCCGGCATGGCGTTGTCAATGGTCAGATCACCCAGGGACAGGGCCGGATAGTAGCGTTCGGCATGGTGCCCGCACAGCCGGCTGAAGGGGGAAAGCACATAAGGGATGCCCTTCGCCCCCTCCTCTTCCTCTGGCTCCCGTTCCCCACTGGAGAGCCAGTCCGCCAGCGCCAGGCGGTACGCCAGCTCCGGGTCCACCGCGTTCTCCTTGGTCGCGCCGGCCAAATGATGATGATAGAGAACCGCCCGCAGTTCTTCCACCCATCCCGCCGGCACGATGCCCTGGATGACCTGCCAGCTCAAGGCCGCATGGGCATAGCCCGCCTCCTGCTTTGCCTGCTCCCACCCCCCTGGTGGGGTTTCCCCCGCCCGGGAGGCGAACTTGCCGATGTCATGCAGGAGGCCGGCAATCGCCGCCACAAACACTGTCCTCTCCAATCCCACACCTCCTTTGCAGTGCGATGCATCCTTTGCCAGGGTATTGTATCAGGCCGTGGTGCGCATTTCCTGGGACAACATTCCCGATGTAGATAGGAATATCTTCCTATTTCTCACCCCGTTCACGGTAATAGGCGGAAAGAGCCTGGATCAGGGCATAGCGGTCTGGCGGGCGCTCGCGGGACAGCGGCAGGTGCTGGCTCAGCTTGGCGTAAATGCTTGATAAGTGATTGGCTACCGTCTTCTGGCTGATGTATAGCCGGCCGGCGACTTCGGCATTGGACAACCCCTCGCGTACCACCAGCTCGCAGACCTGGCGCTCCGCCGGCGACAGCACCTCCCGCACAAACCGGTCCAACCGCTCGTACTCCGCCTGCCGCGCCAGTGCCCGACTGCGCACTGCCTCCAGCGGGTCCTCATACCGCATGATCTCCCCCAGGATAAACGCACCTTCCTGCCAGCGCAGGACCGGGATGGGCACCAGCCGCACCTCATCTTCTGGCCGCGGTACCATGCGGCGCTCTTTCAGGAGGGGACCTTCCGAGAGCAGGTGATAGAGGCGATCGGAGGAATCGAAGAGAAGCTGGGCCACGACCATGCCGTAGATGGACATGACCTTGCGTCCGCCGGCAATGCTGAAGTGTACCTCACGGCCGGCGCGCTTCTCCTCTTGCACGACCTGAAAAATAGTCCGAAAGGCCGCATGCGCATCCGCTTCCGTGCTGATATCGCGCACTGGGCATCCGCCGGCCAGTATCGGCCGCAGTTCCAGGTCTATTCCCTGCCACAACCTGCCCTGAAATTCGGCGCGCAGGTCACGCAGTGCCTGGCCGATGGCCGGCACAGAGTCATCCGTATGAATGACGACCGCTCGGGAACATTCAATACCCTGGAGGCGCAAGAGGTACAGCGCCAGCGTAACGACCTGGGGCTCAGAGCCCAGTGTAGAAATGAATACCCGGTTAACCATCCTAAGAAGCTTTCCTGAAGCCTCTTTGCCGCGCTGCCGGCGCGGGACGACAACGGAGAGAACGGGGCGTATAAACCCATTATACCCTGCCAGGGGACATTGTCAACGCGCCCCAGGCCGCCCGATGCCCGCCCCACTGAACGCCCCTGCATCCCAGGTACTTGACAAGCCCTCCGAATGCATGTATTGTGTCCCAGGGGAGCCGGCATCACTGGCCGCATGGGAGGCAAACACATGTTCCCCAATCTGTCCAACTCGAACACCATGACCCTGGCCGAGGAACTGCCCGACTGGGAGCGCACAGCCCGCGTGCTTCAGCCGATGGCCGCCACCCTCTTTTTCCTCAGCAGTCTGCGTCTTTTTGTCGCCCAGTTGTCGGTGCGGGTTTTCCCCAACCTGGGACTGCCGGCGGCAGTGCTCATCGGCCTGTTGGTCGTATCTACCCCCCTGATGGCAATAGCCCTGCGCCGGCGGTGCTCCCATCCCTGGGTCATCTCCGCCCTGCCGGCGGCCATGGCCGCGGCGCGGCTGGCCGGCCAGGTGATACCGCACCCGGACGTCCAATGGGTGTGCGCCGCGCTGGCCATTGCCCTGTACGGCGTATACCTCCCTATGTACGCCGGCTGGCTCGCCTCGCGTGAGCGGCGCGGCATTTACGCGCTGACCTGGGGCATGCTGGCGGCGATCCCGCTGGATATCTGCCTGCGTGCCATCCTCTCCTCGGCGGACACATTTTTCGCCAGCGGGGCCCTGCCGGCGGTGCTGGTGATCCTGCTGGCCGGCGTTATGTTCAGTCGAACGCTGACCTGGCCGCGCCGCACAGTGCGCGAGCCCCTGACCCCCTTGCCGCAGGGCGGGTGGGCAGATGGGATTCTACTGGCCGGCCTGGGGATAGGGATGTTCCTGGGGTACGCGCTGTTTTTCAACGCCTCCCTCGCCGGCCCACTGGCCAATGCCCCCTATCCCACCGCCGTCGTCACGGCGGTGGCCACTGCCGGCCTGATCGGAAGCGCCCTCTATTATGACGCGGATTCCGTCCAACTGCTCGACCAGAATCCGCTCTTCACTGCCCTGCTGGCGAACCTGGGGCTGATTGCCAGCACCGCCCTGCTGGTGCTGAACCGCCCCTCGCACTGGAACCTGCCGCTGATGGCCGTCGGCCTGGGCCTGCTGATGGTGGACATCGTCCTGTTCGGCCGCCTGCTGGTCAGCTCCAGCGGCCATCCGGTTATCACCGCCGGCCTGGGATGGTGGCTGGGCCTGCTGGTCATGCTGGTCCTTCTCGTGCCGCTCCTGCTCTATCAGGACGAACGCGTGCTGATCGCCGGCGCTGTGCTGGCGGGCATTTGTGGGATGGCCGCCGGCATCCGCCTGCAGAGCCGGCGCTGTCCTATGCGGGTCGTGCGCGCTGCGTCATGGGTGTGGGTAGCGGCGGTGGTCCTGCTGGTCGTGACCGCCGGCGCGCTGTTCATCCAGCCGGCCGGCGCCCATCCAGACCCCCGGCAGGAAATAACCCTGATGACCTATAACATCCGGAGCGGCTTTGGGGCGGATGACCGGTTTGACCTGCGGCGCACCGCCCACACGATCCTCGCGGCCAATGCGGATATCGTCGCCCTGCAGGAAGTAAACCGCGGCTCCGGCCTGAACGGGTTCACCGACGACCTGATGGTGTTGATGGATATCCTGCGGCCGGCCGGTTACCGCTACTGGGAATTCGGGCCGGCGGCCAACCTGACCTATGGCAATGCCGTTATTTCCCGCTACCCCATCGTGGCCGGCGAAAATTTTCCCTACACCACAGTGGTGCTGGAACGCCGCTCCTGCCTGGCGACGCGGGTCAAGATCGGCGGCCGGCGGCTGGCGGTCTACAGCACACACCTGACCCATGTGGGGCATTCCACTCCCGAGCGGCTTCAACAGGTACAGGAACTGCTGGCGCTGGTCCAGCCAGAAGGCCTTCCCAAAGCCGTGATGGGAGATTTCAATGCCGTGCCGGATACGGCGGAGATTCGCGCCATGCTGGAACATTTCGCCGATGCCTACGCCGCTGTTGGCCCACCGCCCGGCTACACCTTCCCCGCCCTGGCCCCGAGCGAACGCATTGATTATATCTTTCTCTCGCCAGAACTGACCCCCCTGGGCGCGCGGGTGATGGACAGCCGGGCCTCGGACCATCGTCCGGTCGTGGTGCAGGTGCGGCTGGCGCCGTGAAAGAGCAGAGGGCGGGCATGAAACGGTCAATGGATGATCTCCGACGCAACCAACTGCTTGCCGGCGCCCTGGCCGGCCGGCCCCCTACCTGGGTCAGGATCCTCCTCTTCATCCTGTCGCTGGAAGTCGTACTGCTGGTGGTGGGCGGCCTCTTAAGCATCCCCATCACTATAGCGCTGATGGTGCCGGCCCTGCAGAGCGGCCAGTTCCAGCTCACCGAGGGGGCTGTTCTTCAAATGCTGGACATGATGAACCGCACCCTGCCGGGCCTGCTGGTCAACCTGCTTCAGTTCCTGCTCATGGCCGGCTGGACATTCCTCTGGGTCCGGGTGGTGGAAGGCCGGCCGCTGGCGTCCCTCGGCCTGCAGAATAATCGTCTTATCCGGCAGTGGGCGCGAGGCATGCTGGTCGGCGCCGGCCTGCTGGTGTTCTCCGTCGCGCTCATCCCCCTGCACGGCGGACTGAGCATCCTGGCGGTGACACCGGCCGGGGCGGGGAAAACCATCTTCTGGTTGTGCATCACTCTGCTCTTTTTCCTCCTGCAGGGGCCGGCGGAGGAATTGGTAGCGCGTGGGTACCTGCTTCAGGCCTTCAGCGCCAAGGCGGGTGTCGCGGCCGGCATAGTGCTCTCCTCGCTCGTCTTTGCCCTTCAGCACGCGCTCAATCCCAATCTGACGCCGCTGGCGCTTGTCAACCTCTTCCTGTATGCCGTGTTCGCGGCGCTGTATGCGTTACGGGATGAATCGCTCTGGGGCGTGTTTGGACTGCACTCGGCCTGGAACTGGACCCAGGGGAATGTCCTGGGCCTGCCGGTCAGCGGGTCGGGGTTCGGTCAGGCCCCGCTTTTTCACCTGCAGACAGCAGGTCCTGGATGGTGGACGGGGGGCGCGTTCGGGCCGGAGGGCGGGCTGACGGTGACCCTGAGCACTCTATTGGGCATCATCGTCCTGCTGGTTCTGATGCGGCGGCGTGCGCCGGCCGCTTCATCCCGATCCATTCCTGCAGAAGGCGGAAACCCGGGGGATACGGATGTGGAACCGTAAGCGCTTCGTCCTGTCGTTCGTGCTGGTGGCGCTGGCGGCCCTGCTGGCCTACGGCGGGATCGTGTATGTCGCAACCATGACCGCCACGGAGGAAGTGGGGCAGGAGCTGGCGGCCACGCAGTGGCAAACCCTCCAGCGCATCATCGGACAGTTGACCATCGAGCTGATCCCTGCCGCAAAGGAAGCCGCCGGCCGGCCGGAGCTGGCGGCGGCATTGACCAGCTCCGCCGGGGCCGAATGGAGCGCGCTGGAAAGTGCGTTGTCGAGCACACTGGAAGACGTGTTCTCGGTGCGCATGTGGGCTGTGCTCGATCGTCAAGGGCGGTGGAGCGCCGGCGTTGGCCTTGGCCAGGAAGCGATCAGCGATGTTCTCTCGTGGCGCATCTTTCAGTCGGCGCAGGAGGGACGAGGGGATGCCGGCCTCTATGCGCTGGCCGGCACGCCGGCGGCGGTGGCCATCGTCCCAGTGCGAGGGGGCGGCGCGGGAGAGATCATCGGCTTCGTCATGGTGGCCCGGCCGCTGGACCGCGCCTTCATGGAACGGCTGAAAGCCTACCTGGGGCGGGAAGTGCTCCTGTTCGGCGAGGGGGAGTTCCTGGCCGGCAGTCGGCCGCTGAGCGCCCAGGAGGGGGTCCTTCGGTTAGGGTATATCCAGCGCGCCAATCTGCGGCCGGCCTCGTACCTGCCGGCGGTGGACCACCTGCCGCACAATCTGCTTGTCGCCACCGGGGAGCTGTGGGACGCGGAGAACCGCCAGATCGGGTATTTGCAAATCGAGATACCCAATCCCGCCGGCTCCACCATCCGCACAGCGGTAACGCTGGCCTCGCTGGTGGCCATCCTGTTAGGCCTGGCGGCCTCTTTCATCCTCGCGCAGGCCATTGGGAGCCGGCTGGCGGAGTCAGCGGATATGCTGGCGGCGCGGGAGCGGGAGAACGCCCGGCTCTATGCGGAGGTCCAGCAGTTGAACCGCCGGCTGGAGAAACTGCTCAGCGAGCGCACCACCCAGCTCCGCGCCGCCATGAGCGAGCTTCAGGAAGCGCGCGAACAGCTTATCCAGGCGAACCGGCTGGCATCGCTCGGCTCGCTAACCGCCGGCCTGGTGCAGGGATTAAGCTCACCGGTCGCTACCATATCCAGCGTCGTCCATGCCCTGCTGGCCGTGGAGCAGGATGAGGAGCGCCGGCGGCAGTTGGAGGAGATTCGAGAGTCCGTCCTGCACTGCCAGGCACTGCTGGCACGCGCGCGGGCCTATCTTCGGCCAGGACGCGCGCCGCGGCGCGAGCTGACCGACCTCAATCAATTGGTGCGCGATTCTCTGGATGTCACCCGCCATATCCATGAGCAGGCGGAAATTACCGTACAGCTCGATTTGGATGAGAACCTGCCGAGGGTGCTGGTGGACGCCGCGCAGATTCAGCAGGTATTGTTCAACCTGCTCCTGAACGCCGGCGAAGCGATGGAGAATTCGGAACCGCCGCGCCTCCTCACCATCCGCACCTCCCGGGCCAATGACATGGTGCGGGTGGTGGTCGAAGACAGCGGCCCAGGGCTGAGCACAGCCGACCTGAACCATCTGTTCGAGCCGTTCTACACCACTAAGCCGGCACATCAGGGCACCGGCCTTGGCCTCTACATCTCCCGGCAAATTATAGAGGCCCACGGCGGACGCATCAGCGGCGAGAACCGGCCCGATGGCCGCGGCGCGCGCTTTGTCGTGGAACTGCCGGCGGGCATCCCGGCGAAGGGCTGAAGCCCCCTCAACGCCGGCGCCGCCGGGTCAACAGCCAGAGCAGAGCCGCAAAGCCGGCCAGCGTGAGCCAGGGATGATTGCTGACCCAGAGCGCGGCGCGCAGGCCCTTGCGGAAGCGCTCCACCCCGCTGATATCCGGGACGGCCGGCAGTTGTGCGTGCCAATCTATGTCTGCCAGGCGGGAGAGATAGCCCTGCTGGACGCATCCCTCCAGGCTGAAGATGTAGAGCTGATGGCTCCAGCGGTGCGCCAGGAGCAGATCCCGCTCCAGTTCCTCCCATGAAAGCGGCGCCTGGGAAGCAGTGCCGGTGATCTCCACCCCTCCGCCCGTGCTCCCGACGCCGATGGCCTGGGCATGGGGACCGTAGCTCCACAGGAAAGCCGCACCGTGGGGGCGCAGGAAGCTGGAATAGAGCATCAGCACCTCGGTGTCCCCCTTCACGTCCATCAGCCCCCCGAGCGCGCGGATGAGCCGCGAGCCGGCCATCCTCTCATCCACGATAAGCGGCATGTGATACACCTCGGCGCCCCAGCCGTCCGCATGGATGCGCTCGATCAGCCCCTGGTATACGGCCTCCGCATGCCAGATGCGTTCGGGATTGAACAGGCGGTCCCAAATGGTGGGGAGCAGGGCGAGCCAGCGGCCGGCGTACAGCCCCTGCATCTCGGCGATATGGGGCTCGATGTCCAGACCGACCCTCTGCCAGTGCAGGGAGTGCTCCTGCGTCCACCGGCGGAATTCGTCATACAATTGCACCGCCTCCGCGCTGTTGCCGGCGTTGAACCAGTAGCCCTGCTCCTGGGGGAGCACCAGCCATGCCGTGAGGGGAATGCCGGCGCGCTCGATGCGCTTGACCAGGGCCGCGCGCTCCGCGGACAGATCGCGTATCGCCAGGCTGATGCCGGCGTCCAGCTTCTTCACCGCCGCGAGGACCTGCGGGGTATCTATCAGTTGCCCGAGTTGGGGTGGATCCAATTCGCAGAAGAAAGTCAACGAAGGCGTTCCCATTTCATTCTCCTTTCTCTGGCTCCAGCTACTTCGCCGCGACTCCGATGCGGCGCACAATATCCTGGCCTTCCGGTGAGAGACAGAACTGCACGAAATCCCTGGCCGGCCGGCCCGATGCCGGGGAGGCGACAAGATACAGCCGGCGTTGCAGTGGATAGGCCTCCGATGCAGGCGGCTGGCCTTCGATGGACAGCGGCTTCACGGCCGGCGTCAGCCACAGGGAAGAGACATAGCCCACCGCGTCGGGATGCGCCGCCACCCATTCTACCACAGCCTGGCTGGAGGGCACGAGCAGGGCGGACTGGGTGAAAAGCTGACTGCCCATCGCCAGGTCTGTCAACGCCTGCCGGCTCCCGGACCCCTCCTCGCGGGTGAGCACCTGGATTGTACCACCGCTCCCGCCGGCCTCTGGCCATACGGCGTACCAGCCGGCGAACAGCCGGCTGACCTGCTCCAGAGTGACGTCCTCGATGCTGTTGCTGGGGTAGACAATGACGGCCAGCGCATCGCCGGCCACCGCATGCCATTCCAGACGAGGGGAAGTCGTCCCGTTTTCTTCCTCCTTCCACGAGACTGCGGCCAGGTCCGCTTCACCGCTTTGCAGGAGCACCAGGCCGGCGGCCGAATCCCCGCCCTGGATATCGAAGCGCACACCGGGATGGCGGGCTGTATAGGCCTCTGCCAGGGCCTGCAGGAGCGGCGTCATCGACGTAGAGCCGGCGATGCGCACCAGGGTCTGCGCCGGGCGCGCCGCGGCACTGCAGGCAGTGAGCATGCCGGCAAGCACCACGATGACGCACAAAGTGACCGAAACAGCGCGCCGCATGAAACCCACCCTTTAGCGCAGAAAATAGAGGGCCAGGGCTGTAATCCCCAGGAACGCGCAGTACGCGGCGAAGGGATACAGCCGGCGCCGGCGCACGAACGACAGCAGGAAATGGATGGCGAGAAAACCCGATACCGCGGCGGCGAGGAAGCCAGCGGCCAGCAGGCCGGCGGAGTCCGAAGCCCCAGGCGTCCCCACGAAGTCAAGGAGCTGGAACAGGCCGGCGCCCAGGATAATCGGTACCGAGAGCAGGAAGCTGAAGCGGGCGGCGGCCGGCCGGCGCAGTCCCAGCACCAGTCCCATGGCAATGGTGGCGCCGGAGCGGGAAATCCCGGGGGCCAGCGCCAGCCCCTGCGCCAGGCCGATGAGGAGGGCTTCCCACCAGACCATGCCCTCGGCCTCTTTCGTCTGCCGGCCAATCCGCTCGCTGACCACGAGGATGGCCGCGGTGACCAGCAGGAAGCCGGCGGCCCAGGCCGGCGCGGCAAAAAGCGCCTCCACTGGCTTTTCCCCCAGGACGCCCATCAGCACGGCCGGGATGGTGCCCAGGATGATGAGCCAGCCGAGCCGCGTGGACGGGGTGGCCGGCCGCAATCGGAAGGTGCCCAGGAACCAATCGCGGATAATCACCCACAGGTCGCCGGCGAAGTACAGCACTACTGCCGCCAATGTCCCCCAGTGCACGATAGTATCGAACACCAGGCCCGGGGAGGCCCAGCCCAACAGCCACGGCACCAACACCAGATGAGCGGAACTGCTGATGGGCAGGAACTCAGTGGCTCCCTGCACGATGCCCAGAACGACGGCCTGGAACAGATTCATGGGTGAATGAAGCCTCCTTTGAAAGGGATTATCCCCCGCGCGTCGAGCGAGCGCGCAGGGATTCCAGCCGGCGGAGACGGTTGGCCTCCCGAACGGCGTAATCGGTCGTTTTGTACTGGCTCAGGAACTGCTCCTTGAAATCGGCGAAGGTCCCGTCCAGGATGGATTGGCGGATGCGGCGCATCAGGTCCAGCGCGAAGTGCAGGTTGTGAATGGTGGCCAGGCGCAGGCCGAGGATTTCGCCGGCCTTGAAGAGGTGGCGCAGATAGGCGCGCGAGAAATGCCGGCAGGTGTAGCACTCGCACCCCTCTTCGATGGGGCGGGGGTCGTCGGCGTACGGGGCGTTGCGGATATTGAGCCGGCCTTCGTGCGTCAGCAGGGCGGCATTGCGCGCCAGCCGGGTCGGCAGGACGCAGTCGAACAGATCCACCCCCCGCGCCACACACTCAAAGAAATCCTCCGGCGAGCCAACGCCCATCAGATAGCGGGGCTTGTGCTTGGGAAGCAGGCCGTTCAGCAGTTCCAGGATGGCATGCATGTCCTCCTTCGGCTCCCCGACCGACAGGCCGCCGATGGCATAGCCGGGGAAGTCGAGGGAGACCATGAACTCCGCGCTGTGGGCCCGCAGGTCGGGAAATACCCCACCCTGAACGATGCCGAACAGGGCCTGATCGGGGCGCGTGTGGGCTTCTTTACAGCGCACTGCCCAGCGGTGCGTGCGTTCCAGCGCCTGGCGGTTGTACTCATAATTCATGGGCGGGGCGCATTCGTCCAGACACATGATGATGTCGGCCCCGAGCTGTTCCTGAATCTGCACCGCCTTCTCCGGGGAGAAAAAGTGCTGGGAACCGTCGATATGGGAACGAAAGACCACGCCGTCCTCGCGAAACGTGCGCAGGTCCTGGAGGCTGTAGATTTGAAACCCGCCGCTGTCGGTGAGGATCGGCCCATCCCAACACATGAAGCGATGCAGGCCGCCCAGCTTCTCGATGATGTCGGGCCCTGGGCGCAGATAGAGGTGATAGGTGTTGGAAAGGATGATCTTGGCCCCCAGCTCCTTCAGCTCGTGCGAGGTCATGGTTTTGACGGTGGCCTGGGTGCCCACCGGCGCGAACATGGGGGTGGGGATGTCGCCGTGGGGGGTGTGGATGACGCCGGCGCGCGCCCCTGTGCGGCTGTCCTCTTTGATCAGCGAGAAACCGAACCCTGTTCCTGACATCATGCTCCCGTGCTCTCTACGAATAGCTATCGCTCCATTATGGGCACAAGAGAGGAGACTGTCAAATTGCCGGCCGGCGGGAGCCGGCTATAATTGCGGCAGGAGGTACACAGCCATGCGCCTGGTGTTCCCACATCCGTGGAATGTGTCCCCCGAAGAGGCGGCCGCCATCCAGCAGGAGCTGGCCCAGCAAGTGGTGCGCCAGAACGCCCTCGCCATCGAGGCCGTGCGCTACGTCGCCGGCGTCGACGTTGGGTTCGTCGGGGATATGGCGCGCGCCGCCGTGGTGGTGTGCGAGTTCCCTTCCCTGCGCCCGGCGGCCCAGAGCTTGGCGCAGGTGCCCGTCTCCTTCCCCTATATCCCCGGCCTGCTGGCGTTTCGCGAGGGGCCGGCGGTGCTGGCGGCGCTGGAAAAGCTGGACCTGTGGCCGGATGTGTTCATCTTCGACGCGCAGGGCATCGCTCATCCGCGCCGGCTGGGATTGGCCTCGCATATGGGGGTGGTGCTGGATTGGCCCAGTATCGGGTGCGCCAAATCGCGCCTGGTGGGGCAGTTCACCGCGCCGCCGGCGGAACGCGGGGCCTGGACGCCGCTGACCGACGGCCAGGAGTGCATTGGGGCGGTGGTGAGGACGCGCGCCGGCGCCGAACCGCTCTTCGTCTCCATCGGGCATCGGGTGGACCTGGAGACAGCCGTGGAGCTGGTACTGCGCTGTACCCGACAGTACCGTCTGCCGGAGACCAGCCGGCTGGCGCATATGCTCGCCAGCCGCGGCACCCTGCCCAGCGACGCACTGCAGGAGCGGCTGTTCTAACCGGTGGGAGGGATTACGGCGTCTCCGGCCCCCAATGGACCATCCGCTCACGGGCGTTCTGGTAGGTGAAGGTCAGGCCGGCCAGCGCTTCCTCCAGGAACGGCCGCTGACCAGAACCATCGGCCGCCATAATGTACATCCGCCATGTGCCGTCCCGGTTCGAGAAAAAGACGATGAACCGCCCGTCCGGTGACCAGGCCGGCGAGACATTGTCCGCGGCGCGCCCGGCCAGGGCAGAACTGCGCGTGAGCTGAGTGCGCTGGCCGGTCTCCAGGTCCAGCAGGAAGAGGTCCCAGTGATCGTGCAGGCGCACCATATAGACCAGGCGCCGGCCGTCCGGAGCAAGGGCCGGCGAGGCGACGTACAGCTCATCGGTCAGCGCGCTGTTCCCCTGTCTCCAGGTTGACCCGCTTCAGCCCCCGGTCGCCGGCATAGATGACCCATTTCCCGTCGGGAGTGACCACCGGGCTGAAGCTGTGGAAATCGCTGGGCAGGTCGCGAAAGTCATCGCCGGCCGCCGTCACCACTGCCAGGCGCCAGTACTCATCGGCCGGGATATCGAAACAGCGGTAGCCAGGTATGCAGATGCGCTGGGGGCCCCGTCCCCCGTTCTGTCGGGAGAAGATAACGCGCCGGCCGTCCGGCGTCCAGGCCGGCAAACGCGCCTGCCGGGTCCCGAAAAGCAACCGCTCATCCGTCCCATCGGCCCGCATCACATATACCCCGGGGCGGTCCCCATCCCAGCGGGTGAAGGCGAAATGCTCGCCGTCGGGCGACCACACCGGGTCCATGCCGGCGGTCAGCATCGTCAGCCCGGAACCGTCCGCATGAATGGTATAAATGGGACCGCCGGCGGAGAGCTGAAAGATGAGCCGGCCGGCGAGCCGAGCCGTAGTGCCCGCCGCAGTAGAGGGCTTGACGGCGGCCGGCGGCGTCGGGGTGGGAACCATCTGCTGGGCCTGGGCGGTGGCCGTCATGCGGGCATATATCCAGCGCGTAGGCGTCGGCTTCGGCGTGCGCGTCATGGTCGGGGTGGGTGAAACGGCCGGCACGCGGCTGATCGTTGGCGAAGGTAAGGGCGACTGCGCCGGCGCCTGCGTGGGCGTCAGCAAGACGGCGGTGGGGGCCGCTGGCCCACAGCCGGCGAGCGCCAGAAGCATCACGAACAGCAGATAGACGACGTGAATCCGCAGTGTTCCCGAACGCCTTCTCATATAGATATCC
>Ga0315298_1006164_pt1 | contig 16511 bp, 14 predicted proteins | sample WHS_1_MG_FD_203077 | JGI IMG/M metagenome (GOLD analysis project Ga0315298, IMG submission 203077) | Extremophilic microbial mat communities from Washburn Hot Springs, YNP, Wyoming, USA - WHS_1_MG | ecosystem: Environmental > Aquatic > Thermal springs > Hot (42-90C) | place: USA: Wyoming...
GCAGTTGTCATTTATCCTGTGCCAAGCGCGGCCGGGGGTGAGCGCCGAGGAGCTTTGCCGCCGGATCCATGCGGCGACGGGGTTGAAAGCTCTCACCGGAGATTCTCTGGGTTGGGTCACGATCTGGTACTACATTAAGAACACCGGCATCCCCATCAACTTCGGCATAACGATTTCGATTGCGCTGATGGTGGGCGCGCTAGTTTCCGGTCAGACGTTCTCGCTATTCATCTTGGAGAACATGAGATATTTTGGGGCGCTTAAGGCGATCGGGGTGACTAGCCTCCGGATCGTGGGCATGATCGTGATGCAGGCGCTGATCGTGCTTGCCATCGGCTATTCAGTGGGCATTTCCCTGACGGCGTTGTTTTTTGAACTGACTAAAGACAATCTGGATCTGCGAGGCTTCCGGTTGCTTCCGGAAGTCATGTTGCTGACAGCGGGACTCATCTTCGTGGTAGTCATGATCGCCACCATTTTGAGCGTTCGCCGGGTAGTAGTGGTGGATCCGGCTGTGGTGTTCAGGGGCTAGGGATGGAACATTGGATGAGCGAATCCAACAATGGGTCTGCGGCCGTGATTTGCCGCGGAGTGGAGAAGGCGTTTGGCGCCGGAAGCACTCGGTTGCAGGTATTGCGGGGCGTGGATCTTGAGGCCCGATACGGCGAATTGACTTTCCTGCTCGGCCCGTCCGGTTCAGGCAAGACGACCTTACTTAGCATCATTGCCGGTCTCCTCAAACATGACCGGGGTGACGTGAAGGTGTTGGGTAGAGACCTGGCGACTCTGCGTAACGGAGAAGCCGCGCTGTTTCGGTTGCGAAACGTGGGGTTTGTGTTTCAACAATTCAACCTCATCCCCGCGCTAACCGCCGCCGAGAACGCAGCCGTACCTTTGCTGGCGGTCGGTTGGAAGCGGAAGAATGCGATCGGCCAGGCGCGGGAGCTTCTGGCCGATCTGGGCATGGCTCACCGGGCCGACGTGCTTCCCAACAAATTGTCCGGTGGCGAACAGCAGCGAGTAGCGTTTGCCCGGGCCCTAATCCAGTCGCCCAGGTTGGTGATCTGCGACGAACCTACCTCGGCGCTGGATGGGCCCACGGGCAGGCATGTCATGGAACTGTTGCGCAAAACCGCGCTGAGTCCCGACCGCGCGGTTCTGGTTGTCACGCACGATTTCAGGATCCTTGAATTCGCTGACCGGATTGCGGAGATCAGTGACGGCGTGATTGGAAAAGTGACTACAGCGAAGGGAGCAAGATAGGATGGTTGCAAAGTATGGTGTTCCCGTGCTGGGGGCGCTGGCGCTGGCGCTATCCATTTTCAGCGTCCGGCACATGACGCCGGCCCATGTGAGTGCCGCGCCTCCGCAAGATCCTCCCGCGAGCGAATTCCAGCGTCAGGTGGGTGGCGTCGGGATGGTGGAGCCGTCGTCAGAAAACATCTCCATTGGAGTGCCGGTTTCGGGACTCGTCACCGAAGTACTGGTCAAGCCGGGCGATGTAGTGAAGAAGGGTCAGGCTCTGCTGCGTCTCGACGACCGCGAACTGCGCGCCGAACTCGCGCTGCGCCAGTCCACCGTGGATCTCGCCGCGGCGCGGCTGGAGCGTCTCAAGAATACCCCGCGGGCTGAGGACGTGCCGCCCGCTGAGGCGCGGGTGGAGCAGGCCAAGGCACGGTTGGCCGATGCGGAAAGCCAGTTGCGGATGATCGAAGCGGTCACCGACCGCAGAGCCATTCGCGCTGAGGACCTTGAGAAACGGCGTTGGGCTGCCAGCAGCGCCCGCGCCGCCCTGCTGGAAGCCGAAGCCAACCTGGCGCAGTTGAAAGCCGGCGCGTGGAAGCAGGACATCCTGGTGGCGCAAGCCGAGCTTCATCAGGCCCGCCAGCAAGTGGAGAGAGTCAAAGCGGATTTAGAGCGCCTCACTATTACGGCGCCCATCCCGGGTGTCGTCCTCCAGGTGAAGATCCGTTCTGGAGAGTTTGCCGTGGCCGGCTCGCTCGCGCAACCGCTGGTGCTGATGGGTTCAGCAGGGGCGCTGCACGTTCGCGTGGATGTCGACGAAAAAGACGCCTGGCGCGTGAGCCCGGCGGCGCGGGCTTATGCGAGTGTCCGTGGCCATGCGAAGCTACGCGTTCCCCTCACCTTTGTCCGGATTGAGCCTTATGTCGTTCCGAAGCGAAATCTGACCGGGGAGACCACCGAGCGGACTGACACCAGAGTTCTGCAAGTGATTTATAGACTGCCGGAGGGCGCCGCTGTGAAAGCAGGCCAGCAGATGGACGTCTATATCGAGTCGGAGAATTGATAATGGTGCTGCCAATTCTGTTGCTTTGCACTGCCGTCGCCGACCCTTCCACTTGGTGGGGCGCCTATGGTGATCCGGTTCTGACCCGTTTGGTCCAGCGCGCTTTACAGCAGAACCTGAATGTGAAGAACGCACTCGCTCGTGTGGCGGAAGCCCGCGCTCTGAGCAGGCAGGCGAAGTCAGCCCTGGCGCCGTCTATCGACCTGAATATTTCCACCCAGCAATTGCGCGGTGGGTTTCAGAATGGGATCATTCGAGTTCCGCCGTCCGGCGCAGCAGGCGCCCCTAGCCTGATCACGCCTTTTGAAACCGGCTTGCTCTCCGCCAGCTCGGACATGCGCTGGGAGCTGAGCTTCTGGGGGCCGAACTCGAAACTGTCCCATGCCGCTCGTATCGATGCGGTTGCTCAGCAAGAGTCAGCCAACGAAGTCTGGTTGATCGTGGCCGCCGAGGTGGCTAGGGCCTATTTTGAATTGTGCGGTGCGGAGCAGCAATTGGAGGTGCTCCGCCGAAATCGCGCCTGCCGGGCTGACCTGTTGGAACTGACCCGGCGGCGCGCCGGTGCAGGGTTGGCCACCCAATTGGACGTGGAGCGGCAGGCCTCCGCTCTGGCTGCGCTGGAAGCCGAGATTCCGCTATTCGACTCGCAGCGTCAGATCCAACGCAACCGCCTAGCGGTTTTGCTGGCCGATCGCGACCTGGCGAAAGCATCTCTGCCAGCTCGGCCTCAGCAATGGGTGATCCCGCCCCTTGGGGCCGGCATCGACTCGGAGTTGCTGTTACGCCGTCCCGACGTTCGCGCGGCACAGGCGCGAATCCTGGCCGCCACCGCCCGCCTGAAGGCCGCCCAATCGGAGCGATACCCCAGGGTCCTGTTGACAGGTCTAGCCGGCCGCCAAGCCACCAGCCTTACGGGCTTAAGCTTGGGAAGCGGTAATTTTTTCGGCGTTGGGCCGCAGTTGGTTTTGCCCATCTTTACGGGCGGCCGCTTGCGGGCCAACATCGATGCGAGTGACGCGCGCCTGGATCAGGCGAGGATCGAATACGAACAGGAAATCCTGGCCGCGTTTCAGGAGGCGGAGGATGCCATCGCCGCATACAGGGCGGAACAGACGCGGTTGGATAGACTGAACGAGGCTTTAACCGCCTCCCACTCGGCTCTCAGGCTGTCGCAAGACCTCTACCAGGCTGGCCTGGCTGACTTCCTGGATGTACTGGATGCCCAGCGGTCGGTTTTGGAACTAGAGCAGGCAATCGCTCAAGCGCGCACCTCGGCTCTGGTGCAGTCCGTGCTGCTGTTCAAGGCTCTCGCCGGCGGCTGGCCTGCTGGATCGAACCGCTGAGAGCCCAAATTCCGCCGGCTGAGGGCTAGGGTGGAACGGAGGCGGAGGGTGGGTGAGACTCTATGCGGTCAAAGGCAGTGCAGATCCGCACAGAGAGCCAACCGTCCCAGGTGGCGAGCGCCAGGGCGACGATGGCAGGCCACCACAGGCGGTGGGCTGTCGCGAGCAGGCCGAAGAACACGATAACGCTTAGCCCAATCCAGTGCGGCGTCTCGCTTGCACACACACGCATGCGATGAAATACCCGGCGTGGAGTCGCCAAGACCTCAGCAACAGGCGAGACGTCGCCTGCGTTGCAGTCCCGGCTGTCGCTGCGGCGCCTTCTCCATGGCGTAGCCGGGTCTCTTAACCCGATGCGCGGATTTGTCCGGTTTAAGGTAAAGCCGGCCGTCGCAGTGTATTGCTCTCCTTCGACCCGAACCCTCCGGCCGGCCGCAAGCAAAGCGGCGCTGACTATCAGCCATCCGAGAAAGTTTGAAAGCGGAACTCCGTAGTAGGGACCGGGGTTGCGCCAAACCCAGTAGCCAACGCCCAGGGTCGCCACCGGATCAATGAGGAGGTCAATGGCAGTCATCCAGACTGCCCCGGCAAAGACCTCGGACCACGGCTTCAGCGCCAGCAATCGCAGGCGGTTTTTAACGTAGCCGATCACAATCACCCAGGCGCAAGCCATGACGACCGGCACTCCAGCCACCTGCGGCTGCACAACCTCGGTGTAGGAGTAAGATCCGTAAAGCGACGGCACACGGATGCCGACGACCTCGGACAGGAATCCGCCTGCCCCGGTCGCTGCAAGCCATCCTCTACCGCTTTTCGCACCTAAGAAGACAAGCGCCGCGCCGCAGGCGAGAAAAGCGGGCGCCGCCCAACCGGCTTCCGCAGGGGTTCGCCCCCACAACAAGTGCGCCACGACCCCGCCGGTCCAGAGCAGTGCGTAGAATCCGCCGAGGATCCCGACCCACCAGCGGTGTGTCATCCGGTCCAGCTCCCTTCTTTTGCAATCAGCGCGGCAGTGATTTCAGCTGACATGAGCACCATGGGGACCCCGCCCCCTGGGTGATAGCTTCCTCCGGTGCAATACAGGCCGCGCAAGCCCGGCGCCCGGTTTGGCGGGCGGAAGAAGGCGCGGCGCCAGCCGTGGGAGTTCTGCCCGTAAATCGCCCCACCGGGGGCGAGAAAACGCTCTTGAAAATCCCCTGGGTGTCTAATGTGAAAGATTTCCGCTGAATCGGCCACTTCGGACAGCTCACTTCGCCGCAAGCGCTCGAGGACACGGCGTGCGGCCCATTGGACGGCAGCCGCGTCCCACTGAGTGCGGCCGTTGCCGGGCGCGTTGGCCATGAGAAACAGGGAGTGGCTGCCCGGGGGCGCTAGCGCAGGGTCCCGGGGAGCGTAGAGATAGACGGTGGGATCTTCGGGAAAGACGCCGCGCTCGAAGAGGCAGTCGAACTCGTTTTCGTAGCTGGGAGAGAACAGAACGGTGTGCGTTTGCAACTCGGGCAGAGCGCGCCGCACGCCCGCCAGCAGGACCACGCCGGACAGCGAACGGGCTTCGGCGCGCGCCTTTCTCCCGCGCCCGAGCAGCACGTCCAAATAGGCGGAATCGCCGTTGAAAACCACGAGCGAGGCATCCAATGTCTCGCCGCCTTCCAGCTTAACGCCGGTGACGCTGTCTCCTCGCAAGAGGATCTCGCTGACGGTGGAACCGGTTCTGACTTCGACGCCCCTTTGGGCAGCCAGCCTGAGCAGCGTTTCCACGATACGGTACATGCCCCCGCGCACGCGCCACGCTCCGAAGCGGTGTTCGATGTAAGGAATCACGAGCAGAGTGGCCGGACAAAGATAGGGAGAAGAGCCGACGTATGTGGGGTAGCGGTTGTAGATGAATCGCAGCCGCGGGTCCCGCACAAGGCCGGCCACGGTGCGAGCATAGTTGCCCCAGGCGTGGCGAAGAGGCAGATGCCGGAATGAGCCGAGCGGCGGGGGACCCAGCGGCAGCAAAGGATGATTCCGAAAGAACGTGCCTTCGGACAGGAGAAAAATGCGCTCGCCGGTCTCGTGGATTTTGCGGACTCCGTCCACGTCGGGCGGGGCGAGATGCCGGACGGTCTCCAGCCAATCTTCGAAGCGGGCAGGAACCGTGAGGCGGCTGCCGTCGGCGTAGATGTATTCGGCGTGGGGATCCAGGGGCTCAAGGACCAGGTGGTCTTCGAGGCGTTCGCCCAGCGAGGCGAACAGACGTTGGAGCACATGCGGCATGGTGAGCAACGTGGGCCCGGTGTCGAAGATGAAGCCGTCCGCGTTCCAGCGGTTCATCTTGCCCCCCGGCGAGGAGCCGTGCTCGCAGATGGTAACGTCCCAGCCGGCACTGCGAAGGCGCAGGGCCAGCGCCAAACCCCCGAGTCCTGCCCCGGCGATGATGGCTTTCATAACTTTGCGTACCTCCTGCCTTTCCATTCGACGCCGCCGCGAGAGGCGCGCCACCAGCTCGCCAATCCGAGCGCGAGAAGGAAGACTTCAGCCACCGGATGCAGCAGGCAGCTCCACAGCGGGTGGCGAAACCGCAGCGCCAGCAAGAGGCGCATCCCCAGCACGCAGCCCGCGGCCGGCGCATGCAGCGCCAAAAAGGGACCGAGGAACAGAACCGCGTGCAGCGTCAAGAACAGCCAGAAGCTCACCGCCGAATGAAAAGCCGGGCGAAAATTCTTCTGGAAGCCGCGCCAGATCTGGCCGAGTCCCTCATACATCCTCGTCCGGACCACATCCTGACCATCCAGACAGAGAGAAACTTCGCCCGCCCGCCGCCACACGCGCGCCAGCATTGTGTCTTCGAATAATTCGTCTCGCACGGCGGCGTGGCCACCCACCCGGCGATAAGCTTCGCGGGATGCCAGGATCAACGCACCGTGGGCTAGCCCCAGCGAAGGGTCGTCGCGGCGGCGTAGCGCCAAAGGGGCCGGGTAGAGGCTGAACACAACGAAGTTCAGCACTGGCATCAACAGCCTTTCGCAGAAGCTTTGCATCTCGAGGCGGGGCCAACAGGACAGCAGCGTGACGTTCCGCCCCAGCGCTTCGGCGAGGATGCGACCGACGGCCGCCGGGGCGAGAATGGAATCTGCATCGAGGAAAAGCAGCCAGGGGAAGGCGGCGTTCTGGGCCAGCGTATGGCAGGCGAAGGTTTTGCCGCACCAGCCCGAAGGCAGCGGCAGCGGCGGGATACGGCGCACGCGCGGGTCAAGGCGGGCGTAACGTTCAACGACCTGGGCCGTGCCGTCGCTGGAGTGGTCGTCGTAGACGAGCACTTCGCCGACGCAGGGCTGGCCGAGAACGGCCTCCAGGGTGGCGGGCAACCTGGCTTCCTCATTGCGCGCTGGGATGAGAACAGAGACCGGTTCACCGGGACCGTCCGCGTCTGTCCGGATCCGCGGCCATAACGTCACATTCAGCGCCACTAGCATGAGCAGCACGGCGACTGCCGCCAGCATCCACATGGCTCCCCTCCACGAGATCGTTGATTCGCTGGATAATGGTTTCGGCGAAATCACAGAGGGTGTCGGTTTCGCCGTAAGGCGAAAGTCCCTCGTTCAGCGTCTTGACGGCAGCCTCCACAAGAAGACAGGCGCGGGCGAGGGCCGACTCCAGGCCGCAGCCGGCGTCCAGCGCCGACCGTCCGTGGCGCCGGTCCTGACCTACACTTTTGCCGGTGTAACTTTCCGTGGCCAGCTCATCCATCAGGTCGTCGCAGATTTGGTAAGCTTCGCCGATCAGTTCGCCGAAGCGGGCAAGGGCGCGCAGCGGTTCGGGAGGCGCCTGTGCGGCCAGTGCGCCAGCGGTGAGGGCGAAGCGGATTAATGAGGTGGTCTTGGCAAGCAGACTGGGGCGCACGCCAAGCAGATCGGCGGCCTGCCCGCCAGCCATCCCGTCACAACCGACGGCGCGCACAGCCTCGCGGACCACTGACGGCCATTGGGAGAAAATCCCAAACGCCTCCGCATAAAGCGCCATGGCCGCCAGAATCGCGGTAGCCTCCCCATACAGGATGTGCAAAGCTGGCCGGTGATAGCGCATTTGGGCGTCGTCCATCGCCGGCAGGTCGTCCAAAATCACAGAACTCAAATGGAGAAACTCGACCCCGCATGCGATCTCGAGGACATCCTCCGTGGGAACGCCGAGCGAACTGGCGGCGAGCAGGGTCAGCAAAGGACGGATACGTTTGCCGCCGCAGGAGACGGCGTTCCGCAGGGCTTCGTTGAGATTGAAGGTTCCCGCAAGGACGGAACGCGGGCAACGCTGCTGAAGCCGCGCCTCAATGGCAGGCCGGTGGAGAGCGGCAAAAGCGTTCAGCTTCTCAGACATCGTAGATTCTCCTCCAGCGCCCGGGCGACCGCTGCGGGCGCCTCGCGCAACGGGATGTGCCCCGAGCCGGGGATCTCCTTCACGACGGCCTGCGGCCACACCTGCCGGTAGCGCTCGGCGGAACGGCGCACCGAGGTGAACGTCTTTTTGCCGTAAAGAATGGTAATAGGAACGCGGATGTCCCGAAAAACATCCACGTTCGGAATTTCCCGGAGGAGACGAAGGCTGTTCAGCGCCAAGTGGGAGGGAATCTGCTCCAGTCCCTCGGTCAGATCCGTATCCTCCCTGCGGCGTCCGGCCAGCGCCTTGTTGACCAGCCACCGCCCGACCGGGTTCTGAAATGAGCAGGCGTAGGCGTAGGCTCCGATGGACCGGGATGTAAAAATGCTGAAATACCAAGGCCAGAAAGCGAGCGGATCGATTAGTACAATCGAATCCACGAAATGTGCAAGGCCGCGCCGTTGTAATTCTTTTACAGCGCAGAGGCCGAGCAGGCCGCCGCTACAGTTGCCGAGGATGGCCAGCCTGGGCCGGGCGAGATTGCGGACTAGGTCGACGATTTCCGCTGTCACTGCATTCAACCGCCACTGTTTTGGGGCCGGGCTGCGTCCATAGCCGGGCAGATCGGGCGCGAAGAGCGAAGCATCGGCAGGCAGGTGGGGCCGTAATGGGGCAAAAGTCCGGTGATCTCCACTCCAGCCGTGCAGGCCGAGAATGCGGATAGGCCCGTCACCGTAGCGCTCAACATACATGCTGCTGAATCCTCTCCGAAACAAGCCGACCGCTGAGCACGACCATGGGCATGCCGGTACCCGGGGTGGTGCTAGCACCTACAAAGTATAACCCCCGCAGCCGCTGGCTGTAATTCGGCGGGCGGAATGGCCCCATCTGGCTTAGAGTATGCGCGGCGCCAAAGGCCGAGCCGTCGTAAAGGCCGAAGCGTTGTTTCCACTCCCAGGGGGTCCACACTCTTTCCATCAGGATGCTGGCTGACGTCAGGCCGGCGCCAGATCTTTGCAGCCTTTGTAAGACGATCTCACGCACCCGGCATGTCTCGGCCGCCCAATCCACCCCGGCCAGACGGTCCAGCAGCGGCGTCGGGACAAGCACGAACACTCCCGACCGGACATCCTGCGCCAAGGTTGGATCGCTGACGGCGGGTGCGGCAACGTAAAAAGCGGGATCGGAGGGAATCGCCCGGCCGTAGTTCAGCTCGCGGAAAGCCGCGGCGTAATCATGAGGCAGATAGATCGTGTGGTGTCCCAGCCCGGGGCGACGGCCCTCCACCACCCAGTAAAACGTGATGACCGAAGGTGACATTTTTAGCATGGGCACGGGCTGCCCGGCGAGATCGGAGAGCGTCGAGGGCACGTCGACGTTGGACGCCACCACCGAGCTGCCGATCTCGGCGCCGTCCTCTAGAAGGATTCCGACGACCTTTCCGTTGCGATGCAGAATGCGCCGAACCCGCTTGCCGGTATGGATCGCCACGCCGAGTTCCCGAGCGAGTTTTTCCGTAGCCGCTACCAGCGAATAGATGCCCCCTTCGGGTAGCCACAACCCTTCGGCCAGCTCGCCGTAGGGCAGGATCGTGAATAGCCCGGGCAGATCGAACGGCGAGCCGCCAAGATACATGGCGTAAGAACCCAGCGCCTGACGCAGACGCGGGGAGCGGAAGAAGCGGCCAATTTCACGATACATGGACCGCCACAGCGCCGTCCGGCGGATTTCGGCCGCTGAGAGAACGGAGAAGTAGCGGAGCGGATTCCGGTCGTTGCGCAAAACCAATTTGTCGAACGTGATGCGGAATTTTGCGGCTGCATCTTCCATGAACCGATCCAGCCCGCGCGCTGCGCCGCGCTCCAGGCGCTCAAATTCCTCCCGCAGCCGTTCCAGATTCGATGAGAGTGTCAGGTAGGCGCCGTCAGGCCAGCGGTAGGTGATGGACGGGTCGACGGGCAGGAGTTTCACGTACTGGCTAAGATCGCGCCCCGCCGCGCGGAATAGGTCCTGAAAAATCCACGGATAGTTCAGTAGCGTAGGTCCGGTGTCGAAGGGCAGTCCGCCGAGCATGAGCCGGTTGGCTCTTCCGCCGGTGGAGCGCCCGGCCTCCAGCACAGTCACCTGCCACCCGGCCAAGCGGAGATGGATAGCCGCGCTCAGGCCGCCAAGTCCAGCTCCGATCACGACGGCCTGTCTTTTGCTACCCAGGGACATGTACGAAACAGAGCTCCTTAAGATGGATGCCGGACGGGAGCAGAAGTGTCCAGAAAAACACCGTACGTGGAGGAAGAAGCAAATTCAGACCTTCTTGTTTTTCCCGGCCGCATAGGGAAGCCGGCCGGCTTCAGGGGCGTGTTATACCAAGCCGGCGTAGGCAAGCGGCACCCTCCAGTACTTGTCTGGAGGCAGAGCGCGGAATTTTTCCGCCGGGCTCACCGACACCCGCACCCGCACCGGCGCGCCGGCCTCCAAGAGCCGCCGGTTCAGTTTCCCGTAAACCTCCACGCAGGCGCCGATGGCGGCGCGGCAGCCCGGGGCGAAAACGCCGAGATTTTTCCGTGCGGCCTCGTACCCCGCCTCTGCATGGAGTGCGAGCCTGGCAATGGCCCGGCGCAAGGCCGGCTCGTGGGTGGGTTCCAGGTAATTGTCAGGGGTCAGGCCTTCCTCGGCCATCATGTCCAGCGGGATATAGAGACGGCCGCGGCCGTAGTCCTCGAAAACGTCTCTGGCGAAATTGGTCAACTGGAGTGCGATGCCGAGCTCCCGTGAGCAGTGCAGGACATCTTCCATCCGCGCCTCTGGCGCATGCCCGTAAACGTAAGCGAGAAAATAGCCCACGACAATGGCGCTTCCATACACATAGTCATCGATGAGGGCCGCTAGATTGGGGAAGAAAGTGGGCTGCGCGTCGCGCCGCATAGCCTGAAGGAAACTCAGATAGTGTTGGGGCGGAATTCCGCGACGGCGCACCAATTCCCCGAAACCGGCGAGAATCCAAGGGATGCCGGAGCGGATCGCGTCGCGCAGGCCTTGCCGTTGGAGGGCGTCACGGTAGGCCGCTTCCCACTCGTAAAGTAATGCCAGCTTTGTTGAGACCGGGATCTGGAAGCTGTCGACGATCTCGTCCGGGTAACGGACCGAAGCGTATATGACCTCCACTTCAGCGCGCTCCAGCGGGGGCAAAAAGCGGGTCACTAGAAAGAAGTTCGTGCTATAGGCCCGCAGGACTTTCCGAGAAGCACGCGCCAGCCTGCGCCAGGCATGGAGTTCCGAGGGTGCTTGGCTGAGTTTGTCGTGCATACGGTGTTCCAGTTGTCGCCAGAACGAGGAACTCCAAGCCATATGCTGATTGTAACAACCCGGCCGTACAGGCCCAATTTCGCATCCGAAGCCGCAGGTCGGCGCGGCAAGTTGGATACGGCGCGCAAACCAGAGAAGCGGAAGTGCAAAAACGCGCCTAGTTGTGGAGTTACGGGCGGAGAGGGGCCTTAACCAGCGGGCAGGATGGAATCCGCAGAACACCAAGCGGAGGTGTTTGAAATCGTCGTAAACGAGTTGCTGGTCTTCACCGTTCCCAAAAAGGCGGAACCGACATAGGCGGTGCGCGCCGATTCGATGTTCTAAAATTGCAGCCGAATTCCGAGTTGCACACGCCTGGGAGGCTGCGCCGCCACAGGCTTCCCAAAGAAGGGTGAAGTGAGTGCTCCCAAGAAGTTTTGGTAGTTAACCCGGTTCGGCAGGTTAAAAGCGTCCGCGGAGAGCGTCAGGCTGGGGCTTTTTTCTTTGGCCGCAGGCCGGAGACGGAATTCCCGAAACCAGCGCAGGTCGATCCCCATGTAGCCCGGGCCTTGGCCTGTGTTTCGCGGGACTCCTGCCGGGCGGTCCAACGCCATGCCATCGCGATTGTCGTCCTTCCCCGTAGTGATGTTGAAGGGAGGGCCCGAGAGAAGGGATACCGAAAGCCCTAGGTTCAGCCAGCGGTGCAGGTTTGCAGAGCCCAGCAGATGGAATTGATGGCGGCGGTCGGCATCCGCACGGCCCCATTCCCCGCGTGGATCGAAACTGTTAGCCGGAAACCAGTTCACGCCTTCGGTGTCGCTACAAATCTTGCCGAACGTGTATTGGGCCAATCCGGTGAATCTCGGACCCAGATTCCCGCGCAGGGTGATCTCCAGCGCATTCCCTTCCAGCCTGCCGGCCGATTCAATCATGCGCAAGACGTTGAAACGGGCATCGGGCCTGGCCCGGAACTCGGGTGGCAGCGGCGCGTTGGCATCGCGCGAACGCAGTTGGTCCCACCCTCGCGTGCCGATATAGTTGACTGCCAGTGTCGTCTGCTTCGCTAACTGGCGTTCCAGCCCCGCGCTGAACTGCAAGAGCTCGGGGAGCTGGATCCCCCGCTCAAGCCGTACGACGCTGGTCGGCATTAGCGGCAGGAGCGCGGCCAGCCCCTCGACTGAAAATGGTGGATCACTGACGACGAACCGCTGGAGTCGCGTGCCGTTATAGCGAAGCACGTCCAAGATGGGACCGGGGCCGGACCGATCGAAGAAGAATCCGGCCCCGGCGCGAATCACCGTGTTCCTAGATCGGGTCGGCGCGTACGCCAACGCCAGGCGTGGAGCGAAGTTGTTGCGGTCGCCGAAAAAGTTCTGCCAGTCGTACCGCAGGCCGGCGGCGACGGATAACGTGGGTCTTACCTGCCACTCGTCTTGGGCAAACGCGCCCAGATTCTTTTCGGTGAACACGGTCCTGGGATTCCCGCGCTGGATGACCGCCGAGAATGGCCGGTTGCGGCTGTAATCTTCCAGCGAAGCGAAGTAGAACGTTCCCAGTTGATTGGACCAGTCACTGAAGCCGCGCCGGCTCCAATCCGGCACGTTGAAGCCGTATTTGAGCGTGTGGCGGCCGACAGTCTGCGTCAGCAACCAGGTCATGGAAGTGTGCACCTCGGTTCGTAGAGAGTCTGCTTGGGCTCCGCCGGCAGTGAAGGCATCCGTGACGACGATTCGTGGTCTCGGCGTGTTGCTGTGCGTTGGAGCCCAGTACCGCCCGATCAAAATCCGGAACTGGCTGAGGAACTTCGGGGTGACTACGCTGCGGTGGTTGAAGATGAACTCGTCCTCCCGGAAGCGGCTCTGGGCGCCTGCCTCCGGCAGGACGGTGGCCCCCACACCGACATTGTTCCGCCAGCGGTCTTGGAAGTTGAGCTGCCAGAACATCACGTTGCGCTGGCTGAACTGGTGGCTGATTCGTAGCGAGGCGTACGTGTTTTGCTGAGGGATCGGTACGTTCTGGGTGATCGCGTTCCTCAATCCGTAAGCGAACACCACGGCTTGCAGATCCTCGCTCTCCCGCATGCCGGAGAGCAGGAACGACGTATTCTGGCCCGAGCCGAGGGGTCCGAACAGGCTGCCTTCGAAGATGCGCCGCTGCTCCGGCGGGCGGGTCATGGCGAAGGCATCGCGGGCGTTCAAATGATGATCGCGGAGCAGAAAGTTGAAGGCGCCATGATAGCGGTCCGTCCCAGCCTTAGTGATCACCTCGATGCGTCTCCGGCTCCAACGCGGGTACTCCGCCGTGTAGGGGTTTTGATTGATCTTGATCTCCTGAATGGCTGATGGCGTTACGCCGACGTTCCGCATCTCCATGCCGTCGACGATGATGGACGTGCCGGCGTCGCCCGGTGTGCCCGGCGCTAGAAATCGCGACAAGGCCGTCAGATAGTCCAGATCGAGAATGGGCAGGTTTTCCAGCAATCCTCGTTCAACCGAGATCGTGTTGAGATTACCGCCAGCTTCCGTGGTCACTCGAAGGGCCTCACTGGCCACGGTGATCTGTTCTTTCAGCGGCGCAAGGGCCAGCTTCAAGACGAGCCGCACCGGCCGGTTGCCCACCTGCACGGTCCGGTCAATGGGCTTGAATCCCGAGACCGTCACGTGCAGCCGGTAGCGACCCGGGCCAAGGTTGTCAAACTGGAACTCACCCGACGCCGAGGTCAGCGCCGAAGCCTGCCGGCCGCCACCAACCAGCGTCACCGGCGCGCTGGGCACGGGCCGATCCATCGGGTCGATCAACACTCCCCGAATGCCTTGCGGCGGCGGTATGTTCTGCGGCCAGACGCCGGCGGATAGCAGCATGCTCATCGCCGCTAACCGGAGTATGCACGTATGGAATGGCATGTGTTTCTACCTCGGACCGCTCCGTTCACTTTCGGACGATCTGGAAATCGTCGAAGTACGTCACCGAGTCCGCCTTGGTCCACAATCCCACCTTGCCGGTTCGGGTGAAGGTGGAGTCTTCCACTTCAGCTAGCTTGTTCATCGAAATCCCGTTCAATACAATTCTGACAGGGGAATCTGAAAATATGCTGAAAGGCGAGGCGATCAGCGCGGGTCCTCAGAATCGGAATCGTGCCGCCAGATGTAACCGAGGGGCAGACGCGGAACTCGCCGCCTAGCCAAAACAGGGAAAATTGAGGCTCGTGTTGTGGGCTGAAGAGGAAGGAGGTGCGTTTGCCATTGCCGAAGCGACCGGCTAGATGATGATCTCGATGCGGCCGCGTTCCGGTCTGCAAAACTCGGCCGCGACGGTTAACGACAACAACATGAGTAACGATACGACTATGCTCCGCCGCTCTCGGCACATGCTCACCATAGGTTCCGTTCCTAAAGCCTGAATCTGAAGTTGCTCTGAAACTTCTCTAAATAAGGCCGGGCGATTCGTGGATCTGTGGTGGGCGGCAGGGACGCGCCCCGCACCTGCTGCTTTCAGCGAATCTTCAGATTGCGGGTGTATACGTTAATCATGTGGGATCCGTGTGGCGGTCCCGGTCCGACGGTCCAAATGCGCGTACTGCTAGTCGAGGATGATCAACGAATGGTTGCCCTGCTGCGGCAAGGGCTGGAGGAGGAAGGATACGTTGTGACCACCGCCTCGGACGGGCGCACCGGCCTGGACGTGGCGATGAACGGCGACTTCGAGATCATCATCCTCGATATTATGCTTCCCGTTATCAACGGCTACGAGATCGCCCGGCGGCTTCGCCAGAAGGACTGCCGAACACCCATCCTCATGCTGACTGCGCGCGACTCTGTTCCAGATATTGTCGAGGGCTTGGACCGGGGCGCGGACGATTACCTGACCAAGCCATTCTCTTTCGAGGTGCTTCTGGCAAGGATGCGAGCCTTGATCCGCCGCGGCCCGGTCTCCCGGCCCGTCGCCATGCAGGTGGCCGACCTCGTCCTCAATCCAGCGACGCGAGAGGCTTCGAGGGGAGGTAAGCCCATCGCCCTGACGCGGACCGAATACAGCTTGCTGGAGTTCCTAATGCGGCGTTCCGGCCAGGTCATCTCGCGTACAACGCTGATCGAAGCTATTTGGGGGTTCGAACGCGAGATTGAATCGAACACGCTCGACGTCTTCATCAGCCTCTTGCGCGCCAAAGTGGACTCCGGGCGCCGCGCCAAGCTGATCCACACGGTGCGCGGCGTAGGGTACACGTTGAAAGAGGACAAGGACTCATGAGGTGGCGGTCGATTCGTGTTCGGCTCACGGCTTGGTATGCCGCGGTTTTGGCGGTCGGGTTGGGCCTTTTCGGCATCTCTGCATGGCTCGCGCTGAATCGTAGCCTGAACGAAACGATCGACGAAAGCCTGGAGGACCGGGTGGCCGGAGTCCGGCGGTTCATGGAGGATCAGCTCGAGGCGCTTTCGATTGAAGAAATCCGGATGGAGTTCCGAGAGCATTCCGTGCTGGGTCCCGGGGGCGACCTCTTCCAGGTTTGCGACGGACAGGGAAACTGGCTGTACCGCTCCGCATCCCTGGCCGACGGCGAAGTGCCGATTCGATTGCCCGACACCTTGCCCAAGAAAGGAATTTACGAGAACCGCTTGGTGCTGAAGTCGCCCTTGCGATTTCTGTCGCGTCCCGTGGAAGTTCGAGGACAGCGTTACACGGTGCAGGTTGCCGCTCCCATGGGAGAGTTCCTGGAGGCGACGAAAAGATTCCAACTGGCGCTCCTGGTGCTGATACCGGGCGTCCTGCTCGTGGCCTGCGCCGGTGGCTACTGGATGAGCCGGAGAGCGCTCGCTCCTATCGACAGGATCATCGATGACACTTCCGCTATCGGCGCGCGAAACCTCGAGCGACGTCTTCAGGCGCCGCAGACAAAAGACGAACTAGAACGGCTTTCCCACACGATCAACAGCATGCTCGACCGGCTGGAGGCTGCTTTCCGGAGAATTACGCAATTCACCGCTGACGCGTCTCATGAACTGCGCACGCCGACGGCGCTGGTTCGAACCACAGCGGAACTGGCCCTGCGGAAGAAGCGCGCCCCAGCTGAGTATGAGCAGGCGCTTCGACAAATCCTGAGCGAGTCCGAGCGAATCACGGCCCTCATCGACAACCTGCTGACACTCGCCCGAGCAGACTCGGGCTGCGAGACCTTGAAGCTGGAAGCCGTGGACTTGAGCGCGGCCATGCAAGAGCCTGTGGCC
>Ga0315298_1006169_pt1 | contig 16501 bp, 15 predicted proteins | sample WHS_1_MG_FD_203077 | JGI IMG/M metagenome (GOLD analysis project Ga0315298, IMG submission 203077) | Extremophilic microbial mat communities from Washburn Hot Springs, YNP, Wyoming, USA - WHS_1_MG | ecosystem: Environmental > Aquatic > Thermal springs > Hot (42-90C) | place: USA: Wyoming...
GGACGAGATGTACTCCGGTTTGAAGCCGTTTCTGAAAATACTTGGGTGGGAAGCCCAGTCTGTTGACGAGCTGGGTCTAAAGGGCGCGGAGGATGCTGCGATAGTTGAATACGCTTCTAGAAACAGTTTCATAATCGTCACGCAGGACCAGGTGATTGCCGACTTAGCTAGGCTTAAAGGTGTACGTTACGTATTAGTCGGGCTTGTCGAAATATCTAGAGTAGTTGACAAGGCTCTTAGAGACATGGCCGTGCGCCCCGACTAGCTTACCCTATGAATTTCCACCCCAGGCTGAAACCTTCAGAATATGTTTAAGAACCCTGGGGCCATGCAGCCACCTGTAATATGTTAAATAAGCTATCAAACCCCCGATTCTTACTAAACGCTGGAAGCCCTCGTCTCCCCATGTCTTCAAGTTGTGTCTCCAGCACGTTGAGAAGACATCCCAGTGGAGCTCTGTTAAACCCTTCAGGTTAGCATGCCTCTCCCTACTCAAAAAGCAGTCTTCCTCAGAGGTGAATAGCAGGGGTACGAAGAAGACCCTAACATGCTTCAACCTGTCTAGAAGCTCTAGTGTCGCAGCAACGTCATCTTCTTTTTCAGCTGGCAGACCCATTATGAGTGTTGCTAAAGGATATATCTGGTTGTCGTTAAGTATTCCAAGGGCCTGCACAACTATATCAGGCCATTGTTCAGGCCTATATGGCAGGGCTTTCCCCTTCATGTATTTGTCCATCAGTCTTACGCTCCCGGTTTCTATACCTATTTCGAAAGTAGCGTACTTCTGGTTATTCAAATAGGTCCAGCGAGACTTCTCAACCAGCACCGGCGCTATATTTTCAAGAATTCGCCTGTCGTAGAGTATGGGTGCGAGGGCCGCATGTGCCACCTGGATGTATTGTACTCCTTTGACTTTAGATATGGAATCTATGAGTTCGACCACCGCGTCTCCATTAGGCTTGAAATCCGGGTTCGTCTTATAGAGAAATATGTCGTCCGTCTGAAGAGTTATCATCCTAGTCCCGCTGTATGCGTTTAAAGAAACCTCTTTCAATATGTGTTGCAAGGGGAAGGAGTATCTCTGTTTAAGCGTCGGGGAGCAGAACTGGCATCCTCTTCCACATCCCCGCGTCACTTCGACAACACCAAAGATGGATGCTCTTCTAATGCATGGAACATTTTCAAGCTCAGGCTTGCGGCATATCACTAGCTTAGGAAGCTCTTCACCCCTCAAAGCCTTTCTGAAGAGCTCGACAACATCCTCCTCAGCCTCACCTATCACAACAGTATTAATGCCAAGCTCCTCCTGAAGCCCCGCCTTGACAACCTGCCAAGCACCGCTTCCTCCAAGCACTATCCTAGGCCTATACTTCTTCAAAACAGGGTTGGAAAGCAGGTCTTCAAACTCCAATCTTGTAACGGGCTTACCGTTCATTCCGATGAGGCTCGTGTAAGTCCTGCTTACAAACCCTATTCCAAGCGGGTCCATTGAAGAAATGCCGACAATCGTCTCCTTTCCAACAAACCTTTCAAGCATAGTTGGATAGACCGTTACAACATTTTCCTCTCCAAACTCTTCTATGAGGAGAGATTCTATTTTCCTCAAACCATAGGGGGCGAATCTAACCGTTCCATCTTCGTTGAGGGGGGTTGGAGGATAAAGCTTTTCCCGAAGAACCCTCTTGGGCAATGGCAACGGGAATCCTGCTGAAAAAGCCATGAATGGGTTTAGGTTGAAATCACTCATCTCTACTGCTGAGGCTGTTAACACTATTTTCTTTCTGCCGTCACGCTTATCTGAGGAGCTTCTCCGAAGCAATTTTCCCTTTCTCGCCTTTCAAATGCCAACAGTATATATGCATTTCTTAGTCTATCAACTCGACCCAATGTTAAAAAGAGTTAAACACTTAAAAATAGCTTCCGTCAAATTTTAAAACTATAGGCATAAAGCTTTATATCTAGAATGGTCAAAGGGGCAGGCATGAAAAACATAAGTCTTAACGGAGAATGGCTGTTTAAAGAATGCGAGGATGGGGAGGAAAAACCACCCGGCTCGGAGTCCGGCTCATGGTTGAAGGCAAAGGTTCCTGGAGTCGTCCATCTCGACCTTTTGAGAAACAGGAAGATCCCTGACCCGTTCTTCGGGATGAACGAGCTTGAGGTAGCTTGGGTAGAGGATAAGGATTGGTGGTATAAGAAGGAGTTTCATGTAAGTAGGGAGTTTCTCAACCATGACTATGTGGAACTAGTTTTCCATGGTTTAGACACCTTCGCAGCAATCTGGCTCAACGGAAAGCAGGTTGCTAAAACAGCCAATATGTTTCACGAGCATGAGTTCAACGTTAAGAATTTTTTAAAAGAAGGAGAAAATGTCCTAGTGGTTAGGCTGGATTCACCTAAAAAAGTTCTTGAGGAACTTTATAGTAAGAGCAACGTAAAGCTTTGGGCGGCATTCTACCCGCCTGTTGCCTACGGGAGGAAGGCGCAATATTCATTCGGCTGGGACTGGGGGCCGAGACTGGCGACCTCCGGAATCTGGAGAGACGTTACTCTTAAAGCATACGATGTATGTAAAATAGAGAGCTTCTATTTCTTAAGTGACTTAAGCAACGATCTTAAGAGTTCCAAGTTAAGGGTGAATGTTTCTCTGGAAGCTTTTAAAACCGATCGAGTCAATGTTAAGACAAGGATCAGGGGCTTCGGCGAGGATCAAGAAAAAGGGGATGAACGCGATATTTCGATCGGCAGAAACGAATTTCTCTTTGAATTCGTTGTTAAAGACCCGAAACTATGGTGGCCAAACGGTTATGGGGAACAAAACCTTTACGACTTGGAGATAGTGGTTGAGAATTCGAAAGGGGTTTTAGATTCGGTCAAGAAGAAAGTTGGAATAAGGAGGATCGAGATTGTGCAGGAGAAAGACGACGAAGGAAAGACATTTTTCTTTAAAGTAAACAATATTCCAGTTTTCTGCAAAGGTGTTGATTGGGTACCTGGAGACTCATTCTTGCCAAGAGTCAACAGAGAAGTATACAACTACTTGCTAGACAAGGCTAGGGAAGCAAGTATGAACATGATTAGAGTCTGGGGAGGAGGAATTTATGAGGATGAGGCTTTCTACGAGCTGTGCGACGAGAAGGGGATACTCGTCTGGCAAGACTTCATGTTTGCATGCGCAGAATACCCTGAAGAAGAATGGTTTTTCGAACTTGTCAAGAAGGAGGCTGAGAAGGCTGTGAAAAGGCTCAGAAACCATGCGTGCTTAGCAATCTGGTGTGGTAATAATGAGAATCACTGGGGCTTCAAGGCTCATTGGGGCGGAATGAAAGACGTGTTCTACGGCAACACTATATATCACCAGATACTTCCAGAGGTGTGTTCTAGGCTGGACCCTGCTACTTTCTACTGGCCGAGTAGCCCCTATGGAGGCGACGACCCCAACTCTCAGAACGAGGGCGATAGGCATAGCTGGGATGTTTGGGCAGGTTTTAAAGACTATGAGGAGTATCTTAACGACAAGGGTAGGTTTATAAGCGAATTCGGCTTCCAGTCTGCACCCTCAATAGAAACTGTGAAAAAGTTCACTGCACCCAAAGACAGGCATCCTCAGAGCAGGATTATCGAATTCCATAATAAGCAGACTCGTGGTCAAGAGAGAATCTGGCTTTTCATCCTGTCACACTTCAGAATACCGTCGAGCATAAGCGATTTCATCTACCTTTCACAAATCAACCAAGGAGAAGCTATGAAGACAGGCATAGAGCACTGGAGGAGAAGGAAGTTTAAGACCGGGGGAGCCCTGATATGGCAGCTTAACGACTGTTGGCCAGTACTCAGCTGGAGCCTGATCGACTACTACGGTGGCCTTAAGGCTTCATACTATTATGTGAAAAGGGCGTTCGACCCTGTGAACGTTAGCTTGCTAGTCAAGCAGGATGCTGTGGAGGCTTGGGTTTGCAACGACCTTCTTAAGCCTGTGAAGGGAAAGGTTAAAGTCATTTCCTTCGACCTAAAAGGAAACAAAAAAGGCGAAAAGGAGAAGGAAGTTGTTGTAGAAGCGAATTCTTCAAAGCTTTGCATGTCTCTAAGCCTAACCGAGTTGAACGTGAAGGATAAGCTCAACAATTTCCTGGTTTGCGTTCTCGAGCCTGAGGGGAATGAGCCAAGGCACGACGTCATATTCCTTGAAAAAATGAAGTACATACAGCTTCCTAAGCCAAATATCAGAATGAACCTTGAAAAGAAGAGCAGCAATGAGTATGAGCTTAAGTTGGTTTCGAACAAGGTTGTAAAAGCCTGTGAAGTAAGGGTTAAAGGTGCTAAAGCAGACCTTAGCGACAATTTCTTCGACCTTCCCCCGCGTCTTGAGAAAAAGCTTTTAATAAAGCTGGATGAACCGCTTTCGAAAACTGAGCTCAGAAAGAGAATCACGCTATCATATTACTAGGAAAACTGCTAGTCTTCCGTTTCACCTTCCCTCTAGAAATCTTTTATACTTGGCTTCCGGTTATACATCAGTCAGAGGAATAAGGATGAAGATAGAAGTAAAATACTACGCTTGGCTAAGAGAGAAGGCTGGGGAGAAGGAGACGCTGGAGGTTGAGGAAGGGACGACCGTCGGAAAAATTGTGGAAGAAATCGTTGAAAAACACGCGAATCTGAAGGATGAAAAATTCCTTATCGCAGTAAATGGAAGAATCGCCGACTGGAATACCTGCTTGAAAGAGGGGGATACAATATCTGTGTTTCCTCCTGCCGGAGGCGGTTAGAGTGATCAGGGTTACTGAAGAGGATTTCTCGATAGACGAGGTTGCTTTAATGCTTAAGGAAAGAGAAGCTGGCGCCATAGTGTTCTTCCTTGGCGTTGTAAAGGGATTTAGGGAGGGAGAGGCTGTGAACGAGATGCTTGTCGAAGCATACAAGGAAGTTGCTGAAGCGAAGCTTGAAAACATAAGGAGGGAGGCGTTGGAAAAATTCGAAATAATGAACGCTGTCATAATCCATAGGGTTGGAAGACTGAAGCCTGCGGACAATATAGTTCTGGTGGCAGCCTCAGCGAGAAGCAGGATAGACGCCTTCAAAGCCTGTAGCTGGATGATAGAGGAGGTTAAGGCTCAAGCCCCAATATGGAAGAAAGAAATTACCTTCAAAGGAGAAAGATGGGTTAAGTAGGCTCGCACACATAGAGGTTGCGGATGACGGTAAAAATCTTCATTGCTTGACGCTGCGAGAAAAGAGTTTTCTGTAGACAAAGACGAGGGATACTGTTAATGAAAAAAGAACGATGGTGACTATCGTTAAAGTTGTTTTAAACTGTGGTGAGAACACGCCGACGTAGGACAGTTGGAAGCCCTCATGACCAGTGGCACTCTTGAAAGGATGGAATACCTGCTCTATGCTCTCTCCCCTTACCTCAATGTTGTGGAGATTGTTGGTTCCAAGACCCTTCTGGTTTCCACATACCAGGGTCGGTATCTTCTCCGGTTCGAACCCCATTATAAAGGATGCCACCGAGTCGGTTGCAACGGGGTCTCTGCCTGCGATTATGAGGCCCATGTCGACCGGCGTTCCTTCATGAGGCCCCTCCCCCTCCATAGCAATCCTGCCATCTATGATTGTCAAGTTTATCCTCCTGGCGGTGCAGAGGTCGGTTATAACCCCGCCCAAATACATATCCCCCTTCTCCTCCGCCTTCTCATGAAGCCTCCACTTGTTAGCCCAACCCGGTCTGCTGTAGATGGCTCCAGGGGCTATGCCAACCAGGTTCTTCATCCCCAAGGTTACAACCGCCGTACTATGTGTCTTCATAGCTGGAACCGATATGAAAACATCCGCCTCCGTAAGCACCTTGTTTAGAGTAAGACTGTCGAGTACGAAACCACCACCTTCAACCGGAACCTCCACCATTTCGCCGTAATTCAGGTCAACCAGTATTGCCCCAGTTCTCTCCGCAACTTGAAGATATCCCAAGGCTTGAAAGTTTTCCATCGTATTGCCCTCTCCGCTTCCATCAGCTATCCAAATCACGCTCGGGTTCCTCCTTTTAATTATGTTAACGAGTGCTTCAACCATATCTGGGCTTGTAGTGTCGGGAGGAGATTGATACCGCACTATGTTTGGTTTTATCAAGACTTTTGAGCCCTCCGGCACTATGCTCTCTACGCCTCCCAGATATTCTAGCGCTTCCTCAAGCGCTGCTTCAAGACTTTTCCCTTCAACGCGCACAACAGCCACTGTTGCCAGTTTTTCATCAAGGCGGGTTCGCTCCCTCAAAAAGCTAGAAAAATTGCTGGAGAGATTGATGTAAAGCAGTATGCTGCAGAACACTACTGACGAGGATGCTAGGAGTATGATGATTATGGTTGTAACTCTTTTCATTAACCTACTTTTTGAACAATTAACGGGCAATGCCCGCTTTAACCCCAATTTGTTTAATATTCCGGATAAGGAACCGATTAATGGGATAATCAGGAAATTATAGCTTGCCCATGCCGCTGTCCTTTGACACGGGTACGTGACTCTGGAAGGCTTTGTCCCCGTTCTATAGATGAACCATATGAGGCTTATAACACCGATGACATGCGTATTAGCAGTAATCCGTTTAGACTTGTGGATAAGGTTTTTCCAGTTAATTGTTTGCACCACCTTTGTTCGAAATCTATTCGGCTCCTCATCTTTTATACTTTTCGACAGGCCATTCATGAATTATTAACAGTATTGCCTGAAATCGGTTAGCGCGCGCTATTTTCCGCCGCAACCTAATTAACGCGGTTATTTTTACTGCCGTAACCTTTAATAACGCTAATTGCCCGATGGGAAATCCCGATGCAGACGATAAAACACGGGGAGCCTTCTTTCAAAAACATATGTGAAAGTGTTTTTACGGTAAAATCTAGGCCTAGAGCGAAAGTCAGCATTGTTAAAGGACAGGATAGGAAAACGAATATTCGTGAAGCCCTGAGTCTGATAAAGAGGGACATTGAACTGCCTGGAAAACCAATATTATTAAAGCCGAATTTTGTTTCGACAAGCAGGTCGCTTGCCGCGACGCACGTGGATGCGATCAAAGCAGTAATGGATTTTTTCCTCGAACTCGGAGCGAAAAGCTTTCTAATCGGCGAGGCGGCTGCAGGACATACGTGGGATGGTTACCGTAACTTTAACTATCTTGAGCTCGAGAAAACCTATCCGGTTAAGCTGCTGGATTTGAATGAGGATAGATGGATTAAGACAAAAATTCTTAACTCTAGGTTTAACACGTCTGAAGTGAGAGTTTCAAAAACAGTCCTGGACTCCTATAGGATATCGGTTACAAGGCCGAAGACGCATGATTTCTGCATAGTCACACTCGCTTTAAAAAACATGGCAGTAGGTTCGCTGATAGGCTCAGATAAATGGCGGATTCACCAGGGCTATAAGGCTTTTAATCTGAATCTGGTTAAGTTGGCGAGACTCACATCACCCCACTTAAGTATTATAGATGGTGTTGTCGGCATGGAGGGCGACGGCCCGGTCTCTGGAAGCGAGATTTCTTCCGGCTTTACTGTAGCCAGCGCAAATGCTTTAGCCTGCGACCTGGTTACAGCCACACTGATGGGTTTCGATTATAAAAACATCGGGTACTTGTGGTACGGTACTAAAATCGGGTTGGGGCCGGAAAACCTGGATGAGATAGAAGTAGTTGGGGAAAAAATTGAGAATTGCAGGATTAAATTCCGCCCTCATTACAGTTATAGAGAACAGCTAAATTGGAGGCTTGAACAGTGGGAAGATATGCTTGCTAGGATAATGGATGATCTAGCCAATGTTTAGCCTACGGGTTTCTGAGAAAAAGGTTTTTCATCTCCTGCAGAAGAGTATAGAAGAGGCAGTGGAAGTGTTGAAACATTGAATCGGAGCAGGGATGGGATTGAAATGGTTGATATAAGTGGGAAAGAGGCTTCCCGTAGGAGGGCTGTAGCAAAAGGATGGATAAGGCTTAGGCGTGAAACCGTGGACGCGATAAAAACAGGTAAAGTTGCTAAAGGCGATGTTTTAACGGTTGCGAAGGTTTCAGCAATCCTCGCGGCTAAGAAGACTCCCGAGCTTATACCTGGCTGCCACCCTATTCCACTCAGCCACATAGCTGTTGAGTTTCAAACGGGGGATGACAGGGTTTCAGTAGTCTGTAGGGTTGTTTCAGAGTCTAAGACGGGCGTGGAGATGGAGGCTTTAACCGGGGTGGCTGCAGCATTGCTGACGGTCTGGGATATGGTTAAGGAGATTGAGAAGGATGAGAAGGGCCAGTACCCGTTTACAGCGATAGAGAGCATAGTCGTCGAGGAGAAGGTTAAGGATTGGACTATTTAGAACATAGAAAAGAGTCTCCTAAAAGCGTTGTGTTCGCAGTGGTTACGGTAAGCGACTCCAGGACTGTTGAAACAGACGAGTCGGGCAGGATGGCTGAGGATATTTTGAAGAACGGGGGGCACGAGGTGTACAGGAGGCTTATCGTGAGGAATGACGAGGTTGAGATAAGAAGAACTATTGAGGATCTTATTGACAGCAGTGAAATCGACGTCATACTGACTATCGGAGGAACCGGGTTAAGCAAGAGGGATGTTACTGTTGAGACAGTCTCTAAAACGGTTGAGAAGAGGGTTGAAGGTTTCGGGGAGCTTTTCAGGTTTCTCAGCTATAGTGAGATTGGGACGGCGGCGATGCTTACAAGAGCGTTTGCAGGTGTTGCCAAGGGAAAGATACTTGTTTGTCTACCAGGGTCGAAGAACGCGGTTGAGCTGGCGCTTAGGAAGCTGATACTCCCTGAAATCAGCCACATGATTAGAGAATCGAGAAGGTAGGTCAACAATGGATGTCAAACTGCTAGGCAATTATACGTATATTTTTCTCCTTATAGGATATCTGCCATAGTCGTGAACAGTATTGTAAAATGCAAGTATGTTTTCAATAGGTATTGCTGGTGTTATCTCGCTGGAGGACCCGATGAAATGGCCTCCTCCCGGAGACGCCACCTCTATAAGCCTTTTGGTTTCCTCGACCACGGTGCCTGTTGAGCCCAGGGGAAGTATTTGAGAACAATCAAGGTTACCGACTAGGATCAGTTTTGCGTAGTACTTCTTCTTGAGATGAGAAATATCCATGCCTGCTACGGGCTCTATCGGATTAATCCCACTGACACCGGCATTAATGAGTGCATCCATGATTTCATCCGGCAGATAACCATCGGAATGAAAAATCACCCTTATGCCAGAATGGTTAAGAGGCTTACAAAGTCTTTCGAGAAGAGGAATGAATTCCGTTTTCAAGTACTTTGGTGAAAACATTAAATTCCCTTTGTAAGCTATGTCCTCACCTATGAAGAAAATAGGCGACAATTTCTCTTCGGCAATAGCTTTAATGTATTCAAGATACGCATCGTTCCTCTCCCTCATGATCCTTTCCACTTCTTCAGGAATCTTTTTAAGGGCCAAAGAAAAAGTCTTCAGGTCTGTGACAGAGTAATAGATGTCGAAGCCAACACCACACCCTGGCACCCACATTGTAAAGGGTGCAAAGGCTTCGCAATACTTTCGATTAAGCTCCAGATACGCATTTACTGCACTATCATCAGGCAGATCAACATGATAGCTTTTAAGATCTTCTATACTTTTCACTGGTGGATTATTCCAGAGGGTTTGACTCAGAATTCTCCGCTCTACGCCTCTTTCAATTATACTTCCCCCATTAGCCTCTGGATCATAACTAGGGCCGAAACCTCTGCATAAATCAATGCCTAGGCCATGATAGACCTTAAGATGCGCCTTAAGCAAATCCTTCTCGCCGGGGCAAAATAATCCCTAATTCTCCAGTTGTCGATGTAATCCCATATGGGGACCCTGTCTGGCTCCTCAAATCGAACAGCCTTTCTTATCCTTTCAAAAATTCTTGGTTTCAGCAGGTCTTCAACATACGTCTTAGGCACATCCACATGTCCAGAAGAAGAAAAACCTTGATATAAAGCTATCTAACTCGTATTTTCAACAACGCATATTCGGAAGGACATTACGAGCCTCTAGGGACAAGAACGAGCAACGCAGGTTAAGACAAGACAGTGATATACTCGTTAGAAACAGGGAACACTCGAAATCATAGTTTTACCCATTTACAGAAAGATTATTCAACCACTGTATGATGAAAAGTTTAAGGTGCAACAATGCACCAGCATACTTTATGAGAAACTGCTCTGTGTTTAAAAATTTATATTTTAGCATCTCCAGCCTACAAGTATGCCGTTGGCGGGCAGCTTCGACGAGAATGACAAGCTGCTTATTATTCACGCGGATGACGTGGGGATGTGTCATACGGAGAACAAGGCTACTTTCCTCGGCTTTCAAAACGGCGTGGTTTCAAGCTGCAGCCTTATGATGCCATGTCCATGGATACTTGAGGCAGTGGAGTTCTTCAAGGAGAATCTGGATTACGATCATGGAGTGCATTCAACACTGACGAGCGAGTGGAGGCTCTACAGATGGGGGCCAGTGAGCTCAAAAAGCAGGGTGTCGACTCTCTTAGATGAACAGGGATACCTGCATAGAGAGGCGAAGGACGCGGCTAAAGCCTCTAGGGAAGATGTTGAGGCTGAGCTAAGGGCACAGGTCGAGAGGGCTTTCAAGCTCGGCCTACAACCTTCTCATCTCGATACCCACATGGGGCCAGTCTTCTTCAGGCCGGATCTTTTAGAAACATATGTAAGGGTTGCGCTGGATAATGATCTCATCCCCATGTTGATTAAGCCTACTGACAGCGCGTTTGAAGTGGCTAAGCAGATGGGCATAATGATGTCTGAAGACCTTGTGAGCAGAATTCTGAAATACGGGACGCCTATGCTGGATAATTTGATCGGAACGACTTTCGGGTCAGACCTTCAGGAGAGAATAAAGTGGTTTAGAAATGTTTTGAAGGACGTAAAGCCGGGAACCTTGACTCAGATGATAGTTCACCTAGGCCTGCCAGACGAGGAAATGAAGGCGATAATACCGAGCCAAGGCGTTACAAGCCATATAGATAGGTATCTGGATTACCAACTGGTTACCTCTAGGGAAGCTAAGGAAATCGTTGAGACACTTGGTTTCACCCTTGTAGGCTGGAGGGATTTGAAAGAGGCGGGTCACTAAAATGGTGTCGACCCAACCGTACAGGATACCGCGCGGAGCCTGGTACGCCGTCTTCGTATTCTTCCTTTTCATGGTGCTTCACAACGCTGATAAATTCTTAATCTCGCCGCTCCTAACCTCAATACAGGAGGAGTTCAGGCTTACATATACCCAGCTTGGTGCAATACAGACGGGTGCTGCAATAGTAGCAGTGCTGTTCATGCCGGTCTGGGGCTACCTTTTCGACAGGTATGCTAGGCCTCCACTAGCAGCCCTTGCAAGTGCAATCTGGGGGGGAACAACGGTCCTCTCCACCTTCTCAAACAACTATTTGGAGCTTGCTTTCACGAGAGCCCTGACTGGAATAGATAATGAATCCTACAGCGGGATATACTCATTCCTCGGAGACTATTTTCCTCCTGAGAAAAGGTCTACTGCATTCGGCGTGTTGAACACTTCCAATGCAATCGGAGCCCTAATCGGAACCCTTATCGGAACCATCGTGGGCAGTGCGCTTGGATGGCGCAGCGCCTTCATGATAACTGGGGTGCCCGGCTTACTGCTAGCAGTCCTAATCATAGTCACGTTGAAGGATAAGCCCAGAGGATCCACTGAACCTGAGCTGCTGGCTGTGAAAGACAGGTTGAAAGACAGGTTTAAAAAAGAATCTTTGTTTGAAGTGCTCAAAAGAAAGTCGATGGCCTTCCTTTTCATACAGGGTTTCTTCGGAGTTTTCCCATGGCAAATAATAACCTACTGGCTTTTCCTATACATGGAGAAGGTGAGGGGCTTCAATGAGGAGTCTTAGCTGCTTATCATGATGGTTGCAATTTTAGCCATGGTTATTGGCAATGTGGTTGCAGGTCTGATGAGCGACTGGGCATTCAAGAAGACATTAAAGGGAAGAGCGATTTTCGCCGGGGTCTCTGTTGCTATTGGACTGGTGTTCTTCGACCTGACGCTTCTAACGAGGGGTGGAGTGGAACTATTCCTCATATTTGGAGCCTTAACCGGGTTCTTCATACCCATGGCCGGCCCCGCAGTATCAGCTTCTCTCCAAGACATAACTCTACCAGAGGTCAGGAGCACCACTCATTCGATACAGGTGTTTGTTGAAAACGCTGGTTCTGCTTTTGCACCATTGATAACCGGCTACTTGGCGGACACTATGGGACTGGAATGGGGGATGGTGGTGATAATAACCATAACATGGTCCATATGCGCAGTGTTTCTAACCTCCGCCGCGTTAACCCTGCCGAAGGACATTATGTGGAAGCACGCGGAACTGGCTGAAAGAGCTAAAAAGCTGTCTTCATGAGACGAGTCAAGCGGTATGAAAATTCGACTCTAAAAGCCTAAATATTTGACTCCCTATTCATAGCTGTCATGCGGAAGTTCGAGTCCACCAGAGAGGAAATCGTTAGAGACTTAACAAAAACCGGGATAGAGAGGGGAGACGTGGTTCTTGTTCACAGTTCTTTAAGCAGCATCGGATACGTGCCTGGCGGCGCGGAAACACTGGTAGATGCCCTGCTTGAAAGCGTTGGAGAGGAGGGTACGATAGTTGTTCCAACCATAACCGGTCAAATATTTGACTCCCCCGACAATCCTCCGAGTTTCTCTAGAGATAAGCCTTGTTGGACAGGAGCGGTTCCGGAAGCCTTTAGAAAAAGAAAAGAAGCCTATAGAAGCAGACACCCGACTCATTCTGTTGCAGCCATTGGAAAAATGGCTAGGAAAATAACAGAGGGGCATGAGGAGGCCGTGACTCCGTGCGGCAGAGGAACTCCATACCTGAAAATACCTGAACTCGCCGGTAAAATACTGTTTATCGGAGCGTCTTTAGAAAGCAATACGAGCTTCCACTGTGTAGAGGAGCTGGCTAGGCTCTACTATCATTTGCAGCCCGAGCCGTCGCGTTGCAGGATCGAGATGGATGGGGATGTTGTTGAAAAAAATTGTTTTCTACACGCCTACGGGACTCCCAGGGTCTTCGATGAGAAGGAGGAGGAACTCTTGAAGCATGGAATAGCTAGAATCGGCTACATCGGTAGGGCGAGAAGCATCCTGATTGACGCTGAGAAAATGGTTGAGTTCATTTCGGAGAAAATCGAGGAGGACAGGCTGTACTTGGTTAAGAAGGACTGCGTTGACTTATGGAGTGTTTCTTCAAGCATCAGCCTGATTCAGGAGAACAAGTTCAACTCGATTAGAATAAGCCTCTACGTTCCAAAAACTGCTAGTGTAAAGTTTTCCGGAAACTACATTGCTGTCCGGGGTGTGAGGATGAGGCTTTTCGGCTTAAACCTTACTGAGTGTTTTTTGGAGACCCGGTTGAAAACGTTGAATGAACTGGAGCTCCAGGGAGGCTACAATTACTGGACGAGGTTTAATAAGGCGGAGAAGGGCATCGGGATAGAAGTGCTTGATTTTAAAGAGTCCGGCTCAATTTTCAACCTTTAGTTAAACCAGTTTGGTTCCCTAAGAGAAGGTTTATTAGTTTAAAAGGCCTGAACCATGCTGATGCTTGTCAAAAACGCTAGGATAGTCAACCCCTGGGGCGAATCTTTCGGGGACGTTCTGATCGACCGCGGTAAGATAAGGAGGGTAGGCAAGATCCACGGCTACACTGGGGGCGAGATTATTGATTTAGAGGGAGACTCTTTACTTCCAGGCTTCATAGATGTTCACATACAGGGAGCGGGGGGAGCCGACGTCCTTGATGGAGACGAGGAGGCGATTAGAATCATGTCTGAAGTATGCGCCAGGTGCGGGGTTACTGGCTTTCTCGCAACGACTGTTTACAAGCCTGGGCTGGAGAACAAGCATTTGGAGAAAGCGTTGAAAGGGGCTTCTAAGGGCTTAAAGGGGGCGAGGTTTCTGGGATTCCATTTGGAGGGCCCTTTCATCTCAAGGGAGAGAAGGGGAATGATTCAGGAATCCTCTGTCTGCAAACCCTCTGTGAAAGTCCTGTTGGAAATAATTGGCAAGTGTAGGGGTTGGCTTAGGATGATGACTCTGGCTCCCGAGCTCGAGGGCTCTGATGAAGTAATAAGGCTTCTGGTTGAAAACAATGTTATAGTTTCCTTCGGACACTCTTCAGCAGACTATGAGCAGACTCTGAAGGCTATAAGAATGGGAGTTAAGCATGTCACCCATTTCTTCAACACTATGCCGCCTATTCACCATAGGGCTCCTGGCCCTGTGCTGGCCATATTTGAATCTAAGGATGTGACGGTGCAGATAATATCTGACGGTGTTCACATCCACCCGTCCATGGTGAGGTTCGCGACGAAGGTTTTGGGTGAAGACAGAATCATACTGATAACAGACGGTGTTAGGTCGACTGGTTTGCCTGACGGCAAGTATGCTTACAACGGTGTTGAATTCATATCCTTAGACGGGGCTGCGAGATACTTGGACGGCACGTTGATCGGAACATCCGCAGGCATGAATGAGCTGGCTAAGCGTTTTGCAAGGTTTACGGGCATGCCCTTAAGCACCGTGGCCAAGGTAGCCTCGTATAACCCTGCTAAACTGCTCGGTGTTGAAGAGTATAAGGGAAGCATAGAGGAGGGGAAGGATGCGGACATGGTTGCAATGAGGGAGGATTTCAGCGTTGGAACGACTTTCATAGGGGGGATTCCATTCGAAACATAGCTGTACGTTAGAGGCGCGGTTTTGAAGAAACCAAGGATATCCGAGTAATCATGTTCCCGCTGGAAAAACGGCTCATATGCTTAATGCTTCCCACCCGTCGACTCCTAGACCTCCAGCACCGTGGAGGGGTTTAGAATATTATTCGGGTCGAAAAGCCTCTTTACCCCCTTCATAAGCTCAATGCTCTTCGGATGCGTGAACTTGTAAAGCTCGTTCACCCGTATTTTTCCAACACCGTGTTCCCCGGTTATGGTTCCTCCAAGCCTTATCGTAGCCTCATATATCTCTTTTTTCACAGCTTCATACTTATCCGCATCCCTCCTCATTATGTGTGAATGAACATTTCCGTCTGCAGCATGCCCATATACAGGGATGTATGCGTTGTATCTCTCAGCAATATTGTCAATAGCGTCCGCCAGCCTTCCGACTGCGGAGGGCGGTACTGTGGTGTCGAGGATATCCATGGAGTCTTTTTTAAGAGCGGTGTAAATATTGCTCCTTATCCTCAGAATAGATTCCTGCTCGTCTCTTCTCTCAGCAACGGATGGTTCAAGCCCCCTGTTCTCAACGCATATCTGGGAAAGCTTCTCAGCCTCCGAGTACACAATGTTTTCCTCGCCAGCCAGTATCGCTATCAGGAAAACCTCCCCTTCGAAAACCCATTTCTCACCTAAATGTTCAGCAGAACGCCCCATCAGTTCTTTCTCGACATACTCTAGGGCTAGAGGAGTTATTCCGGAGCGCAGTATTCTTGGAACAGTATTCAACGCGTCATGCCTCGAGTTGAAGGGAAGCAGAAGGGTGAAGGAATACGGAGCCTTAGGATTAAGCCTTAAAACAACCTTAGTTATTACCCCAAGCGTCCCCTCGCTGCCTATTATTAGATGCATCAGATTGTACCCCATGTTGTCCTTCAGAAGCTTCCCGCCGAACCCTACGACCTCCCCCGTAGGAAGAACAACCTCCAAGCCTTTAACGAAGTTCCTCATAACGCCGTGCTTAACCGCTCTTGCTCCACCGGCGTTGCAGGCTACGAGGCCCCCGATCTGCGCCCCCTCGTCGCCAGGATGAGGCGGGAAAGAGAGGCCTGTCTCTTCAGCGGCCTTGAGAAGCCCTCCCAGCGTCGCCCCGGCTTCTGCAACAGCCATAAGGTTCTCCACGTCCACTTCAATCCGATTCATCCTCTCCAACGAAAGGATTATCCCGCTTCTAGTAGGCACAGCCCCTCCGACTAGGCCTGTCCCACCCCCCCTGGGATAGACCGGGATCCTTTTCTCGTTAGCCAGCTTCAGGATCCTCGAGACCTCCATGCTGCTAGCCGGCTTCACCAGCACGCAGTCAAACGCGGCGGGGGGCCTTACCGGTATGCATGTTTCATCGGAAAAATAGCTCTCCATCTTATCCCTGCCAGCAACTACTGCCTCCCCGCCGACTATCTCCTCCAGCTGCCTCACTAAATCCTCCATCAACCCATACTCGTCCTCCTGGCTTTTATTTCTTTTATCATAAGGGGCACAACATGATAGAGGTCTCCGACAATACCGTAGTCAGCAACCCTGAATATCGGCGCTGAAGGATCGTTGTTGATAGCGACGATGGTTTCAGCATCCTTCATACCGAACAAGTGTTGCGGAGACCCTGAGATCCCGCACGCCACGTATAGCTTCGGCTTAACAATGCTTCCGCTATACCCTACCTGATGCTCCTTC